>Ga0123519_10015514_pt1 | contig 10686 bp, 9 predicted proteins | sample YelNatPaOPRAMG02_FD_87396 | JGI IMG/M metagenome (GOLD analysis project Ga0123519, IMG submission 87396) | Hot spring microbial communities from Yellowstone National Park - Yellowstone National Park OP-RAMG-02 (version 2) | ecosystem: Environmental > Aquatic > Thermal springs > Hot (42-90C) ...
ATTAAGGAACAAGAGACAATTAAAAAAACTAAAGAAGGACATTTCAATTCTATCCCTGTTTACAGAGATATACTGTAGAAACTTTCACGAAAACATGCATAAAAGACCTGTTAAAGCCCGAGGGATTTTAAAGGATTTCTCAGAAGAAATTTCAAAATCATTGTGTGAAGATTGTGAAAGATTGCTCCTCCATTCAGTCACAAAAAGGGTTCTATGTCCTTACGAGCCAAAACCAGCATGCAAAAAATGCCCTACCCCATGTTATTTTGATGGGTTCAGGGAAAAGATGAGGGATGTGATGAGATTTTCAGGAGCTTACTTAATAAAAAAAGGAAGGCTTGATTATATATTTAAATACTTCTTTTAAGGAGGAAACATGAAACCAACAGAGATTTTAAAAGAGGAACACAAGGAAATAAGAAGGATGCTGAAAATTCTCGGTTCAGCTTGTGAAAAGCTTAAGAAGGGAGAAGAGGTTGAAAGGGATGTTTTTGAGAAGATTATTGAGTTTATAAAAGTTTTTGCCGACCAATGTCACCACGGAAAAGAGGAGGATCTCCTCTTCCCAGCCATGGAAATTGCTGGTATTCCAAAAGAATCTGGACCAATAGGTGTAATGCTCTTCGAACATAATGTAGGAAGAGAAGCAGTGAGAGGGATGAAAGAAGGAATTGAGGAATTCTTTAATGGAAATGAAAGAGCTCGTAAAAAAATAATTGATAATGCAGAAAAATACATTGAGCTTCTCGACTCCCACATATTTAAAGAGGATAACATTCTCTACCCTATGGCTGACATGCACCTTTCAGAAGAGCAACAGAAAGAACTTCTCGAAAAATTTGAAGAGGTTGAAAAGAAGATTGGAGAAGGTGTTCATCATTCTTTTATTGAGCTTGTTGAGAATTTAGAAAAATATTTTAATATTTAGGGAGGACAAAAATGAAAATTTTGTTTCTTATCGGAAGAATTATTTTTGGAGGATACTTTGCTTACAGTGGACTGAACCATTTTTTAAATCTCAGTATGATGGCAGGATATGCAAAGAGCAAAGGATTACCTTACCCTTCCCTTGCAGTGGCATTCACTGGAATTCTACTTTTGCTTGGTGGATTAAGTATCCTTTTGGGAATTTACCCAAGGATTGGAGTTCTATTCCTCGTTCTATTCCTTCTTCCAACAACCTTAATAATGCACAATTTCTGGGCTGTTTCAGACCCCCAGATGAAAATGGTTGAGATGATTAATTTTATGAAGAACATGGCTCTTCTTGGAGCAACATTGATGTTCCTTGCCATTCCTATCCCCTGGAAACTAAGCCTTCTAAAATAAAATTTAAGGAGGAGCGATGAAAAAAGCTCTCTTTCTTATAATCTTTTTATCCTCTCTAACATATCTTCCCTCTCAGGAATGCCTTGATTGTCACGGAAAGACAACTCCAAAAATTGTATCAGACTGGAAACTCAGCAAACATAGTCAGAACGGGATAACCTGCTCCGACTGCCACGGAAATGCCCACAAATCCCAGAATGACACAGAAAAAGCTCTAATACCAACTCCTGAAACCTGTGCCCAGTGCCATGAAACTCAAGTAAATCAGTTCAAATCAGGTAAACATGCCTTTGGATGGGCTGCAATGAAGGCAATGCCAACAGCTCATTTCCAGCCTATGGCAATGATGGAAGGAATGAAAGGTTGTGGAGGATGCCATAAAATTGGAATCAAAACAGAGATGGAAATTAAAGAGTTGAAAAAAGAAGGTGCAGGCTTTGGAATAGCTTCCTGCGACGCCTGCCATACAAGGCATCTTTTCTCTGTAGAGGAAGCCAAGCAACCTCAGGCATGTCAGACATGTCATATGGGATTTGACCATCCCCAGTGGGAGATGTATTCATCCTCAAAACATGGTGTCCGTTATCTTCTGAAGCAGGCAAAGGTTCTTCCTGAAAACACTTCAGCTCCCACATGCCAGACCTGTCACATGCAAAACGGAAACCATGCTGTAAGAACTGCTTGGGGATTTCTTGCAGTCCGTCTTCCTTTGCCCGAAGACAAAGAATGGGCGAATGACAGGGTAACAATCCTCAAGGCTCTTGGTGTCCTTGACCCTGATGGAAAACCAACTCCAAGGCTTGATATTGTAAAAAATGCCGATGTTGCAAGACTAACTGAAGAGGACTGGAAAAAAGAAAGAGAGAAGATGCTCAAGACCTGTAATCAGTGCCACTCAATAAACTTTGCAAAGGGAGAACTCGAGAAGGGCGACAAAATAATTAGGGAAGCTGACAGAATTATGGCAGAGGCAATAAGGATAGTTGAGGGGCTTTATAAAGATGGAATTTTGCAAAAACCTAAGAATTATCCCTTTCCATATCCAGACCTTCTAACCTTCCACGATGCTCCAACCTCCATTGAACAAAAGCTCTTTGTTATGTTTCTCGAATACAGGATGAGGACATTCCAGGGGACATTCCATGCAAATCCTGATTATGCTCTTTGGTATGGATGGTCTGAGATGCAGAGGGCTTTAACTGAAATAAAGGAAAAAGCTGAGGAGTTGAGAAGGAATAAGAAGGTAAGCCCGAAGAAGTAAAAACATCTATTATTTTTTCTTGAATGTATTAAACTTTTATGATATTCTCCACTTTATGGAAAGAATTGATATTTCAGTTGTGTCTCCAGTTTTCAATGAAGAGGATAATGTTGAGGAGCTTTACAATGAATTGGTAATTTCCCTTGAAAGGACAGGGAAAAATTTTGAAATAATCTTTGTCGATGATGGAAGCACTGATTCAACCTTTGAGAGATTAAAGAAGATAAGGGAGAGGGATAAAAGGGTAAAAATTATAAGGTTCAGGAGAAACTTTGGACAGACACCAGCTCTCTCAGCAGGTTTTGATTATGCAAGGGGGGAAATAATAATAACCATTGATGCTGACCTCCAGAACGATCCTTCGGACATTGAGATTTTGTTAAAAAAGATGGAAGAGGGATACGATCTTGTAAGTGGTTGGAGGTGGAAGAGAAAGGATAATTTTTTAACAAGAATTCTTCCATCAAAAATTGCCAATTTCTTAATATCTATGATTACTGGAGTCAAGCTCCACGATTACGGATGCACATTGAAAGCTTACAGAAGTGAGGTTGTAAAAAACATTAGACTTTACGGAGAAATGCACAGGTTTGTTCCAGCAGTTGCCTCCCTCTTAGGAATAAATGTTGCGGAAGTAAAGGTTAATCACAGAAAAAGGAAAGCAGGAAAATCAAAATATGGAATAGGAAGAACAATAAGAGTAATCCTTGATTTGATTACAGTGAAATTCCTAATAAGTTACTCCACAAGACCCCTCCAGATTTTTGGTCTAATAGGCTTAATAACAGGAGGAACTGGATTTTTGCTTGGAGTTTATTTGACTTACTTGAAAATTATTGAGAGGCAGGCAATAGGAAATAGACCATTACTCCTCCTTTCTGTCCTTTTGATTTTTCTCGGAGCCCAGTTTATCTCCCTCGGTTTACTCGCTGAGATGCTCTCAAGGACCTACCATGAAGCAGTGGAAAAAAAGATATATGCTATAAAAGAGCTTCATGGATTTGAGGAAGAAAAGATTTAATAATTTTCAATCAAAATGAGAATACTTATGATAGCTCCAGAGCCATTTTTTGAGCCAAGGGGGACACCATTCTCAGAATATTTTAGAATTTACGCCCTCTCAAAACTTGGACATGAAATAGACCTTGTCACATACCCTATTGGTAAAAATGTTGATATAAAAAATCTTAAAATAATGAGGAGCAGGTTCCCTTTTATCAAAAAAGTGAAAATTGGTCCATCTTTCAAAAAGATACCCCTTGATATTTCCCTATTCTTCAAATCTTTAATCTCCCTTTTAAAAAAAAATTATGACATAATCTACACCCATGAAGAGGCATCCTATTTCGGTGTTATATTTTCGAAAATTTTCAGAATCCCTCACATATACGACATGCACTCCTCCCTCCCCCAGCAGTTAAAAAATTTCAGATTTTCAAATTCAAAGTTTCTCTTCAATTTATTCTCTTTTTTTGAAAGGAAAGTCCTCAAAAATTCCCATTGTGTAATTGTGATCTGTAAGGATCTCGAAAATCACGCAAAGAAATTTACTGATGAAAAGAAAATAATAAGGATTGAGAATTTTTTAGATTTTCCTCAAAGAGAGATTGGAGAAGAGGAGAAGGAAGAATTGAGAAGGAAGCTCGGGATAGAAGGGAAAAGAGTTATTCTCTACGCAGGAACCTTTGAACCCTATCAGGGAATTGAGATTCTTATTAAATCCCTTAAATTTTTAAACATTGATGATAAAATAATTATTCTGATAGGGGGTAAGGAAGATCAAATAAAATCAATGAGATCCCTTGCTGAATCCCTTGGATTAAATCAAAAAATAATTTTCCCTGGTGAAAAATCTCCTGAGGAAATCCCCCTTTTCCTTTCAATTGCAGACTGCCTTGTCTCTCCAAGAATTTCAGGAACAAATACCCCTTTGAAGATTTATTCCTATTTAAAATCAGGGAAGCCTGTTGTAGCAACAAATCTCTGGACCCATACCCAGGTTCTAAACCCTGAAATAGCAATACTCTGCGAGCCATCCCCTGAGGGAATTGCCAGAGGCATTGAAACAGCTCTCTCTGATAAAGGGAAAGAAATTGCAAAAAATGCTCTTGAATTTTCAAGAAGAGAATTCACTGAGGAAAAATACCTTTCCCTCATTGAATCTGCCTTAAAAATTGCCATTAATAATTTTCAATCAAAAAATTAAAGGGAACTTTTTTTGATTTGATGCGTGTTATAAATATAAGGGAAAAAATGAATTTATAGGAGGTTTTTTATGAAGCGTGTTTTAATTCTCCTTTCAATTATCATTTTTGTCTGGATTTTCATTCCCCTTCTCAGGGCTGAACTTCCACCCCTTATCCCAAGGGAAATCCTTTTTGGAAACCCTGAGAAAGCATCACCCCAGCTCTCTCCCGATGGGAAATTAATGGCTTACCTTGCTCCCCACAATGGAGTCTTAAATGTCTGGGTAAAAACAGTTGGGAAGAATGATGACAGAGTTGTAACAGATGATAGAAAAAGAGGAATAAGAGCCTACGGGTGGGCGGAGGATTCTCGCCATATTCTCTACATTCAGGACAGGGATGGTGATGAAAACTGGCATGTTTACTCTGTTGACCTTAATGCTCCCAAGGAAGCTCCAGTAATAAGGGACTTAACTCCTTTTCAGGGAATTCAGGCTCAAATAATTGGAACTCACAAGAATTTTCCTGATGAGATTCTTGTTGCAATGAATCTTCAGGACAGAAGACTTTTTGATGTTTACAGAATCAACTTAAAGACAGGAGCAGTAATTCTTGATACAAAGAATCCAGGAGATGTGATAGGCTGGCTTTACGATTCCAATTTCGTAATAAGGGGTTGCCAGGCAGCCCTTCCCGATGGAGGAGGAGAGATAAGAATAAGAAAGGATGAAAAATCTCCATGGCAAAAACTTATTTCATGGGGTCCTGATGACGAATGCGAAGCTCTAACTTTTACAAAGGATGGGAAAGGACTTTACATATTCCACAACATAAACACAGATCTCACAACCCTTTACAAGAAAGACCTTGAAACTGGAAAGGAAGAAAAAATTTTTGAGCCAGAAGGAGCAGATGTTTACAATGTAATTGTTCATCCTGATGAGTATTATCCCCAGGCAGTAGCAACAAACAGATTCAGAGTTCAGTGGCACATTCTTGACAACTCAATCAAAGAAGATTTTGAAAAAATCTCAAAATTAACAGATGGTGATTTCTCCATAACCAATAGGAGTGGAGATGACAAAGTCTGGCTTGTCTCCTTTACAAAGGACACAGGTCCGATTCATTACTATGCCTACGATAGAACAGAGAAAAAGGGAACATTCCTCTTCACCCATCAGCCAAAACTTGAAGGTTTAACCCTCGCTCCAATGAAACCTGTTGTTATAAAAGCAAGGGATGGACTTGAACTTGTCGCATACCTTACCCTTCCAGTTGGGATTCCTCCAAAGAATCTACCTCTTGTTCTCAATGTTCACGGAGGTCCCTGGGGAAGGGATACATGGCGTTACCATCCTGAAGCCCAATGGCTTGCCAACAGAGGATATGCCTGCCTTCAGGTAAATTTCAGAGGCTCTGCTGGCTTTGGTAAAAAATTTCTGAATGCAGGAAATAGAGAATGGGGAGCAAAGATGCACGATGACTTGATTGATGCAGTCAACTGGGCAATAAAACAAGGGATAGCTGACCCAAAGAGAATTGCTATTTACGGAGGTTCCTACGGAGGATATGCAGCCCTTGTTGGTGCAACTTTCACTCCTGATGTTTTCTGCTGTGCTGTTGATATATGTGGTCCATCAAATCTTGTAACCCTTCTAAAATCAATACCGCCCTACTGGACACCCATGCTAAACATGTTCAAACACAGGGTTGGAGACCCTGATAAAGAGAAGGAATTTCTTGAATCCCGTTCACCTCTTTTCAAGGCACACCAGATAAAAATACCTCTTCTTATTGCTCAGGGAGCCAATGACCCAAGAGTAAAAATGGCAGAATCAGAGCAGATTGTTCAAGCTGTGAGAAAGGCTGGGAAAGAGGTTCAATACATAGTTTTCCCAGATGAGGGTCATGGATTTGCAAGACCTGAAAATAGGATGAAATTCTACGCAGCTGCAGAAGCATTCTTAGCCAAGTATCTCGGAGGAAGAGCAGAACCACCAAAGGAAAACGAGAAGGTTGAGTTTAAATAATATTTTTGAAATCTAACACTATCTTTTTTCTATTTTTAGGAGGGTGGAGATTTTCCACTCTCTTTTTTTATATTGATTTTTTTAAAAAATTTTGATACTTTTTAATTTTGGTAATAGCTGGAGGAGAAGAAATGCCCTTTAAGGATGAGATTTTAGAAAATTTGAGGAAAAAAGATGTTATTTATGTCTCAACTTTACAAGGGAAGGGAATCCGTTCAAGGATCATGCATTTCTATGCTGATAATGATTTTTCAATTTTTCTCGCCTCAATGAAGAATGATCCAAAGATAACACAGATTATTTCAAATCCAAATGTTTCTTTGCTCTGCCATATTGAAGAAAAGGAGCTCCAGGACTCAAAAGAGATTGAGATCACAGGAGTCGCAAGCCTTATCGAGGATGATGAAGAAAGAAAAAGGGCTTTGAATCTTTTATCCCAGAAATCCCCTGTTGTGAAAGCTCTTTTGGAAGCGGGAAAGGATGATTTACTCCATTGTGTCAAAATTTCTCCCGAATCAGTAAAATACAGGGTTTTCAAGGAAATTGTTCAAGGTCTTCCTCCAACTGTTATTGAATTCCCTAAGATGAATTTTCATTCTGATTGGAAAAGAATCAAAGATAAAATTAAAATCTGGCTGGCTGAGGTTAGAGCTCCCTTTTTAACTGCAACAATAGTTCCAATAGTTCTCGGCACATCGATTGCCTGGTACCACACAGGAAGAGTTGACTGGCTCCTTTTTGCCCTTACCCTGATCTCTGGAATCTTTCTCCATATGGGATGTAATGTTGTAAACGACTATTACGACCATGTTTCAAGAAACGATGATATAAACAGAGAATTTGTAAGACCCTTCAGTGGTGGCTCAAGGATGATTCAGCTCGGTCTTCTAACACCCCTTGAGGTCCTTTCAGGAGGACTCCTCTTTTTTGCTATTGGTTCAGGAATTGGAATTTATCTTGCAATTGAAAGGGGTTGGGAAATTTTGGTGCTCGGTATTATTGGCGTTGTATCAAGTTTTTTCTATACTGCTCCTCCCCTCTACTTTGCATCAAGGGGAATTGGTGAATTCCTTGTTGGTCTCAATTTTGGAACTCTAATGACCCTTGGAGCATATTTTGTCCAGACTCAAAAATTTTCCATTGAAGCAATTCTTGCTTCTATTCCTCCTGCTCTCCTCATTGCGGGAGTTCTTTATATAAATGAATTTCCAGATTACAATGCGGATAAAGAAGTTGGAAAGAAAACCATTGTTGTAAGATTGGGAAGGGAGAAGGCTGTTGTTCCCTATGTTTTTATAATGCTCCTTGGCTACATAGTTGTTCTTCTATCTTCCTTACTGGGGAAGTTACCCCTTTCAACTCTAATCTCCTTTGCAACAATTCCCTTTGGTTTAAAAGCAATTGATTTTGCAAAGAAATATCATTCCAATCCCCTGAGACTTGTCCCTGCCAATGCAATGACAATCCAGTCCCATTTATTCACAGGTCTCCTCCTTTCAATAGCTTTTATTTTGAAAGATAAATTCTATCTTTCAATTCCAATATTCCTTTTATTTCTTTTAATTGTGCTTTTGAATATTCAGAAAATAACTAAGAAGGGAAAGGGAATTGAAATTGCCCAGGGTAGCTTGAGTTAAACACAATTAAATCTGCACGGAAAACTGCTCCTTTACCTCCTGACCAAATGCACTGAAGAGGCTTTAAAAGAAGCGTAAACAATATCTCCAACTTTTAAATCCAGATTTTCAAAGGAAGGTCTTGTAACATGGGAAATAAGAGGGAATCCGCAGTCGAGAATGATTTCAATCCTTAAACCTTTATCAAAAATTTCTCTAACCTCACCCTTAAAATTGTTCCTTGCAGAGGAAAAGGAAATTTCCCTTGATATTACAACATTCTCAGGTCTCAAATAGATTGCAACATCCCCCTCTTTTATATCTGTTACAACTTCTATAATCCACCCATTACTCCTAACCTTAGCTACTCCATCCCTCCATTCCTCAATTTCTCCAAAAATAACATTTACTGAGCCAAGAATTTTTGCAATCCTATCATTGGAGGGTTTGTAGAAAATATCCTTAAAACTACCAATCTGAACAATCTTTCCATTATCCATTATCCCAATCCTTTCAGCATGGACAGATTCCTCTGGATCGTGGGTTGAAAAAATTATTGTCATTCCTTCTTCCCTGGCAATTTTTATAACCTCAGAGATAATTTCATGGGAAGAAATTGGGTCTATTGAAGAGAAAGGCTCATCAAGAACTAAAATTTTTGGGTTTAGAAGAAGAGCTCGGACAAGACAAACCCTCTGGGCTTCACCCCCAGAGATTTCCTTTCCCTTTTTTTCTTTTATCTTTGATATTCCAAATTTTTCCATCAATAATTCAAGTTTATCTTTTTCAAACTTCCTTTTATTCCCTTTTATTGGAAGGATTATATTATCATAAACTGAACCACTGAATAAAACTGGTTTCTGAAATACCATTGTAACATTCTTTCCTGCATCCTTTATGCTTTCGACCCTTTTCCCCATAATCCAAATCTCTCCTGAATCAGGTCTAATAAGAAGGGAAAGGATAAAGAAGAAAGTTGTTTTTCCAGAACCATTTTCTCCAAGGAGGCAAAAAATTTCTCCCTTTTTAACTGAAAAATCATCAATATCCAGCTCAAAATTACCACGGGAAAACTTTATACCCTTTAACCTCATTATCTCTTCCATTTCTCACCTTCTTTGCTGAAGGATTGTAAGGAAAAGATTAACGGTGAATGCAATTAAAAAAAGAACAATTGCAAGAAAGACTGCTTTTTCAAAATTTCCCCTGCTACTCTCAAGAACAATAGCGGTTGTCATTATCCTTGTCCTTCCAGAAATGTTTCCACCAACCATAAGGGATGCACCAACCTCTGAAATAGCTGAGCCGAAACCAGCCATAATTGCTGAAAATAGTGGAATCTTTGCTTCTTTCCATATTAGAAAGACCCTTTTTAAAGGTGAAAATCCAAGGGTTCTTAGCTGGAAAAGCATCATTGGATCAAGGCTCTGGATTGAACTTATCGTGAAGCCAACAATTATTGGAAAAGAAAGGATTGCTTGGGCAATAACAATTGCAAAGGGAGTGTATAGGAGATGAAGGATGCCAAGGGGTCCATTTCTCCAGAAAAGAATTGTGAGGAAGAGCCCAACAACAACAGGTGGGGAACCCATAAGGGTATGGAATATTACTATTATAAATTTTTTCCCAGGGAAATTTTTAAGGGCGATTAGAGTTCCAAGGGGGATTCCAGAAACAAGGGAAAGAAAAGTTGCGAAAAGAGAAACAAGAAGGGAGAGAAATATTATTTGGAAAACTTCATAAAACATCTTAATTTAAAATTTTACTTTAAATTTGTATTTTTCCAAAACTGAAAACAATCTTCCCTCTTAACCTTTTAATTTTTCCTCTCCTTCTTGATTATTCCTTCAATTTGGATTATAAATTTCTTTTGAAGCTATAGGAGGTTTTTGAGATGCTTAAGGCAATGAGAAGAAATGTTAAGGCTCTTTCAGTATCCCTCTGGATAGTTGTTGCATCCTTTATTTTCTTCATTTTCTACAGCTGGGGAACAGGAGGAAGAATACTGAGGGAAAACATAAATGTTATTGCAACCGTAGGAAAACAGGAGATAACAATTGAAGAATATAAATCAAATCTTCTGCAGACAGTTGAGAGACTTTCAAGGATGCAGAGCGGTAGAGTTTCAAGGGAGATGATAAAGGGGATGGGGATTCCCGAACAGGTTCTTCAGGCTCTAATATCTGATAAAATAATTTTTTTCCTTGCAGATAAACTTAATCTTGTGGCAACAGATGAAGAGGTAAGGGAAAAAATAATAAATA
>Ga0123519_10015516_pt1 | contig 10685 bp, 10 predicted proteins | sample YelNatPaOPRAMG02_FD_87396 | JGI IMG/M metagenome (GOLD analysis project Ga0123519, IMG submission 87396) | Hot spring microbial communities from Yellowstone National Park - Yellowstone National Park OP-RAMG-02 (version 2) | ecosystem: Environmental > Aquatic > Thermal springs > Hot (42-90C) ...
TAAATTCTTCTTTTAAGATTATTTGTCACTCCTATGTACATAACTTTATTGTTCCAATTCGTTAGAATATAAACATAGTAGTTGTGATTTGTCATAAGATCCCTCGCTTCGCTCGGGATGACACAGGAAAAAAATGGGATAACATAATGAAATCGGGATAACAACGCTTCGCTCGGGATAACATTCATCACCTCAATCCCAGCAAGGCACGAATTTTACCAGTTATGCTGGACAGGTCAAACGGCTTCGCCAGATAGTCGTCGGCCCCGCAGAGAAACATTTTTTTCCGGTTTTCCTTGCTGTCATAACCGGTTATCGCCAGTATCGGGATATGCTTTGTCCGGGAATTATTTTTCAATCTCTGACACAATTCAAAGCCGTCAATCTGCGGCATCATTATATCCATAATAATCAAGTCCGGCAAAATTTTTTCTACCTGGGCCAGAGCCGAGGCGGCATTATTAAAAATAGCCTGCTTCAGGTTCATCTCTTCCAGAACCATTTCCAGCAACTGCCGAACATCCGGATCATCTTCCACAATCATTACCTTCATCTTTTCACCACCAGTAGTCGGCACTTAAGTGCCGATTAAGGGTAATTGAACTATAAACTCAGCGCCTTTTCCCGGACCATCACTCCGGACCAGAATCTCACCATTATGTCTCTGAATAATCCCGTAACTTACCGTCAGTCCCAGGCCGGTTCCCTGGCCAATGTCTTTGGTGGTAAAAAACGGGTCAAAGACATGATTAATGTTATTCGCCTCTATCCCGATACCGGTATCCCGAAAACTGATTTCGGCAAATTGTTTTTCCGAATTAATCCGGGTAGTTATTATCAAATCGCCGCCATCGGGCATTGCCTGAATGGCATTGTTAATGATGTTGACAAAAACCTGCTGAATATGTCCGGCCGAGAGATTTACTTCGGGCAACGGAGAAAAGTTTTTTATCAGGTTGATATGCCGGGACTCAATTTCCGTATGACAGAAATCCAGGGTTTCTTCAATCATCTTATTTATATCGGACTTGCGGAAAACATAATTTTTCTCCCGGGCAAAATCCAGTAAAGCCCGGACAATTCGCCGCGCCCGCTGAGCGGCATTTTCTATCCTCTCAATATGTTTGCGATATGGCGAATCCGCTGGCAATTTTTCCAGCAATAACTGGGCCTGTCCCAGCACCCCGGTCAGAGGATTATTGATTTCGTGGGCAACCCCACCCGCCAGTTGTCCGATAGAGGACATTCTATCCATCTGAATAACCTGTAACTGAAGGTCGCGCAAATTTTTTACCATCTGATTAAAACTTTCGGCCAGCCGGGCAATTTCCGCCGGTGATTTAATGTCAATATGATAATCCAGTTTTCCCTCACCGATAATTTTTGTTCCGGTTTCCAGTTTATACAACGGCCGGGATATTGAACGAAATATCACAATACTTAAAAAACCGCCGAAAAGTAGCGCCCCCAGGCCAATCCCCACGGAAAACTGAAAACTTTTGCGTCCGATTTCTTTAATCGTGGTTTCGGTCGCATGTAAATTCTGGCTGTAACTATCCAGTATATCATTTAGATTTTTTCGTAATTGGTTATATTCAGGAGTAAGTACTTTTTCGGTATATTCTAAAACCTCGGCTTTTCCCTGAAAAAAGTATCCACACTTGCTCCAGTATTTCCGGCACTCATTCAGAAATTCAGTCAGGCGCTGTTTTTCCCCCTCTGACGAGGTGTTTTTCAGAATATCATTCAATCGCTGGCCGATTATTCTGGTCTGCTCGGCAAACTTATCTCTCTCTGACGGGTCGCGCAAAAGTATAAAATAGTTGATGCTGCGCCATTGCTGTTCTATAGAAAACGCCACCTCACGCAAACTCATCAACTGGGTATATTCATAAATACCCTTAAAAATCAACTGCTGGCTCCGGGAACTGACCAACACCAAAACTACCCCCATTGCCAGAACCAGCCCAATCAATCCACTGAACGCCAGAAATAATCTGGTGCGGATATTATTCATCGGGCGACTACAATAGTGCCGCTGTAAATTTTTTGATTTATCTCGGCGATATAGATATAAATTCCCGGCTCAACCAGTTTCTGATTCCGGTCTTTTCCATCCCAGAAAATTCGGTAACCACCATCGGTAATCAGCGGGTCGCCAGTCGGCAGGTCAGCCACCAACCGGCCTTTAAGATCGTAAATGCGCAAAGTGAATGTTGCCAGGTCGGGATTGACAAACTCAAAAAACACCCGGTCATTTCTCCCATCATCACCCGGGCTAAATATTCTCGGAAATACTGAAATAAGTTCAAAACTTTTGAGCGAAAAACCAGATAACAGCAAAAAAACAATAAGGATTACTCTTTTCATGGCCAACCTCCAGCATTTTTAATTTTATCAATTTTCTCCATATATATCAATAATCAATTTGCTCTGGTGGAGCATAGCGACCGTCCCTCCCCGTAGAGGTATTGTCTTCTGCTCCACCAAAATTTATTTTTCTTTCTGTAACATCTCTAACTCTTTCTTCAGGTCACTGACATCAACCCCAATATCTCCATACTTCTTTATCATCCGCTGTAAGATATTAATCCGTTCCTGTTTGCTGACACCTTTATCCACCATCTTGCGATAGAAGGTCAGAGAGTCCCGGTAGTACTTATTCTGGGCATCCCATTCCTGTTTCATTATTGTATATTCCTGCTGGGCAGCAGTCACATCAGTTATTCCGCGGTAATCCGCCAGCATCTTTTCCAGATACTTCACCCGCTGGGGCAAATTCATACTGGCGAAATTCTTTTGATACTGGGCCCAGGCATTTTGATAGTCCTGGCGAACCTTTTCTTTATCGGTAATTACCGTCGGAGCAGCCGGCTGAATTGGCGGCGCGGCCTCGGCCGGAGTAACTGGTGCAGCCGGAGCAGTCACTTCCCTGGTCGGCTTGATTTTCAGCAGTTTATCCAGTTCCCGACGCAGCCGTTCAACTTCTTCCCGGGCTTCTTTCAGGGCCTTTTCGTTTTCTTTTGTTTTCTTTTCCTGTTCCTGACGCAGTTTCTGCTCTCTTTCCAGTTTAGCCCGCAGTTCCGCAACATCGCCGGTCTCTTCCAGCGGTGGACCAAATTTCATGGTCAAAGATATCCGGTGCGAGCCGAGAGTTCCTTTGACCCCGCTTAAAGGATAAAGTAGAGCATAGTCCAGATTAAATCCGCCGGGTTCATTCTTCTTCTCGCCGATAAAGCCAAAACCAACTGCCAGATTGCTATATTGCTGATTACTGAAATTTACCCCGCCACGCAAGACAAATTTTTCCCCGAAGGATTTTTCCCCGCCGGCCGCAATCTGAAAATCATCCCGCCGACTGACTAAATCCGCCGCCAGGGCATAGGTCTGACCGCTATGACCAAGACCAAAGCGGATTGTCTGTGGCAAAACAACCTCCGGGATATTGGCCAGAGATATATTCGGACTGGTTAAATCATTAATCGCCAATCCCAGAGAATAATTTTTGGCCGGCCGATAAATCAGACCAACATCAAAGGAAACAGTTCCTAAAGAATTACCGTGTTCGGCAAACAATTTATCGGGATTGCCGGTCGGCAACGCCTGGTTACTCAGGGCATTATTCGTCTCCTCGGTGCTTCCATATCCGATAGTCAGGTATTTTAAGTTTAAACCGAATGAAAACTTGTTAATCAGAGCCGGCGAGGCCAATCCCAGCACAAGCGTGTTTTCCGAATAAAGACCTTCCAGAGCAAAGTTCAGATAACCCAGACCAACACTGGCCACATTTTTGGTTGTTCTTATTGGCTGGACTCCACCGACATAGGCGTAGCCAAGGGAAGAATTGTCCGTCAGTCCTACATAGAGTTTGTTATACTGGGCTGAGATTTCGGCTTTCGCCACCAGGCCAATCCCCGCGGGATTATACAACAGAGAATACGAGTCACTGCCTAAAGCACTATAGGCCCCGGCCAGTCCAGCGGGTCTGGCCCCAATACCAATGTTTTCAAAAGCCGCATAGACGATACTGATAAGTGACAGGTAACCGGTGATTAGCAACAAAAGTAACCGAAAGGTTAAATTCGGAAACTTTCGTCCCGACCATTTGATTGAATTCATAATTTTCCTCCTATCTGGCCACCACCAGAGTGCCATTGAATAATTTTCCTCCGCATTCTATCTGATAGATATAAACACCGGGCAAAACAATTTCTCCCGCCTCATCTCTCCCGTCCCAGGAAACATAGCCATTGGATATCAGAGAACTATTGTTAGTGGAAATCGTCTTGATAAGTCCACCTGACAAATTCCTTATGGTAATTGTTACCGGTTCGGATTTGGGATTGACGAACTCAAAGAAAAGCAAATCATTGGTATTATCTCCGTTAGGAGTAATAATCTTCGGCCGGACTCCCCGGAAGGTAAATTCCGTCGGACTTTCCCCGAAGCGCAGTTGATATTTTCCGGTAAATCTTATCGGGGCCGTGAGATAACTGTTTTCTCTTTGACCGCCGATAAACAGCCAGCGGGTTCCATCATAAAACATCAGACAGACATTTTGTTTATCAGCACCCGCGGCCGAAATAGCCCGGGCCAGGGCCGGATTGGTTTCCTCAATTCGGACGAACAACTGCCCATTAATACTTGCGCCAATATATTTTTTGCCCGAATAGTTATCACCACCAGAAAGTTTTAACTCCGGACTGGATTCTTCAACCGAATACAATTTCAGTTCAATTGACTTATAGACAATCTGGTTTTCTTCAGAAAGGTTTCGGACAATATCAAAAATATAATTCTGGGCGCTGCCATCGGCAGTAAACAATGTCTGATACTGAGCATTGGATAGACCCAGCAAATCGCCAGCGGAAGAAGCAACCCAGCAGCCCCGGTTGACACTGACAATATCCGAATAACTATAATTTCCCGAAGCATCCACGGCTTTCAGGCGATAGTAATAATTTTCGGTCAAAACATTGTCATTGTAATAAGTGGCTTTTGCGGAAAGTTGGGAAATTTTCTCCCAGCCGCCAAATATATCGGTAGAGCGCCATAACTCATAATAATACAACTCATCTAACTGCGGTTCAGCTGGATTGCGGAATATCCGTCGGTCATTGTTGTATTTTAAGTTTTCCCAGATAAGTTTGGTGGTGTTAAGTTGCCGGATTGTCCGCAGGGCCAGTGGTTTAAATGGCGCTAAATTATCCAACCAGCCGATTTTCGTATAGAGAGTAATTCTGGCCGGTCGGGAATTCAATCCCCTATAAGAATAGGCAAACAGCGCCACATAATAACTGGTGTTCGGTTGCAGTTGATAAAATGTCGGGGTATAGACCGCACCGGTGCTTCCGGTCCAGTTATATAACTCACTGCCGTCGGAAACACTGACTGGATAGCGGTCGGTGCGGTAAATTACTTTTACTCCCATAAGTTGAGTCTCGGTTGGGGCCTGCCAGGAAAGGGTGATATTGGCACCATAAGCCGGATCAAGGGAAACACTGGCGGTACAATTGCTTAAAAGCAATGTTGGCGGCGACGGCGGGACATAGTCCGGAGAGATATAAAACAGCCCGCTGAGCGAAGAGATTGACTGATTATTGCCTTTATCCGCACTCTTTAAGACATAATAGTAGGTAAGATAGGGTATCAGATTTTCGTGGGTATAAGAGCGAATTTCCGACGGATTTCCGGGCAAATCAGTTAACAAATTATTCAGCGCGCCATCATAAGAAGTCGTACTGTAATAAATTTTAATACTGGCGAAATCGGCATTACGCACTGTCGGGGTTGGGGCGGGATTGGTCCAGGTCAACTGAATTCGGTAAATATCCGTCGGCCCGGAGTTATCCAGAGTAAGTAAAGTAGTCAGTTGAGTTGGGGCATCCGGAGCAATCAAATCAATTCCGGCATAAGCCGAAGTATAAGTTGCTGATGAGAAATAGTGATTGGTATCAAAGGCATATATTGAGTAATAATAACTGGTTCGCGGAGTTAACAATTTATGTTGATAGGTGGTGGTTCCATCAGGTAATAAGTCGGTCAGTTCAAAATAGTTGCCGTCTGTCGGCGAAACCGGATAAGTGTTTGTGGAATAACAGACCCGCACTCCGGCAAAGAAGTCCTCCGCCGGGGGATTGGTCCAGGTTAAGTTTATATATGAGCCGATATTTTCGTCGGTTGAGCCAGCAGCCGCGGCCGAAAGATTTCCCACCGGCCGAATGCGGAAGTAGGGACGGGCCGCACCAAGTGGAACACAGGCATACGACCAGCCGAGAGGTAAATTATCACTTGCTGGCCACTCGTTCTTAAGAAATACACTGAAATAATAGGTTGTGTTATACTCCAGACCAGTCAAAGTATAACCCTGAATATCACCGGTATTTACATTATAAGTTGAGAAGTAAATCCTTGTTGAAGCGGGCCAATTATTTGACTGATGCGGCCGGTTAATAAAACCAGTCGGCTCAACTGTGGAATATTGAATACAATACTCCCCTGGATATTTGACATATCCGGCAACCGGGTTATTGGACATATCAAGAAAATTCGGAACTATCCACGATAAAACAATCTCTCCCGTATTAGAAGTTGCCCGAGCAATTAATGAACTTATCCTATCCGGAGAGTATGGCTCCGGACTGGCATAGGCACTGGTCTGAGTGGTTAAGCCCTTTATCTTCAAGTCATAATCAGCAATTCTATGATATTTATCCAGTGCCCGGACACTCACCCAGTAATATTGTCCGGGAACAAGTCCGGAGATAGAGATAACTTCATTTTGCGACGGATTGGCCAGAGCCATTCGTCCCCAGTTTGGCGGCGTATCTAATTCCAGAGCGGTCAGACAATTCGGATGGTTCCACCAGAAAGTGGTATTTCCGCCGAGCGACTCAACTGAGAATGTGGCATATTTAATTATATATGAAACCACTTTTTGTCCATTCGCTGCTGCTGGCGCGGTCCAGTTAAGTTTTATTTTTCCACTGCCAACTGGCGCAGAAAAGTCCGGCTGGGCAACGATATCGGTAATTGCTTTCGGGTCACCAGTATAGTCGGCATTTATTCGCAGAGAAAAATTAGCCGGTGTTGCCAGCAGAGGCAAAGGTATACCCTGCCCCAAAATCAGCCCGACCAGTAATAATCTAAGCCACTTCAATTTAGCCATTTCGGCCTCGGCACTTAAGTGCCGACTTTTTTGTCCACTATCCAGTCCAGTATGCTTACTGGATACTGGACTGGACGACTACTACCTTCGGGTATGACGCCGAAGTTGTCATTCCGAGTCCGAAGGACGAGGAATCTTTCCCTAACATAAGATCCCTCGCTTCGCTCGGGATGACACAGGGAAAAACTGTCATTCCCGAATGTCTCACCACATTTGTCATTCCCGAGTGTTTCTGTCGGGAATCCATTCATCAATAGTCCTGTTTTATTTCGTCGTAATATAAACATTTACAAACTTATCAATCTCCAATTTTTTACTTTCAATCCGCAACTTTATCACTCCAAAAAATTTACTTCCCGGAATATCCTTCGGCAAATGCACTCGCACATTAAGATTTTTCACGCCATCGGGTTTAATGGTCATCTTCTCCGGAAAAACCTTAATAGTTGTCTGGTCAGTTAATCTCTGATATTCTCCGGGATAAACAATCCCAAACTTTTCTGGTTCAACAATGGACCCGGTGATTTTTACCGGTTCCTCAGTAGCATTGAGAATTTTAATTTGCTCACCGGTCAATGAACGCAGGTCAACCGGCCTGTCCTTCGGAATATCATCCAGATAGACCTTATCGGGAATTACTATCACCCCGCGAGCCAGATTGGACTGTCGTTTTTTCCCGAGATTACTTTTGTCCGGCAGATTATCAGCAATTTTCAAAAACACTTTACCTTTAATCCCCAGTCCAATTCCCAGGCCGGAAGATGGCATACCCACACTCTGGATAAGGACTATTCCCTGATAACTTTTTCCCCGATACTTCTCGTCATAGGGAATACTGACCAGCAGATTTAGCGGCGCCTGTTCACCGGCATTTATTGTCAGTGTCTCTTTATCCAGCCGCAACCAGTTGACATCCGGCAATGGTTCATAGCCAGAGCGCAATTCCTGCTGACCGGGAACAAGTGGTACTATTTTTACCGTTATCTGTCCTTCGCCGGAGTATCCCACCCAGAAAGGCATACTGGCGATTTGTCCGACATCATAAACACCGCCAATCGGTAAATTTTCCAGATGGACCTCGGCCAGATTAGTTGTCAGGGTCGTTGCCATCAGCCAGCAACTGCCGAGTGATAGCCATAAACCAATAAACAACATTTTTTTACTCATACTCACTCCTGTTCCTTTCACCTTTTATCATTCCCGATGCTCTCACTTACCTTGTCATTCCCGAATGTTTCTGTCGGGAATCCATCCAGTAAGTGTACTGGATTACTGTGTTTGAGCGGTAATGTTCAGTTTCAAAGTCACCCACTGGTTTGGATTGCTGATAGCCGTCGGGGTCATAATCTTCACCCAGAGATGTCGGATACTCTTTGTGCTTGGCGTATAGGACGAGGGCAATATCCGTGAGGCGTCATAAGATACCGGATGAGGGGCCTCGTTAGCCGCAACATAATAGTCGCAGAACGAATAATACACTGACTGGCTCGGAGTTGTCTGGTTGTAATAATAGAGTTTTGTTCCCGTTGCGCTCACACTGTCATAGTTGACATCAAAGTCATCAGTAGTAAGTGTCTTCGTAGAGAATTTCGCAAATATCGCAATCCTATCCAGACCCGGAGAACTTCCCGTGGTCCAGTCGCCCGGCAGCGATGCTGGATCCAGTTGTAATTCCCAGCGACAGATTGCTCCATTGGACTGGTTCTGAACGCCAATTGGTTTTGTCGCCACATAGGTTAAGCCAGCCACCACATCGCCGAAGTTGTAGTAGGTTGCCGCATTATAGAGCGCATCCTCAACTAACCCGATAGAAACAGTAGTTGTGCAACGCAGAGTAATATAGGCCGTATCGCTCAGTTTATCAGCCAGAGAAATCGCCGGCAATGTCAGTAAAGCGAGAATAGCGATGAGCAATAATTTTTTCATTTTTCTCACCTCCTTTCCCCAAAATTTTTGGTCATTCCCGAATGTTTCACCACTGGATACCCGACTACTGCGCTCGGGTATGACATTAATGTTGTCATTCCCAATGGTTTCACCATATTTGTCATTCCGAGCCCTCTTTCATTTGTCATTCCGAGCCCGAAGGGCGAGGAATCTTTCCCTTGAGATGAAACCGGAGATCCCTCGCTCCGCTCGGGATGACATAGGGAAAAACTGTCATTCCCGAGTGTTTCTGTCGGGAATCCATTCATCTTTGTCGGGAATTCATCTTTTAACTTTTTCATAACACCATCTCCTTTTCAATCAATTATTTTTCCGTTTTTATATCGGCACTTAAGTGCCGACTCCGGTTTTTCGCTTTTGCCATCCACATCCATATATGTAATTGAGATATTTTTCCCGGACAGGGAGAAAGCCATTGTCCTCCCCGTAGAGGATTTGACTTCGTGTCCCTGTCCGAAAAATTGCGGCGGGATGACAAAGAACAGGCCTCCCCGTAGAGGTGTTGACTTCGCATCCCGCCAAAATTTGTGGGGATGGCATTGGTTTCCTCCCCGTAGAGGTAACCGTGAACCGCCATCCCCGAAAAATAAAAGGGCAGGACAACAACCGGCACTCCCCGTAGAGTGACCTTTTTGTGTCCTGCCCGAAAATTGAAAAGGGGCGGATAAGTGCTTCTTCTCCCCGTAGAGAATAGACAACTGTATCCGCCCCAAAAATTGATAAAAAATAAAAAATCCAGTCCAGTAAGCGTACTGGACCGGATAAAAATTGTTTGTTATTATATTGAGTTAATGCCGAATATACTTCATCAAACCGGATAATGTTACATATCCGGCCCGGCCAAAAGCAGAGAAAATCTCTGCCCGATAATGGACAATCAGCAGTTCCGTCCAATGCCAGCAACGGAACCACTGTGTCTCTGGCGGACACAGAAGTCACCTCTACGGGGAGTTTTTTAAATCAGTCCTTTTTTACTGGACCATCCACCTCCCGCCTGGTAGCCAACATTTAATTGTCGGCTGATAATCGGCACTTAAGTGCCGATTACCTGACGGGAGCAGGAAAGACCAATCCGGTTACAAACCGGAAGCGAACAACCGGTTATTCACTTACTCTGTCATTCCTGTGTGTCTCACCACCCTGTCATTCCGATCCAGTCCAGTATGCTTACTGGATACTGGATCGCTGCGCTCGGGATGACACAGGGAAAAAGTGTCATTCCCGAGTGTCTGTGTCGGGAATCCATCCCTGGTCGGGAATCTCTTTTGTGGATACCCGAAACTCACAAAAAAATCCGAAAAAACTTTCGGATTTACGGTGCAATGGTCGCCGTGGCAGTAAGTGTGAATGTCTGCTGACTATTTGAAGAAGAAGCTGCAGCAGTTCCCAGTCCAATCCAGAGTTTGCGGTTCACACCATAGTTCTGTTCATCAGTGTTGGCACTTGAGGAGTTCGTAATACGCTGGTTACTATAGGAATAAGTATTCGCAGTCCCGTTCACTATGAATGTATTTGCCGTAGCACCCCAGTCGGTAGAAGAACCTGTCAAAATGTCTTCGGAGCCAAAGCA
>Ga0123519_10015518_pt1 | contig 10685 bp, 7 predicted proteins | sample YelNatPaOPRAMG02_FD_87396 | JGI IMG/M metagenome (GOLD analysis project Ga0123519, IMG submission 87396) | Hot spring microbial communities from Yellowstone National Park - Yellowstone National Park OP-RAMG-02 (version 2) | ecosystem: Environmental > Aquatic > Thermal springs > Hot (42-90C) ...
TATAGCATTGACCGCTAGCAGTCTATGACAATACCAGGATTTTGACACGGAGCGCATCTACTTATTTCTTTCTTTCAGTATTCCTCAATTATCAGAGTCCTGTGGTATGACTTACCTGAAGGAGGCATGCAGCGCTCCTTGCACTGTTCGATAAAGCATCTATCCTACACGTAATTGCTCTACGATCTATTCGGTGCGTTGCACAGCGATTCTGATCGATTATGATGCACTGCAGCGTACGTGAAACATAATTGAGTTGAGAGTCCCTACTATAACTTTTGTCAATATTGTTCTCATTGCCATCTAGTGTAGGATTGCTGTCGGCAATCAGGTATGAGCGCTACAGCGAGATGCCGCGGTGCGACCTCGGACGAGTCGCGATGTCCGCGGCCACGTATGGGATCTAGATTGCCCTTCTAATCTTTGGATGGTATCTTGCCAACACCGCTCATGGTGAATGCCCCTTTCTGCTTCGTAACACTGCCATACAGCGTAGACAGGCGTCTACAGGGATCAACGTGGAAGCAACAGCAGGACAGGATCAGCAGCAAAACGAAGAGCGCAAGGAAACGGCAGCTAGCAGAGACGCCGCAAACGCTGAAAGCTCAGCAACGGACGGAGGATAAGCGCTCGGGTTCTATGCGTCCTTGGCCAGTTCTTCGTTTCATCAAAGACGCTACCTTCTTCTTTAACCCTTTTCGGGATCCAAACGCTCGGCCAAACCCGACGGAAAGACTTGTTCAGCAGCAGGCGATGCCGCGTGCGGACCCAGAACGAGCGCCGGGCGGACTTGTACTGGTCGCTGGGGCCACTGGCCTGCTCGGGAGACGCGTCGTAGCGCAACTGCTTGCTGCTGGGTACTCGGTGAGGGCTCTAGTTCGTTCAGAGAAACGGGCGGAGCAAGTACTTGGCAACTTGAAGTATCCAAAGTCGAAGCTCGGAGAACGCGCTGCACCAGGGACTCTGCAGCTGCTCTTTGGCGACCTGTATAACGTTCCACCCGAAGGTGTTCAGGATGTGACTGCCGTAATCTGCTGCACTGGTGTGAAGATCGGTCCTCAGGACGATACTCCTGATCGTGACAAATACGGCCAAGGAATCAAGTTTTACGAGCCAGTAGTGCTCGAGGACACCCCCGAGAACGTGGAATACCGGGGCGTGCAGAACCTCGTGAGCTGCGCACGGGACGTGCTCGTTAGCGGCCAAAAGATCGTACTGATGGACTTTGAGGATGCGGAGACAGCCGCGCGGCAATGGGGTCCGGTCGACGACGTCGTCATGGGCGGAGTGTCAGCGTCGAAACTGAGCTTCCCCGAACGAGGCATTGGTCGCTTTTCAGGCCTTGTCCGCACGGATAATTTTGGGGGCTTCGCTTCCGTGCGAACGCTGCCTTTCCAGATGCCACTCAACCTACAAGGCTATGACGGAATTGAACTCTTGGTCCGCGGCGACGGCAAGCGCTACAAGTTCATCATACGCTGCGATGATCGCTGGGACGGCATTGCCTACTCATGCTCATTTGATACCGAGGATCATCGCTCGACAAAAGCATGGCAACGAATTCGTCTGCCGTTTGAGCGCTTTGTGGCGGTATTTCGGGGATCCACCAGGCCGAATGAGCGTCCACTGGATCGGAGCAACATCCAGGCGTTCCAGATCATGCTGTCGAAGTTTGAATATGACGGGGCGTTGAACCCTGGCTTCAAGGCCGGGGATTTCTGCCTCGAGTTCCGCTACATCGGTGCATATCGGGATGTGCTCGGAGCAGAAGCAGACAGAGTGCGTGGTCATGGGGCACAGGTGGTGGCTGGCGGCACCGCGACTCAACGTCCTCGGTTCATCCATATCTCATCGGCCGGAGTGACTCGGGTGCTGCGTCCGGATGAGTTTCCGGATCTGAGCAAGGAACCTCCCGCTGTACGGATGAACGCACAACTCGGCCGTGTACTCGAATGGAAGCTCGCTGGTGAGGATCTCGTTCGCAGTAGTGGGATTCCGTATACCATCATTCGCCCGTGTGCGCTCACGCTGGAGGAGGCGAGCGGGCTTTCCGCTTTGCGCCTGGAGCAGGGTGATTGGCTTCGTGGGCAGGTTTCTCGTGACGACGTTGCAGCGCTGGCGGTGGCCTGCCTCGATGAACCCGCCATGGAGGGCAAGACGGTCGAGGTGGCAACGAGTGCGGCAACTGAGCGTCCGACGATGCATTCGCTTCGTGAACGAGCACTGCAGCTGGAACGTGATCAGGATGCAATCCAGCGCAAGTTTGCTCCGTTCCCTTACGTTCCGCAAGGCTCATAAGCGGGCATGGGTGGATCCGAGGGGGTTCTATCCGGCCCCAGTGAGGCTTGCAGCGGCTCTCTGGGGCGCAAGGCCAGATCAGCTGTTGCTGCGGTGCGCTTTCTGTTGACGCTGGACGGCGATGAAACCTGTGAACACGGGTGCACTGAGGCGCTTCACAGCAGCACACATAGCATGCGACGGCGACGACGACGAGACTCGTGGGAGCGGTTTACGCGCGAGAGGGCCCTTGAGATGCACCGGCTGCCAAGCACGACACAGATATACTTTTGATCGAGCGAATGCTTTGCGAGACCAGTGGCACGTTGCATCGGGGGATACCGAACGGATGGATTCCTCGAGTCGCCTGCGGTTCCAAGAAACATGCCCAGGACTTGGTGCATGTTGACTGGCCGGAAGCAAGTCACACTGGAGGTCAGCGCTCGATGGTGGTGCGTTTCGTTGAGCCATGTCACCATCTTGGGATTCAATAGAGATTCGGCGAAGAAACCATTCTGGTGGTATTTGCTGCATTCGGGCAGCATGGTATCCGACGTGCGTCTTGGCAGCCTGGTCGAGCAGCATCACCAGTGCAGTTGCGGGAGCGCGAGTGCATCAGAAGCGATGCTGCACAAGTGCCGGTAACGCGTGAATGTTGTAGCGTTCCGTTTCGTGAATACGGCACGCTTGCGAGGGCGAACTCTCTGAATGCACATCTTGCATAGTGGGAAACATAAACGATTCAAATACGGGGCTAGTCTCGTCGAGGTTTTCTCACGAGTGTCTCGTTTCGGACAGGCGTCCAGCAACCGTCACCAGCCACCGCGTGTGCTGCATAGGCCACACGGACTAGAACAACGCTTTCGTATGTCGGTGTCGGAGTCTGTTCACAGGAAAATCGGCGGTACGCTTCGACAAAACCTAAATATTCCGCGGGATTCGTGGACCGTTCCCTCTGCATAAGAGCCGAGGCCTCCAGCGTCTCGAAACGCAGTGAACAGGTGCAGCGCTTCAGCTCGCAGAGAACCGTTTTGAGCAGAGCAGCAAGCATAAAAAACGATTTGCGTGCGTTCATCAACGCTTCCTAGAGGAAATCGAGCTGTTCGCGTGTTGTCGCTTCTTGTGAGACAGTCCACAAAAGTCTGTGAGCACCAAGTTGCCGCTACTTGAGACGCCGATCACCGGGAACGACACTACGTTACCGCTTGTACGTGACGAGCTGCAGTTGACGTGCTCCGTCCGAGTCCATTGATTCACTAGTTTACGGAGCAGCGTTGTTCGAAGACGGTTGGCTTCGGGCGTCGTGGTTTATGCCTGCGGCTGATGATTGACCGACGTTACCAAGAAAATGGTGTCTCGGACGAAGACGTTATGCGGGAAAGACAGGCATTGGATTTCAAATCGAACCATGGTATATTCTTATCAAGCACATGATCCCAAACGAATCATTTCTAATGCAATCAGTAGGCATTTGCACGCTGTATTCTGGCACAGGGTCCAAAAGAATGCATTCTATCGCAAGTAGTTGCATTCCAGTGAGCAATCACGACACGGGGCTTTCGAATGAGGCCCGGGCTATTCCGACACATCGCGTTGGTGCTGGAATCAGCAGACCGACCGCTCTTTCTTCAGGAGACAGTTGCAACCGTATCTAGCCTGTGCTCTAGATCAGGATACCAGAAGAAACGCTCTGTGGGAGCGTCGCCGACCCAGGAACCTCAGACGAACCTCGCTGCTCTGTCCAGCATGCAGTACGCCGTTTTCCGGAGGCAGACGTAATCGGTACGCTTCAGAGATGCTCAGAATTTAAACTCAAGATCAATGCATAAGCGACGCAAGCGAGCTCCGCGGGCGAGCGTCAGCAAGGCGGCTCGGGTGGACACAGCTTCCGGTCTTGGCGTGCAGCACTCAAGGTCCGAAAAGCGTTCGCCATAAGCCTGGGGCGGAGCGTGATACCCACCGTGCTGCGTCCTGAAAAACGTCTGGACCAGACGGCGCTTCGAAACCCTCAGCGTAAAATGCATTGCTGCCTTCAGCGGGTACATCGCCACCACCACCACTCGCGACAGCACCCGAGGATGCAGTCCTCCGGGGTTGTGGTTGTGAAGGTTGTGAAATCGTGCTCGTCGTTCCATACTTCGTCTGAAGATCGCGATACACCATGCGGCTTATTTGCCATAAAGGTAGAAAAACGGATCGCAAAAGAGTTTGGCGTCCAGGGGCACTGGTGCTGGAACGCTGGGCTCTATTCACGAAGTAGACATCCTCCGCGGCAACGGTTGATTCACTCTGGACGGAGTTGGGATCCCAAGTAGCGGCTCTTCGGGACGTGGCTCGAGCCGTTCGAGCACCAGCGGAGAAGCGTACCTCATCTTTGGTGGAGGCATCGAAATCGAACCGGTTTTCAGGGAAGCCACCGCCACCGCCAACGCGAACAACGCCCTCAACACCAAGACGACGCCTTGCAGGTCGCCGCCGCTTGGAACGCTCGTAGCGGACACGCTCCATGATGTCGTCATCATCGTCATCATCGTCATCATCATCATCATCATCATCAGGGCTCAGCACTTCTACTGGAACGATGGCTATCGAGGAGGAAGAATCGGCCACTGCAGCAGTAACTGACTCGGGCGCCGCCCGCCCGACGTGAACGATGTTGCTTTGCAGCACTCCAGTCCCGCCCTGTGCATCAAGTGTAAAGTCTCTTTCGGTTTGTTCCGTCGCATCATGACGTGAAAATATTGCCGGTGATCTTGCTGGCCTTAGATCCTCTCCCAGATCCGGCTCGTTTCCGTCCATACCGTCCAGAATCGTCCACGCGCCCAGACCAAAAGTATCATCCTCGCCGTGCGACGCCGTTCCAGCCGCTGTTCCCCCTTGAACGTACCCATCAACATCTTCTTCCAGAGTGCTATCCGCCTGCCACTCCCTTCGATGATTCTTAAAGAGCGAGCTATACGAATCACTCTCTGGAAACGGAAGCACTTGCTCTTCCGATCCAGACTGCAGCCTCCGAAGCGGTCGTCGAGCAGCATCCGAACGAGGTCTGCTCGAAGCTTGTGCGATATCAGTGGAGTCAGTGTCGGAGAACCAGCCGGCACCGGCATAGGCGTCACGAGCGGAAGCCTGTGCACCACGGCGTCTGCTGCGCTGCCGCAGACGATCCGCAGGCGGCAGCCCGCGAAGCACAAGGTCAGAACCTCCACTCCAACCGAGCACGAGCGCCAAATCTTCAAGGTTCAGACGACGAAGACGGTGGTGATGATGCCTTGAGCGTAGTGTCGCCTTGATTCGCTTTGATGCGTCATCGACGTCGTCCTCGTCGCTCGCGAGGTCATCAGGAGACGCGGTGCTCAGCCGTCGACTGCTGGACAGCAGCAGCACGAGCACACAAGCGATGCACGCGAGGATGCCCATCATAGAGAAGCGTCTATTCGGCGCCCAGCTTGACAGCGTGAATAAGCCGAAGACGCACAACACGATAAAGAGGGCTTGCAGGTGAATACCGTCGGGAATACCGCGAAAAGATGGACGTCCACGCTGTATGCTCATTCGACTCGTCAAAGGTTCTGTTCTGTACCGCGGAGACGCTTCTGTAGTGCGCGCGGCCTGATAGAAAGCGTTTCCCACTGGCTTTTGCCGCGAGTCGCCTGATGTACGCCGCCTATTCGAGTTTGGTATGGAACCAGGGTGCTCTTGGCAATACGGCTGCGTCGGAAACGAAACAAGCTGCCGCTCGCGAACAACGTATCCCCTGTATGGACGTTTTGTTGCAACCTGCTTTCCATAAAAGCGGCGGTTTTGAACAGTTAACGAGCTGCAGCGGTACGCGGGTATGGAACCCACGAAAGCAGCCATAACCTGCTGCGGCCTGCCGCGACCCATACCTGGCGCAGCGTACTCGACAGACTCGCTCAAGTCGCCACAACCAAGCCAGCCCTTGTTTACTCGTGTTGATCGCATCTTGTTGGACGCAGTCTGCGGCCCGAACGGTCGCAGAGTGCTTCGGTGCCTCCTTGCTGTCTGTGGGGCCGTTTTCGCCGACTCCGCCGAGCGTGCACCGCTCCGTTCAACGAAAGACTCGCGTAACGCCCAAGGAGCCCAGACAGTCACCAGCACGAGACGCACAGACGTACGCTATCCAGCAGTTTCAAAAAGCACCCTTGTCCTCCACCGACCAGACTCGCAAAGGTTTGCGCCGCCGGCACTCCGAGTCCAGCAGAGTCGGTGACTCGGAACAAGCCCCACCTTGTCGTGCGTTCCCCTGGGGTTCACACCTCGGAAACACGATAGTAAACGATTTGAACAAAGGAAGGAACACGTTCAGTGCACCTCCAACGCTTATTGGACAAGAAAAGACGCGTCCACTCACTTAGAAGCGGTCGCTGCGGGAGGCGAGACAAGCTCGCCGGACGGAGCGCCTTGCCATGACTGCGTGGTGCCGCATCCAAGAAACAGCGTTTCCCCTCGAACGTGTGCAAAGACGAAGGAGACCCTGAAGCGACCACAGCGCGCCCCAATGGACTTGAGACGAGGTCTCTGTGCAGCGAAGCAGGGTTTAGGGGCACGAGTAATCGAAACGGGTGCAGAAGATGTGCTGGTTTTCGCCTATGGAACGACACCACGGGAGCCAGCAGCCGACTCGGTGGCAGCGAGAGCGGCCCCTGGAACCCTCAGTGGACGCTGGGGCACTCTGGACGATGCCTCGCCCTCGGAGACTGACTCGGAGAGTCTAAGTACATCCTCAGGTTCTATGAGCAGCTCCTCATCCGCGTACACTTCCGAAAGCGACTGGGACGGGCTCGGCACCAACGGCGAGGCCGCAGCGCCGTGCGCTGGCGTCTTGTCAACGCGTACCTCTCCGCCGGTATCGGAGCCAGTACAGCGACGGATGAACAGGCAGAAAACACGGCTAGCAAGCTTTCTCGAACCTGCCGTTGGTCATGCGGGAGAGGTGGTGCGTCGGCTGTCTCCGTCGTCGGCACGCCAGCACAGCACCCTGGGCCTCTTCTGGCAGGGCGCGAGTCCGCGAACTTACCGAGGACCCAGCCAGCACGTACCAGCAGTATCCTCGACACCGCGGTCTGGAAAGGCGTTCGAGGATGTCTATCGAACGGAGACTCGGACGAGGACAAGCCCCGATACGGAAGCATCGCCCGACGCTTTAGGGAGTAGCGCACAGGAAGCACTGCACACGAACCGGCAACTTGTGCCTGCAGCACGTCGAGAACGCGTTCGTCCTCCGCCGATCGATACAGCGTTCGCTCTTCCACAAGCACATGGACACGCGAACAAGTGGTCTTCTCTGGTGGCGCTGAGACATCTGACACTAAATGGTCAGCCAGGGAGCCCTCCGAATTCGATGACGCTCCTCCAGGCGGACGCGATGCATCGTTCACTGCTCGACTCCGATGCATCTGACTCGGAGCCGGATTCAGCTGTTTGCTCTGGTCGAACGGGATCTACACAGTGTGCAGGGGTTTCTTCAGAGACGCCGCTCGCTTCGATACCGCTGAACGGTGCAGTGCGCTTTGGACCCGGTGAGGTCCTGATCCCCGTTCGCTGCGCTTCGGCATCTGCGTCTGCTGCTGGTGAACCTGGAATGCAGCCTCTCCTTGCTGTTGCTCATGGCTATCCGCGTTTCCCGATGTTTCAGCATGCAGCTGGAGCCTGTCCTGTGTCTTCGTCATCGTCGTCAGCGACGACGAGCATGTCACCGCGAGGCGCCATGAGTCCCCCGTCGGATCGGCGGGAGGCGTTCTGGCAGCGTTCCGCACATCGCCGTGGCGCCTGGGCAGGTTCGTTGTCGTCCTTGTCGCCGGGTCCTGTCCTGAATCAGAGCTGGAGCTCCATCTATCGCAGCAACCAGAGGTACGATGGAGGCCGTCTTGGCCTATCTTCGGCATCAACCGCGACACCCCGGACGGCTTGTGCGACCGGCACGCAGCCGCTGCTGTCGCCGTCATCAGCGCTACGGTCGCATCGCAGGCTGCATCGACGGCTTGACGAGCTGCTCGACGGCATCCTCAGGCACGATCGAGCGCTTGCAGAAGACGACTGGTGGCGTGAGCTGTCGGGTCTGGTCGCCGATGGGCTCGTATCTGCTGCGAATATTTTCTATCGCCTGAGCGCACACCATGCGCTGCGTGAGCGAACGCAGCGCTCCGAAACAGCGGCCTACGGAGCGCTGCATATCACCCTGCACCTGATCCTGAACGGTCCGCTGGAGGCACTCGCTGAGGCTGTTGCCAACGGTCAGGTGGATTTTTGGCAAGCGCTGCATGGGCACTGGCACGCGCAGTTGCCCGACCTCAAATCCCTGAGCGAAGCCGAAACCGCGCGACACTGGCGTATGATCTTCCTCGTTGAAGTCGTGGAGTATCTCACGCGCAAGTTGCGCTTTCACGAATCATACCCGCCATTCGAAGCCAACTACGCTCTCGGACGCTTTTTCCGACGCGTCGAACTGGAGTCTACGGATAGCTTCCGCGTCGTGGAGAACCAGGAGACCCAGCGACAGCTTTTTTCGCTCGACACTGTGACGGAAATGGTCTCGATTCTGCATTGTCTGCTGGATGCGGAACTCGGTCTCGCACGGAACGCTGGTCGATTCCTGGCATCGCGGTCCGAGACGGCATCATCCACGTCAGGCACCGTGACGGAAGCGGATCCCGTGCTGCAGTTGTATCGGGAGCAGACGCATTTGGGTGGCCTTTTAGCGCTTCTAGCACAAGATGCTACAAATCTATATCAAATGGTCGTCTATATGATGAGCCGCATGCATGCGCGCCTGGGCAAGCGCAGTGTGAGCACGCAGCGTTCGCACTGCGGCACGAGCGGGAACGCTACCACCGCGACACCAACAGCAACCAGAGCCTGCTCATCATTATCAGGTAGCGGATGCACTGCCTCCGAGGCTGCAGACCTGCGGGAACTGGCTGTGGTGCTGCAGGAAATGAGCGGGTACCTTCGCAAATTCTTTGAACGACTTTTGGAGGCGGATCTCATTGAGCAGGTCCCGTACATTCCACCACAGCTATTGATTCCCGCCCCCGATGCTTGTATGGTGCCATCTCGTTTCCCGTTTCTGGTGATTGCGCGCTTCACGAACTTTGCGGATTTGCATCGGGCGATTGCGTCTGGCGCGCGATCCGAGGCAGCCGCTCGATCGAGGCCTTGATTCAAGATTGATGCGCGTTGCATCGATACTCGTCATCGATGACGTCCGCTGTTCGGACGCAGTACTGCGTAATCCCGGAGTGATGGTGTTCGCGCGAGCCGCTCGTATGTAATTGCGCGCATGGGATGCATCCGCGGGACGCACACCGTCATTCGGGGCACCCAGTCTGTGTCAAGCGCAGCCACAAACCACGATCACTAAAGCTGTCGCTGGAGGCTCGCATGTCACCGAGTGTGATGCATCTCGTGTCCGTTCGTGTATCGTACTCTGCACGATGATCGCCGTGCCTCAGACCTGTGATCGGCGCGCAGCATCATCTCGATGCGAGCGGGGCGTCGACCTGTGCGCGCCCCCTGTGATCCGATTGCCCAGCTGTTCGGCGGAAGTGGAGGCGTCCTGCGCTGTGCGTTCAGCGACGCTCAGAGCGGCCGCACGCAGGAACTGACCGAGGATCTGATTCGGTGCTCAGTTGGATTCAGCGAGGCTCGATCGACAAGCGATACAAAAGCTCTCATTTGGCTTCGCAGAATGTCTACGCCTGTGTTTTGTCCTGGAGACATTGCACTGGTGTGGATATTCTGAGACGCTTAGCCTGTCCAACGAGTCGCGCCACGACAGGTTCACTCGCTCTCTCTCTGTTTGCGTACTGCATGAAATGGTTCGATGATGCGGTGTGATGGGAACCTAATTTGGATCGCGCACTGTGTGCGTGTATCACATGCAACGGTGCGATACGCCGCAGGGTTCTTGCGTGAAACTGTATAAAGCTCCTCTTCATATAAATATGTAACTGGTGGCGCTCGTTGTGCGTCGTTTTATTTCTCGGTAAAACGAGCGGACTCCGTGTCCATTGGAACATTGCTGCAGCATGTTCAGAGGCAGATCCGCATATCGACATTCTCCGAGGCCTGAGCTCCCAACCGCGTTCTTCAGCAAAGCCGCATGTAATCGAAGGAGCATCACCATGAGCGCCGTGCGATCACTGGTGCGCGCGGACTTTTGTGCACGACGTTCAGGCGAGACGATGGTACGAGGCGCATATTTGGTGTCATCGTGCCGCGCAGCATGCGCTGTAGTCGGCGATGATGCAGTTTGCATCAACAAGACGCAGTGCCGGATCTGCTGGTGATTCGATACACCCACACGAAAATGTCTCATCCGTACATGGTGATGCAAGTTTTGCAAGAAGAGGCACTGCCGGATCTGCTGGTGATTCGATACACCCACA
>Ga0123519_10015519_pt1 | contig 10685 bp, 5 predicted proteins | sample YelNatPaOPRAMG02_FD_87396 | JGI IMG/M metagenome (GOLD analysis project Ga0123519, IMG submission 87396) | Hot spring microbial communities from Yellowstone National Park - Yellowstone National Park OP-RAMG-02 (version 2) | ecosystem: Environmental > Aquatic > Thermal springs > Hot (42-90C) ...
CTAATTATCACTACTTCTAAGTCCAGCTACATATTCTTCAGCTGTTTTATACAACTGTTTTCCTTGTGCATAAATTGAGTTAGCTTGTTGCTGTGCTGAAGCAATCTTTGCTGAAGCAGTATTTATAGTAGCTTGTGCATTTTTTATAATTGATGAAATATTATTATCAATAGCGGAGTTGTTATTCATATTAAAATTCTTATATTTTTGGTATGCTGCCTCTACAGCGTTAATATCATTGTTTATATCAGAGATTTTGTCATTTGCTAAATTAATATCAGATAAAGTTGAATTTAAGTTATCATTTAACGCAGATAAATCATCGTTCACTGTATTTAAGTCATCATTAACAACATTTAACTGGTATGAAGTAAGAGGATTTGCTGAAGCATCTTTTTGCAAAGTTTCATAGTCGTTACTCATCGTTGCATAATCAAGTTCCATCTCATTTATATTACTAGTGAAGCTAAGGTCTTTAATATTTGACTCATCTTGAGTAAGAGTTGCAACACTCTTCTCAAAATTTGACTGCGCTTTTTTCTGCTTGTAACTTTCTAAAGCTGACCTTACTAGATCACTTGGAACATGTACTACCCAACCTTTAGATATATTAGATGGAAATACCAATATATCCTTAATAATTGGTGGATTTCCGTAATATGAAAGCGATAAACTTATATCTGATGTATCACCTTTCAGAATATCTGTATCACTAGACTTATTATATAAACCATATTTTCTATCTTCTGTGGTTAGAGCATAGAAGTTACCAAATTTACCATGATGAAATTCCAAATCATTATAGGAAGTATTATTAATCATGTGTAATTCAATATTTACGGAGTAATCTCCATAAACTAATTTAATATCACTTACAGGACCTGAATTTACTGGAGCATAATTTGTATTTTGATTACTGCTATTTGTTACTAGAATAGAGTTCGTAAAAGTATTTATCCATGAATTAAAAATTAAAACTATAATAAGCATAAATGCAAAACCTAGAATTGGAGGTAATAAATAGATTTTGACAAAATTGCCGAGATAAGTAAGCTTTCCCATAAATATACGTGTTCCTTTCTATAATCTAAACTTTAACCCTAATAAACCTGTTAGTCGAACATGTAGACTTCATCATGACCCATTATGTATGTCCTGTAAATATTCTAATAAAATAAAGTATTGATTTAATTATAACCAGTTTTAATCCCTTGTATAGGGCATTCAAACATGATAATAGACTAAGATGGGCGCCCTCAGGTACATAAGTTCCGATCCCTTATATAGGGTCTGCAAACATCTATAAATTCAGTAACTAAGTATGATGTAATTTAGTTTTAATCCCTTGTGCAGGGCATTCAAACATGCATAATACAAAAGTGGTCTATCTTTTTTATTTTAGTTCCGATCCCTTGTGTAGGGACTGCAAATCGTGCAATAAATCTGAATATAACCTTTTCCTACTAAACCTGGCCAATTTTACTATTATATTAAGAAATGTATGGCCATAACAATCGTGTTTCTCGACTAGTCCACACCTCTATACTTAAATATTAATAATTTTACAACTTCAGTAATAACCATTTTCGCGTGTAAAAAACCATTCTGTAATCAAGTTTTTTAACATTAAACATTCATTATGCTGATCACACATTTATGCTAATATTCTTTTAAAGTGCTTATAGCTGGTTCTTTATTACGATACCGTGTTGAGTTAATATGTTACATGTTTTAGTTAATTACTTTAAATCTGAATTTATTTGTTAGTGGTTGCATTCTAATATTAGTAAATTTCATTTAAGTATGCACAAACAGACCGCAAACCATCTAATTTCGGTATTATTCGCCTAAATCCGCCCATTTTAGTGTGGTTATTGCTCGTAATATTTTAATTTTATTAGTATTGCCCTCTAAACACGGGGCAATTAGAGAAATCTGCTTTTGTTACTTATAAGTGCCCTGTTACCTGGTTGTAGAAGTATTGTCCTGCTAAGCACTCCAATTTTAATATAGTTACTATCTTAGAATTCTTTTTGTTCTACTCTTGATAGTTGCACGTAGGCTAGTTAATTATATTTAAGTATTAGTGGCCTGTGGCTGTATAATATTATTTTAGTGTAGTTTGCCTGAACCTCACATTTTGATGCCAAAATATTTATAACTAGTGAGTATATTTAAGTATAGTGGGCCTGTGGCCGTATTGTCTTACTTTAACGTAATTCCCCTAAACCTGCCAATTTGGGTGGGTAGTTGTTGATAGTTATTTGTCAAACCCATTTTTAAATCTGTAAAAGTTATACTATAACTTTTGTAGTTGTTATGAAAGTACTAAAGTATAGGGTCCTGTGGCCGTATAGTATTATCTTAATGTAGTTCGCCTAAACCTACCTTTTTAGTGTTTGTTGAGTTTTGCTTGAGTTGTCTGAGAGTATAAATGGCCTGTGGCCGTACTGTGGTATTTTAGTGCTACTCGCCTAAATCCTTAAAGTTATTTGGTATACTAAAGGAGGTAAAGGGGTGTGTGGAGCGATAGTTGAGTGGAAGTAGAATCTTGAAGAATTGTTTAATTTTGTTTTTGATATCAGTTTATTGTTGTTTGGATTAGAATATTACAGTGGTCTGTAATCTGTTTGTGGTTGCATAGGCATCCCCTAAACCTGATCCATGGTTATGACTAGCTAGTAGATATTGGTGTATGCCTGGATAGCTGATGAGGGACTGGTAGGAACTGGTAGGGGTTGATGGAGAATAAGAGAACTAATTTGTGGTGGCATCTTGATGATTAAGGGATTGTGTATATGCTGCCTTCTTTGAGATTAATCGTTTGAAATGTACTATTGAATGATAATGTTTTAATTATATCTTCGATTTCCGTATTGGTTCTTTGTGGTTGATGATGTATTGGAGCCAAAATAGTAACATTAGAAAGAGTTGCTATTTTCTTAACTCCACTTACCCAGGAGTGTTTTTCTTTTGCCAATGCACCGTCAGCCTCTATTGATGTTTGAGCTTCTAAGTCAGTTAGCCACGTCTCATGCAGGAGTAGGTGAACATTTTTTGTAAAATCGACAGTTGCATAATCAACGATAGTATCTGTTATATATGCCAGTGAATTGTTAATACGAATTCCAATTGAGCCTGAAGGGTGTTTTTGCGGACGGACTGAAATATGTAGCCCATCAATATTGAAATTGTCTCTTATAGGAATTATGGTAATACCAAGGTCGTTGAGGTTAAGAGAATATATTGGTTTGCTTAGAAGTCGATACAAAATATCTTCTGGGCACAATTTTGTTTCGATCAGTGGGTATACTGGAGCGAATAGTGATACAGCTTTAGATTGACATATTCCAGGCAAGTAAGAAAGACCAACAATATGGTCAAGATGATAATGAGAAAGAATAATGTTTATTTTTTTAGCCTCATCCACTATCTTTTTTAATTCTGGTTCTATAAGCCGTGCTATGCCAGTACCAGCATCTAGAATAATAATTGTTTGACCGTTTTGAATCATATAGCAGGCTGTTTGCCTGTTATGAGATGGGAAAAAGCCGTTAATACCTAGGGGTATCAGGTTCAATTTCATAACCTCCAATCTCTATTCTGACTTATATATTCTGACATACACTAGCACAAAATTTGAAATACATAAAAAAGAAGTCATTAATGCAAAACCTAAACATACTTTACATATTTCACTTACTATACTATACTGTATAGAAAGTAAAATAGTATGTAATAAAACACCGACCATTAATAACCCTGTCCTTATAATCTCAATATATTTTACACTAAATGTAAATAGCATAGCTATTATCATATAAAAAACTGCCCCATATGCTATCCAAGGTAATCCAAGAAATTTAATCTGTATACTACAAACAGCACTTGTGCACACATCTGCACCACTAAACCCATTGGCCCATAGGATTGCTGCAACAACTGAAGTACCTAATGATATACATGAAAGTACTGTATATATTTGCGATAATTTGTACTTGATTTGATTTTGCATGCTCCACCTCGTCATACGTGTAAAAACCTCTTTAGTTCTGAACATCGTTATCTTTTTTGAGTTCACTTAACTTTTTAATGTACTGTCTGTAACCAATTAAATAACATATACTTAAAATGGTTCCAAATATTGATGATATCACATATCTATCTAGCAAACCGCTCTTATTAGGCGAAAAGTCATGCAATAATTTCACATTTAAATATAAAAATGCCTCTATCCCCACTGATACTGAAACTATTATTTGTGCAAGGCTGCCTTTATTTTTCTTGTAAAATATATAGCTTAAATAACAAGCTAAAATAAATATACCTAACATAGCTGTTACAGTTATAGTAACTACAAACATTTAAATAACTACTCCTTTCAAAATTTAAATAAAAATCCTAAAGTTAATTAATGTTACACGATGTACATTTTTAACTAGGTAACTATTAATAAGTGTCCAAACCTAATTACATATGTAAATATCTACTTATTTATACTTAGCTTCTTAAAATTTCACATTAATCTAAAAACAATAACTATCTATTGCTGCTATTACCTATTATAACTTTTAAGTTATTAACATATGCCGCATATACAGTTACTGTAGTTGATTTATCACCATACTGAAAAACTATCTTGTAAACTCCTGGAACGGTGCCACCACAAACTGTATCACTAGTTGTATCTAGATATATATTATTTGTCGGATTCCCATTTGAATCTAAAATTTCATATGTTACATCAGAAAGATTTAGTTGACTTGTAGAATTATCGGAATATAGGGCAGTAAGAATTATCTCTTGTGATGAACAAGTGTTTTCATAATACAAATATATTTCTTGAGGAGATGCTTCTATAGATTGCAATTGCTTTACATCTACAGTAAACTCTGCTGTTAAATTATCAAAAGATGCTGAAATTTGACAATTTCCAATATTGCCACTGTATAGTCCATAATTATAAATATATGCAATACTTCCATTTGAACTACTCCAGTATGCTATTTGAGTCACATCTTTTGTAGAATTATCAGAATATACAGCATAACATTTAACTTGCCCATAATACTGATTACTAAGCAGTGTAACATTTCCAGATGGAACCGTATAAATACTTGAAATACCAATTACATTAATAGTCGCAGTATTTGAAATAATACCATTATAGTTTGCTGTTACTATACTCTCGCCAGGAGATAATCCTGTAACTAAACCTTTATTAATTGAGACATCGTTATTATTTATAGAGTAGCTACAATTATTTGTTACATCTTCACTGGTATTATCAGAGTAATAACCAACAACATCAATATTTCCTGTTAAACCCTGATAAACAGTTAAACTACTTGGAGTTACTTCTAAACTCACCAAATAAGGTATAATAGTTACAGGAACAACTGTATTTTCATTGTCATATGTTATATCTATATTTGTAGTGCCTGACCATACTCCAGATACAAATCCTGTAGAAGAAACTGTGGCTATATTATTATCCTCGCTAATGTAACTTGAATCATTCGTGACATTAACTGTAGTATTATCTGAATATAAAGCATATACTGATAACTGTTGCGACGATCCCATTTTCAAATTCGATATAGATGACGGAACTGCATATATTTCTTTCAAATATGGAATTACATTTACAGGTACACTTACATTTAACCCGCCATAAGAAACAACTATATTTGTATATCCAGTCCAATTTCCTGTTACTAACCCACTGCTATTTACACCTGCTATATTTTCATTGTTACTAACATAATTAGAAGAATTTGTAACGTCCAAAGAATTACCGTTATAATATACGGCTACTACATCCAATTGAATAGAAGATCCCATATATAAATTACTTATACTTGCAGGTGTTACAATTAGAGACTTTAGACCCAACACTTGTACATTAGTTGATGCTGTTAAGCCGTAATATGAAGCGATAACTTGCAATCCTTGGCCATCAGATGTTCCAGCTAAACCATATACTATTCCTTGCTGGCTGACAGATATATTGTTATTGTTGTTTACGGTACTAAATGATAGTTGAGAATAGTTAGTTATATTGACGTTATCAAGAGTAACAGTTAATTGTAACTGTTGTCCAGTACTTAAGATTACAGGATTCGGTGATATAGTAAGAGGGCTAAAACCATATCCAAAAAGTGACCCATTGCTGTTTATAAACACATCTTGGTTTATATTGATACCTACTCCTGAAGCAGGCCCAAAATTCCCGTATGGATTGTTTCCTAACTGCTGTGTAATACCATTATTAAAAGGTTCCCATAAAAACATGTTACCGTCTTGATCACCTATTATAGCATCATGTTCTAGTATAGCTGCACCTGCTGTTAAATCATCTGTAACTACACCTGGTAGCTGTTGATTTGGAATTATTGCAGAAGAATATGGATCTACACCAGCATCGACACCTGAGTATATAAAATTAGACTGATTTAATCCATAAGAATTATTAGTAGAACTGATAAAACTGTTTTCATACATTCCAGACATATATATAACATGTCCTGAATTATCGCCTGCTATAACAGAACCGTCGTTAGTTGAAGTAAAAAATTCATCGTTATAAGAATACTCCTCTACATACACAGGAGGACAATAAGGCCAAGTAGTACAAGGAATTACAGGAAATACTTCAAGATCATTTGGATCTCCTACAAAACCCATTTGTCCGTTTGCATTTATAAATTCGGCAGATGGCGAATAGTTTGTGTATGGACCAACTAATGAAAACATGTTCCAACTTGCTGGAGTATTTATTCCGATAAACCCGTTTCCGCTGCTGTCAGTTGCTGTATCGTTAGAGATTGGCATTCCTGAGTAATATACAAGGTTTGCCCAACTATTGCCATTTCCTTGCCAATTATTTGAAATAATATCTTTTATCATAAAATTACTTGTAACTTCTACTAAATGACCTGCAAACCCTAAAAACATTGCGTTCCCTTCAGAAGATATGGCAGATTTTATTGTATTAGGCATTTGTATACAAATACCTTGTCCATACTGACTACTAGACCAATTACAATAACTTGGGTCTGTAATTATTGATAGAGATTCTGGATCTGTTCCTATTGGTATAATTGTATTGTCTGATGTTACAGCAAAAAAATGAGTAGGCGAATATAAAGCATTATAATAGTTACCTTGAGCCTGGTCTGCAAAAATTACAATACCAGCTTCAGGAGAAGTGCCGATAATAGATCCATAATCTCCATACGGATCTTTTCCTACATATTGAAATTGGTACTTCATAGGTCCGCTATAGTACCATCTTGAAATATCGCCTGATGAATCTCCAATAACAATTGAGCCAGCATTATCATTTACAAATGTAGATACAGATCCATTTACAAATGGATCTGTTCCTAACTCTACAAATGGATTTTGGTATGCATTTGCTCTTATATTTGGCTGAATACAAGATACACAAATTGCTATCAAACATGCACATACTGTTCTAGCTATTTTATACATATAGGTGCACTCCTTACTGAAACCATTGCGTTAGATAAATACTGCATTGTATACTATTAACTTATTATACTTCTAATTTATTTATATTACTGCAACATATATTAACTATAATAACTACAATCAAACTAATTCAATTAACTATTTAATGACCATAATGTTATATTTTTAACAGAATATACACCATATTGATCGTAAACCTTCACAACTATATTCAATTCTCCAGGAGACGAAGGGGTTGGTATGCTAATTATTCCATTTGATGGTATATCTGTTGGACTACTAAACCCTGAATTATTAATACTATAGGAGTATAGTAAATCCTGTGGAAGTGTACTACCGTCAGATGCACTTATAAATAAACTTACATTAGATCCTACTGTACAAGCATCAATATTATTAATAGTAGATATACTAAAATTTGGAGGACTTACATCATATACAAAAGTTATATAGTACACATTTCCATCTGATAAACATGCAAACATATTTAGCTGAGTACTAATCGGTAGTGTTACTTGTCTTGTAAATATAGTTCCAGGTGTTACTGATAAATTATTTAAAAATGTTGTACCATCGTAACTAAAAGATACAGATGACGAATCACCAGGCACAACTAAATTAATAGTTACAATCTTATTCGTTATTACGTATGCTGGCTGATAATTACCATCTACATAAATTTGTTCTAGCTTACCACTTGTAGAATAAAATATAGAAGTATTACTAACAGCATTCCCGCCGCTATAGCTATTAGCGGAACCTCCACTTCCTGAACTACTGCCACTGCTACTGCCACCACTGCTACCACTACTACTTCCATTACTTAAAGTAATTGTGCTACTTGAACTTCCTATCAAACCAGATGGATTTTTTACCTGAACATAGACAGTATCATTGTTATTTCCACTCGGTAAAACCCAAGGTATTTGCGATACATACTGTTCCCATCCTGACCAGGTAATATCATCATTAGATATTTGCATTAATAATTCTGATTGAGTATATATACTATCAACAGCATTTATTTGTAACGTTACATTTTGTGATGTTGTTTCAGATGCACCATTATTAATTGTTAGATTGACAACAGGCGGATTCACTTTACTAATAGAACTATTGTTTGTAACACTGATAAACGAAAAATTTTGAAGCTTGTAGTTCCCTGTCACAGATACAATTGGATCATTTGTATTAAAACTATAAGTTAAAGAAACTGTATCGCCTTCCAAAATTACAGAATTTAAATTTAAAATTACTGTTGATCCTTCCACATTTACTGAATTAATATTGTCTATACTTCCATTGTCTATTAAAGTAAATCCGGCACTATTATTATATGAAACTACCAATGCAGGTTGATTTAAATTTACGACTGCTGTTAAACCAGAACTTTGTATAGCAATACTTGTAGCTACTAAAATAGATGGTTTGCTTAGCGAACTCATATTGTTTACTTGCATGTTTGTAAATCCAACTAAACTTGCGTTATCTGTAGCATTTAGTGGTTCGCTTTGAGAAGGAATATAGTTTAGAACAACTGATTGACCTGAATATATAGGTGAAACTAATGATATAGTGTAACTTGAATTACTATTAGTTACACTTGCAATTTGAATGCCATTAGAGTTAACGTTCACGCTAAACCCGGCACCGTCTGTATATGAAACACTTGATGGAATATCTGAACAAAAAGCAACAATAGTCATACCACTATTTGTAACATCTGCATTTGTAATTGAGAATGAAGCTGCAACACTACTATCGTCAGTTATTGGCATATTTGTTATTGTTGTTAAAACTTGAGGAGATGCATTTGGATACATGGAAGAAACCATTGAAACAATAACATTACTAATACCTGTCGTATTCCAGTCTAAATATATTGTTTTGTTAGCCTGTATAGGCGAACTAAATATAAGTGTTATTTGATTTCCAGAGAAATTTGTTTCAGATATGTTTTGACTAATTCCATTTACATAAACATAAAATCCTCCTTGTGAACTCCAATAATTACTTTGAGAAGCGTTATTATTTACAGATCCAGGAGTTACCTGTTCGTTTAAGTTTAATGTAATACTAAGACCATTTGTTGATAATGTCCCACTAGTTGCATAAAATGAGGTTGCTGTAACAACACTATAATTAGATATAACAAAATTAGTAAATCCTTGTAAATATGCTGAAGATACACTAGTTGAACCTGAATTATACATAGTAGCATACAACATTGAATTTGCCACTGGAGTATAATTTACATATACTGGATTTGCATTAGCAACTATAATTGAACCTAAATTTAGAGTTATAATTGTTCCTGAAATATTTGCACTTGTAACTTGATCTGGAGTTCCGTTTACTATAACTGTAAATCCTCCACTTTGTGTAGAAAAAGATGTTAAATTTGTATATCCACTTAAAGTTAATTTAACTTGATAGCCGTTCGTAGTTACATAGCCATTTAATATAGATATAGACGTTGGCTGTAAACTATTATCTACTACAGGATAATTATCAACAATCTCTAAAGAACTGCCACTCGATGATGAATTAATAGCATTTCCTGTATAAGTTAAAGTTATATCTTGCGATTCTTCTATATCAAATCCAGATAATTCTATATTTATAGAATTTCCAGTTACTTCTACAACTCCTATATGTAGAATATTTCCATCTTCTTCTACTTGGAATCCACAACTTGAATTAGTAACAATATAATTCAAATTTTGGCTTGTTGTAATAGTAATAGCACTTCCATCGGAGGATGTTACTGCAGATGTTATTAAAACAGGATTGGGAGTTTCTTCTACAGGAGTTTGATTATTAAATGATTCTAAAGGGTATGACCAAGAATATGAAACAATTGGGTTTGGACTCATACTGTCAAAATTATATGAAACACTAATTGTATCTGTTTCAGCATACCTATTTTGTAAAGTCAAAAATATAATATTAGAATTGTTCGTCTCTACATTTGTAACAGGATCGTTTTCGTTATTAACTGTTACCAAAAACCCATCTGGAAAACTATTATTAAATGATGTTACAGGAACATTGCAAATAATATTTAAATTCATCCCGCCAACTACTTTTTGTATATTCGTTTCGCTTAAACCATAAGAAAGAATGTTTTCATTGTTTATTGTAGCAGGTACAGAAAAACTGTTAATTACACTAATGTTAGAAGGAAA
>Ga0123519_10015520_pt1 | contig 10684 bp, 8 predicted proteins | sample YelNatPaOPRAMG02_FD_87396 | JGI IMG/M metagenome (GOLD analysis project Ga0123519, IMG submission 87396) | Hot spring microbial communities from Yellowstone National Park - Yellowstone National Park OP-RAMG-02 (version 2) | ecosystem: Environmental > Aquatic > Thermal springs > Hot (42-90C) ...
TGGTGCTGAACCTGCCGGACAAGGACAACTTCCATCAGGTAAGCAGCATCCACCTGGACAATTATTGCAAGAAATCAGACCTTCTGGACAGGAAGGCAATGGACATATCACATGAAAATGGCAGAGCAATGCAAGCAAAAGAAGAAGGATTGCAGCACCTAGAATTTCAAAGCTATAATCCCTTTTTCTTTCCTCTGCCATCTAAATCACAAATATGATTGATATAATTATGATTGATATAATTATGAAAAATATCGTATAAAAAATAAAAAATAAAAAAAATCAGAGATCCCTTGACAAATCTATCTCCATTATCACTTCTTCCACTTCTGTCTTCTGCTTTTCTAATAGTTTCTTTATTCTTTCTATCCTCTTTTGTTGGTATGCAATCATTTTGTATTTCTTTATTGCCTTGTTGAAGTGCTCTGTGGAGAGGGTGAAGACCTCTTCTTTGTCCATCTCCTGTGCAATATCCTTCAAGATTTCTCCAAGAAATTCATTTGCAGCCACTTTAACCTCTGCTCTTATCTGGTGTGGCTTTGTCATGTTCTCCTTCATTATCCTAACCACTCTTGCTGTCGGAAATGGTAATTTCTCATCCTCCTCTGGCGGAAGCTCCTCTTCCATTCCCTCTTTTATTTCCGCTTGTACGTTTTCTTCTACCATCAATATCACCAAATATATTTTAGTAGCGAAGTTTATAAATCTTATATCGTAATGATAATATTAGAAAAACAATATTGTTTTAGAGATTAAAGATGAGATTAAAGACTGAATAAAAAATGTGATAGAATGGCGTATTATGCTAAACCATTTGTAATAGAAGAAGACGAGAAGACAATAAAAATTCTTTCTGACAGAGGATTTGGGAAAGTAGAAAATGAAAGAATGGTGCTTTCAGGTGTTGAAGCGTTATACTTACTTGAAAATAAAAGAATTACTGTCGAAAAGGATGGAAAGAAAATAAGTTTTCACGCACTATTGAAGGAATTAAGCAAAATAGATAAAGAAGTATACAACAAATATATCGTTTACAAAGACCTGAGAAGCAAAGGATATATAATAAGATCTGGCTTCAAATTCGGAACTTACCTTAGAGTATATGAAAAGGGAATAAGACCTGGGGAAGGAAAATCTGATTATCTTGTGTATATCTTCAGCGCTGGCGAAAAAATAGAAACTGAAAAAATTCAGATATTGACAAAAACAGCACAACTGACTAAGAAAAACCTTATAATCGCAGTTGTAGACGAAGAGGATGTCAAGTACTACAAGCTGAATAGAATTCAGATGTAAAACAAATAGCATATCTAATATGCAAATTGAAAATGTAAAAGTAAGATTTATAATTCTTATATGAATATATAGTGATACCTTATTCACAGTAAATATAATCCAAATAAAAATGGTGAGAAAATGGTGGATAAAGATTCAAAGAAAAAGAAGAAAAAACCATTCGAAGAGGAGGAAGAAGAGGAAGAAGAATTAGAGGAAGATGAAGAACTAGGAGATGAAGAAGACTTAGAAGAAGAGGAAGATGAAGAATTAGGAGATGAAGAAGACTTAGAAGAAGACGAATGGATTGATGAAGAGGAAGAATTCGAAGATGAAGATTACTAACTCTTCTAACTTTTTATTTTTATTCAAAACCTATTACTAATTTTAATCTAGTTTTAGTTTTTCAAGTCTTTTTTCTTCTTTCGGTGGTTTTTTACTATAAAATATTGACAACAAAACTGCAATAGAAACCAAAACCAATACTGCATATGCGATTATAGATAGGTCTAAAGCCTGCTCAACCGGAGATGGTGCCAAGAGGTTTGAACGCAGGTAATCTGTCAAAACTAATGAATTCAAGTACCTGCCATTGTTGTAATACTCTTTTGCAGACGCAAGGATGGGCTGAAGTTCCTGCACCTTTTTCTTTTCTTCGCTGCTTCCTGACTCTAATTTTTGCTGCATCATTGTGCTTACATCTTTTATTCTTTCAGCTGAAGACTGCTTGTATCTCTCAACTAGCTGAGATAGATAAGCTAATTTATTTGAAGAAACTTGTGTCAAATTATCAATTTCGTATAACTCTTGAATGTTTGAGATCTTTTCATCAAAGCTATATTTATTCATCTTCTGATACAAGTAGTTAAGTGAGTTGACAGCATCATCAGTCTCGTTAATCAGATTTAGAATTGCCTGCTGATCTGATTTTATTGGACTATCCTTGTCGATTGTAAGAGAATGTGTTAATGATGACTTCTGCTTCTTCCACATATCCAATACTGATTTTGCATTCTTGAGCTTGGAGTCAAAGATTATAGAGATGTTAGCTGATTTGTTCTCAAACTCCTTCTCCAACTTATCTTTTATGCTTCCTGCCTCTTGGAGATTGCTCAATGCAGTGTAGTAGTCTTGCGAATCAACTGCTGGTGCAACAAGCATAAGCTTGCTGTTTATCTCGTTTATCATTTCTGACAAAGAGCTCGTGTCTGTGAATTTCTCTATGTTCCTTATCTTGCTCACTAAAGAATAAAGCTCCTTTTGGAGTCTAGATTGCTTATCGTATATTGGATTTGAAATACTGGATGATGATAATGTTTTTTCTAGCTTAGATATAATTGACTTTGCATTCTGAATATCCCCTCTGTCCATGTATGCTTTTGCTTGTGTTATATCAGAATCGAAACCAGCAATCTGTTTTGCAATTTCTGTAGATATTGAAGGAAGTGAAAGAGTTGTTGATAAATTATATATCTGATTGGATTTGTTCTTCAAATCAGATAAATATAAATTAATCTTATTCAACCTTTCATTTAGAGATGCATTTTCTATCTTCTGCATTTGTATATTCGATATCTGTTTTTTTGCCTTGTCTAATTGATCGATAGCACTGTTATAATTGCCTCTGTTTGCGTAGTACTTTGCATTGTTGATATAATTTGTTACATCCACACCCTCGCTGTTGGACAGATTTTCAACCTCCTGTTTTATCTTGGAATAGTAACTTACAATATCAGTAGTCGAATACTCCACAGTATAATATATGTAATCTTCAGGAAGGACAGAAATAAACCATTTCGCATAGTATTTGTCACCAGACTTGTAGAACTGGAACTTATCTGCTATTTTTCCATCTGGATCGTAAATCTTAATAGTATCAGAAATTATTTCTGCTGCAGGACCTATCTCTAAGACATAATAAAAGTCATTTAACGTGCCAGTATTGCTTTTGATTCCGAAAGAGTATGATACTTTGTTCTCGCTAGTAGTATAGTTCAAAGATCTGACTTCGAGCGGCTTATATGTTATACATGTGACTGAAAGCGTGCTTTTGCCTTTCTTAAGGTTTGTCAACATTATTGTAAGATTGCTGCTTGATAATATTTCCTGTGTCCTTCCATCCATTTTTGCAAAGCACTGGTCTGCAGAGTAATCCTCTTCCAATCTTATTGAATCGATATCGAATTGAGAGTTCAGGCTGTACGTTAAACTTTCTATGAGTTGTGTTTCAGATAATGACACCCTTGACATGTTTCTGGTAGAACTCACCGGCTTGGTTAATGATGATAAAGTCAAGACATAAGACTTGCGCTCTGAAACATTCGGCAGAGAAACCACCACGTTGTCTCCTTCTTTTATTACATAAACTCCTGGCTGTTCAGAGTCCACTTTGATATTCTCTCCGATTGGTATGTTTGTTAGTGTAACCTTGACAGGAGAGGAAGCGCTCAGATAGAGGTCGTTCCTTATTTCAACATATGTTCTTATATATGCATATTTGTCTACAATCAGAGAGGAATTAAAAGAAGTGTATGCTGCTGAGGTTTTAGAAAGATAGTAAGATAGAATGGAAACTGAGTTCTTGTTCATGTCAGATTCTATACTGTCATACGCTTTTTTTACCACAAGATAGCTTCCTAAAGTCTTTATTTTATCGAAATTATTTCCTGATATGTATTTTTCATATTGCTGCATGTTCTGCCTATAGCTGGAAACATCAATATAACTTGATAAAGAATTTAATGTATGATACAGTTTTTCCCTCTGATCTGAAAGATAATAATACTTAGTTTCTGCCGCAGTATATATCGCATCCACCATGCTGTTTACTTCTTGAATAGATGAATCATAATATGATATGTTTATATTCTGATACATAAGCAATTCTGATTTTGTCTTAAGCAACTGCTCTGCATCGTAAACATCGATTTCATCCTGCTTTGCCTTCTTTATCGTTTCGTTCAATTTCTCCAGAGATTTCTTTAACTGACTTTTCTTCTCCACTAGGAGATCTGAGGCCTTCATCTGAGAACCGTTGTATACATCATTAAGCAGTAATACAGCAGTATAAAGCTGGAAAACTCTTTCCCCTTTAGTGGTGTTGGCAGGATTGTAATTATAGTAGATTTCGCTTGCGTTCTTGTATTTTTCATTCAGTAGACTGCTGACTGCGGCAGTCTGCTCGTCATAAACTTTGTAATCTGAAAGTGCTTTGCTTGCAACATCAAGTTTGTATTTCACTAATGAATCATATTGGTCTAAAATCGAATCAACCTGTTCCTCTGTTTTTTCAGAAAGGAATAGAGATTGATTACACTGTAAGATCGCTTTTGAAAACTTTTCTATGCCTGTTGAATAGAAGAACAAGACTCGCTTGCTAAAATCCTGTTTTGCATTATCTATCAGTGTTTTTCCGCCTGTAAAGGAACCTGAACCATACACAAGTTCCTTTATAGAATCTATGTTGCTTGAAGGTATCTTTGTCTCAAAATCAAGCGAAGTTGTCTGTGAAATGTTTAATTGCATCACCACCTGCTGATTGATTAGATAATATTTGTTGTCAATAAGATACTTTAATTTAGTTTCTGCATCGCTGCAGACCTGCTCTGCTAAAACCTCTGTTGAGGTATAGCTTGTAGCCAGTTTTGCTCTTTCCTCTGTTATGTTGCGGTACAGATCAACAAAGAATGTAAATGCATTGACATAATCCTGTGAATTCATAATTGACATTTCATTGTTAATGAACCTTGAATTAGTGTTTAATTTTGCTGATGCATTAGCTATTGCAAAGTAGCTTGAAAACCTAGGGTCAGTAGATTTATTTGCCAAAATAGATTTTATCTCATTGTAATAAACGTATGCTGAAGTGGAATAATTAGAGTATCCTGCTCCCTCATAATACAAGGAATCAGATTGCATAGCTACATCTCTTACTAGTGTGTTTAATGCATTAGCTGCACTATTAAATGAATCATGTTGATGACTTATTGCCTTATCATACTCTCCAGTTAAGCCCTGAAGAATATCTGATAAAAATCCTCCAATTGCATTTACTTTGCAGTTCGATGCTTCAAAATCGACAGGTTTAACTATAGGAAGAGTAATGCTCTTTCCGTTTTTTAAAATAAAGGTTTGAAATTTGATTGGTGAAAACATTTCAAAAATAGAGCAGTTTTCATCAATATCTCTTATTTTTATAAACCATAAACTTTTCATTTCTGATAACTTCTGATCTGAACTTTTCAATGAATTAATTTCATTCCTAAATATCTGTTGCTCCTCTGGAGAGAGATAAATTTCGATGTATCCTGTGATTGGAGACCTGTAAACAAAATTCATGTCATCTATAAAATTACCACAATTATTATTGTAAGTATTAGGAATATCATTACATGAAGTGTAAGGAAAATCTGCAATAGAGGTTATTGACCTCAATGAATAGTTGTATGGGACATTATCTCTTTTCTGCTTGTCTAACGGCTCGTAGTATGCAGATATAACTGAGAATAGTAAAAGTAGAAAAATTGCTAATTTAAACATTTTATTTGGCATGTTTAGCATGAATATAATAAAATGATAAATATTAAAAATTTACTTAAATTTTTACTTAAATCTTTAAACCTCCTTCAAAATAGAAATCGAAGGACAGAAATAAAGAAACCAAAAAACCGCTAAACAGTAAGAATAATGAAACGATAGAGAAAAGTTAAAATGTGGGGAGTGGGATTTGAACCCACGTAGCCACTACGGCACAGGATATCTTCCTGCACCAAGGTCTTAAGTCCTGCGCATTTGACCAGGCTCTGCCATCCCCACTTCAAACAAGCAGATTAAGCGATTAAATCAGATATGTAATATAATGCAGAAAGAATTAAAATGTTTTACAAAAAACGAATAAAAAAGGACAATTCTAATAAAAGAGAAAAAAGACACAAATAAGCTGAAAAATTCAAAAAAAGATAATATTTTAAATCTATATACACAAATAAGATTTGAGGCGAGTGAGATTAAGAACAAGATAAGTTTTTAAATCTCACCAATAAAATAATATAAAAGGTGAAGATATGGTAAAACTTATACTAGCACGCCAATTAGCAGGCAGAAAGCTAATCACCAATGATGGTGAAGAGATTGGAAGACTTGTTGACATTCTGATCAATGAGAAGAACGGCAAGCTTGAGACGCTTGTGGTGGAACCCAACCCAGACAATTTAACAATGAGAAAGATGAAAAAGGAAGAGGGTTTAGTTTACATACCATATACTGCAATTCTTGCTGCTTCTGATTACGTCATAGTAGATAAGAAGAGCTTTATGTAAATTTCTTTTTTATCTTTATCTATTTTTATTGATTCGGAGTTTATTCGATTGATTTTGTTAGCTATCATTATTTATATATCTTTAATATATATCTAATTACTGTTTAGCATTGCTTCAGCATCACATTTAATATTTATTGACTATCCATTCATAAAATCAATTATTGAAGGCTGCGAACTGGAACTGATTCTTTCTTCTTGATTTACATCTACTTCAACGACCTTAGACCCATTCCACAGCTTGTATGATGCCTTTTTTCCAGGAGGGATTGGAACACCATATGTTCCTGCGCCACCAGGAATATAATTGAATCTGTCCTCCCTGAATGCAAGAATCAGATCAGCGACTTTCTTGTCTACCTTCTCGATTTCTTCTATTGGTGCTTCTACCAGTATTTGAATCTCTGTCCCAAATCTCTTTACCATCTCTGTCCATATATACTGAACCTTTTGTGAATATGGACTTTTAACTTCGTATGCAAGCGAGATTATTTCTGACAATGGAATTATATGTATGCATTTTGGCCTATGATCTGGATGAATAGATTTCCTTCCTTTTGAAAGCTCTTCTATCCTTTCTGCCACTCCTTTCTTTATCGGCTTATGGCAGACTGCACACCTCCATTTCAAAGCCTCAGCATCCTTTAATGAATAGAAAACCATGCAATTCATACACCTTGTTTTATAATACTTCCCTTCCTTAGGATTAAGCTTTACATTTAAAACCGGTCCTCTTCCATTCTTTCTTTCAAGCGCCATTTTCAGTTCCTTGAAGCTTATTTCATCCATTGAAAAAGTAGTAAACTCTCTTCCCATCTTGTTTGGCCATGGACTGTGAGCATCGCTGTTGCTTAAGAAGGTTAAATCCTTTATCTCCTCCACCTTGTCAGCCATGTCTGTATCTGCTGAAAGCCCCAACTCTATAAAACTAATTTTATCAGTATATCTTCCATAGCAGTCCTTAATAGAATCAAACTCCTTATACAAAGAAGTCCAAGGAGTGAAAGCATGAGAAGGACCAATTAAGGAATCTGCTTCAAACACTATCTCAGCCAGCTCCTCTCCATTAAGATGTATCTTCGGCCTTCCTTCAGTGTCCAAATCCTTTGAACTGTTCTTTAACCGTTCCCTCACTTCCATGACCTTGCTGAGGGAAGAAAATAAGATGACATGATGAATTCGGTTTGCATCCTCGACTTCTGTCTGTAGTATGAACTTTGTTCCTGATGGATGAGAAAAAATTGCTTCATCCTCTGTTTTTGATAACTCGTTCTTCACTATCTCTATCCATTTAATATTCAGAATGTCTGCGGATCCAACAAGATCCAATCCTTTAAGTTTTGCCTGTTCTCCTATTTTTGAAGGCATCATGTCGTTGGAGACAGCACCTGAATATTTTCCATGCAAATGAAGATCTGCATTTATTTTCATCATATTCGCACCATACAAAATGACAAACCAAAAGCATAAATATCATCGAATTTAATCACGTATTATAGGAATATTAAGTATTTAATTAAATTTAAATATATTAACAATAAATACAAAGTAACATCAAATTAACAAATAGATATGGTAAGAAAGAAATATAAAGAGGATTGAAATGAAAAGACTGGTTATATTAATGGTATTGCTTCTCTCATTGGTCATGTTCTCAGGATGCATACAGAAAAATATCTATCCCTCTGAAAAAGAAACCATACAGACAGAAAAGATGCAGGATACCAACAACGATGGAATACCAGATGAAATTGTGTATATATTCACCCCAAAGCAAATACAGGGAGTGACTGTAACTAGGGAGATATGGGTGCATAAAAACCTTGGTAACAATGTCACAGTCAAGCTGAATGTATACACCGCTGCTTCTGACAAGATAACGGATATAACATTAAAGGAAACCATTCCCTCTTCTCTTGCCTTGAACCTTGACAAACTGAGTTTTCAGCCTAAATACAACGAATTGGTGAGGGCTGAACCTCCAATAACTGTAAGCTGGAAGTTCACGTTGTCAGGGAGTGAAAGCCTTGGAAAAACATTAATCTACAGCACAGTGGTATACCAAGAAATAAACAAGGCATGGGTTGAAAAGTACGCACAATCACCATATATAGAAGTAAGTATTATAGATCCTAAGAACGTACCCTTCTTTGTAACTGTTTCAAAATTGGGCGAAAGCGTTTATGATTTGCTTAAAGCAAATCTTGATTTTTATATCGCTAGCTCTGTCTATGCAACCCTTATTTTCATCATGGTGCTAGTGTATCTTGAACTACTTGCGCTAGTGGGGGCGTATGTTGCGAGCATGGTCAAAAAGACGCCCCTTATGAATGAGGTTTACAATTTTATAGGTCATGGAAGAAAAGACAACACTGTTTGGATAATAACTGGAATAGTTGCAATAATCATTGGTGTAGTCATAATAATGTTTACCAAGGAGGTACCAGGTAGCAGTGAGATGGAAACCCTTGTAAGGCTTGGTTCAAATGTGCCCAAGTTAATCGGTGGTTTTGCAATTGCGATAGGTATAATCTCTTTATATTACTCTATCATTGACATAATAAAAGGAATACTGTTCGGTGAAAGATACTATATGACACCTCTTGACTTGGCGAAGGAAAAGATAAAGCATGCAACAGAATGGGTAGATGAATTGGAGAACAAGATCATGACTGCTGTAGAGAACAAGATAGACACAGAAACAGAAGAGGTTGTTGCACAGGTTGCAAGAAAAAGAATTGAAAGAATAATGATGGAGCTGAATCAGGAGAATGCAGAGCAGTATCTTAATGAAATAAACAAGACCATAAATGAGGTGCAGGCCGCCATAGACGGACTTGGAAGCAAGGGAGAGATGCTTGAAAACTGGCCGAAATGGAGGAACGAGATAGATGAATTGCTTAAACAGGGAGACAGTGTCTCAATCTCATCTCTCACCCAGATTCCACCAAGATGGAGAAAGTGGGCTCTTGCAAGGTATATGTCAGAGCATATTGGAGAATCTTTGACTATAGAGGAAGGAGTACTGAAGAGAATAAAGACAGTCACCATAGACAAGAATGAGGTAGTGCTTGTTCTTAATGGATTGATGAGCGAGGGAAGAATGGAAGGAGTGGCTGCCATAAGGAAAGACGGATTGCTAGTTGCGTCCATGCTTCCTAAGGAAATAGACAGCAATCTAATATCTGCAGTCAGCGCAAAGATGATTGCAAACAGCGACATGGCTTCTCAGGAATTCGAAAAAGGAAGGACAAATTATATTCTGCTTAAGGGAATAGAAGGCGACTCGGTCATATATGTAGGAAGAAAGGTCATACTTCTTTCTCTCCTTAAGAAAGGAGAAAGCATTGGATTCGTAATCTCTGAAATTGCAAAAGCAACAGAGAAGATCGATGCAATGATTTAAAGAAACCTATAGAACATCAAAAAAATAGAATAACGATTAATAAAACAACAAAAGAGAAAGAGTCAAGAAGAGAAGGATAAGAAAATTATCATTAACTTTTAGATCTATTGATTCTATTACTGCAGCAAGAATTATCATCCATATTCCATTCAAACCAAGGAAAATTAACGAAGGCAGGGAGAAAAATACGAATGCAACAAAAGAGAAAATGTTCTTGTTTTTAAACACACTTTCATTAATGCCTTTGCTGGATGTTTTGCTTGAAGAAAATGCTGCAGAAGCGACGTCTCCTATTGTGACGATGTATAAAGCAGCTATCGACAGATTGATGTCTTGGACAAAACCAAGAAGTATTATGGAACCGAGTATAAACCATATTGCGCTTTCTCCAGGGAAGTTGTCACGGATGCTAATAAAATCAATGATATTGTGTATCACTGAATGCCTCTTACCTTTAAAATCAAGATGGAGGAAAAACAATAAAAGGAATAGAATAAATAATAAAATAAGCATAGAAATTAATATCGAATAAAGAGAGAAAAAGGAAAAAAACATTAAAATAAACATAATAAATAAACCAAAGGAAAGATGCAAAAATCCTCTCAATAGATTACTTGATTTTGGTGCCAATTTTGTGTGTGTTGGGTTGAGAAATGTATTGACGAGTAGATAAATCGAAATACTAA
>Ga0123519_10015521_pt1 | contig 10684 bp, 9 predicted proteins | sample YelNatPaOPRAMG02_FD_87396 | JGI IMG/M metagenome (GOLD analysis project Ga0123519, IMG submission 87396) | Hot spring microbial communities from Yellowstone National Park - Yellowstone National Park OP-RAMG-02 (version 2) | ecosystem: Environmental > Aquatic > Thermal springs > Hot (42-90C) ...
CTCTTGATGAGGTGAAAAAATGGTTTATAATGAAGAATATAAAAACAAAAAAGACGATTCGTTCAATTCTCGCAGCCTTAAAGGTCAGGCTGCGATCAGATTGAACGACAATTCGTTCAATTCTCGCACCTTGCGTGGGCAAGCTGCGATGGAATACTTGATGACGTATGGGCTGGCGCTGTTCGTCATCGTCATAGTGTTGGCATTGCTCGCCTTCTTTTTGCCTTCGTTGATAAAAACTCCGTCGAGTTGTTTATTCTCCCAACAGGGTTTCGGTTGCAGCAAGCATATAATCGTTTACGATAAAGCGAATGGTATTGATCGTGTGATTTTCAGTTTGGATAATAATGCTGGTCAAGCAATAAAACTCGAAAAGATCGTATGCACAAATGCCGGCGCAGGCGAAATAACAAAGGAGCTTATTACTAGCGTTGGCGATGAAGTTCCTTCAGATAAACGCGATATGTCAGCAGGTACTTCAAAACAATTTAATGTGCCTTGCAAAGACAAAAATAAGAATCCCATAAGCATTGGGCCGAATGCAGATTTTAAGGGTTATGTCGCATTTACATACAAATACGCGGATGATCTTGAAGGTGCGCCGTCGCGCGTTGCAATCGCCACTGTGACCGGACAAGTAGTCGAGAGCGATTAGCAAAAGACTTTTAGTTTTTTATCTTCTTATTTTTCTTATTTAGGTGTTTTTCAGTGACTGTGAGGATAGCTGTTATTGACAGGGAGCTATGCACAAAGGAAGAATGCGGTTATAGATGTATGAAGGTCTGCCCAGTAAACAGAATGGGCCAAGAGTGCATCGTTAAAGATAAATCCACCTCGTTCCCAGTGATTTCTGAACAACTTTGCATAGGTTGCGGGTTATGCGTAAAAAAATGTCCTGTTCAATGCATCTCCATAATAAATCTTGCCGCGGAGAGCGGAAAACCGATATACCAATATGGGGTTAATGCGTTTCGTCTTTACGGTCTTCCACTTCCAAAAAAAGAAGGCGGTGCGATCTCGATAGTCGGAAAGAACGGTATTGGAAAGACGACTGCGATACGTTTGTTATCCGGACAGTTAAAGCCGAATTTGGGGATAGTCGATCGAGAGGAGAGCGAGGAAGTGATACTCTCTCAATTAAGCGTTGAAATCCAACGCTACTTCCAGTCGCTGAAATCCGAAATCAAGATGAGCATAAAACCGCAGTACATTGACAAACTGCGAGAGGTTTTTGGCGGGACCGTGCGCGAGCTCTTCGAAAAAGAAGGTCTTGACGCGAAAGCCATAGCCGAAAAATACGAGTTTAGCGAGATACTCGATAGAAGCGTTAAAACATTGAGCGGCGGCGAGCTTCAGAAAATTGCAATTGCCTTTGCGGCAGGCAAGCAGGCAGACATATACTACTTTGACGAAATAACGAATTATCTTGACATAGGCGAAAGATTGCGGATGGGGTTGTTGCTGAAAGAATTGGCAGAGAGAAAAAGCATCCTGATGGCTGAACACGACTTGACGATTTTGGATTATGTAAGCGATTATGTTTACTTGATATACGGTACTGAAAATGTCTACGGCAATGTTTCGCAATTGAAAAACGTCCGAAACGGCATAAACGAATATCTCGCCGGTTATTTGAAAGAGGAAAACGTCAGGTTCAGGGAATACGCGATAGAATTTGCGACACACAGCGAGGGCGAAATAAAAACACCTGTTTTCTTCAAGTACGGTGCGATGAAAAAATCTTACGAGAGTTTTGATTTCTCCGCAGAAAGTGGCGAGATAAGAAAGGGCGAAGTGATCGGATTAGTCGGAAGGAATGCCTTAGGCAAGTCGCTTTTTGTCAAACTTCTTGCGGGAGTTGAGAACCTGACTTCGCCACCTGAGTCGCGTCTTCAATTGCAGAGAGATACTGCTTCAGGTCTCACGTCGCGGCTCAGCACCTCAGAAAACAGAATGTGGCGAAATCAGGTTGAGAAACCAACCGAGGGCGAGTCGCTTTCGTTCTCTGTTTCTTACAAGCCGCAGTATATCGTTGCTGAAGAAAAAAAAGTATCAGAGATCTTCTCGTCAAGGCAACTCGACCAGACCGTGCTTGAAGAGTGCAAGCGAAAGCTCAATCTCAATCCTCTGTTGGAGAAGAATGCCACAGAGCTCTCAGGCGGAGAACTGCAAAGGGTTGCCCTCGCGGTAGCGCTCTCGACCGAGGCTGATGTCTATCTGTTTGACGAGCCGACTGCGTTTTTGGACATAGAACAGCGTTTCATATTCGCTTCGCTCTTGCGAAAGAAAATAACTGAAAAAGAAAAGTGCGCGTTCGTCGTAGATCACGATATCGTTTTCATAGATGCTATTTCCAACAGGCTGATAGTATTCGACGGAAGACCTTCTGTTAAAGGCCACGCTTCTTCCCCGTATAAAAAGCGCGATGGGATGAACAATTTCTTGCGAGCAATCGGGGTAACAATGCGACGAGACAAGGACTCAAAAAGACCGAGAATAAACAAGCCCGGCAGCGTGCTCGATCGCGAACAAAAAGAAAAAGGCGAGTATTATTATTCTTTGGAATGATAGTTTGTTTTCATCGGTAGATTTTTAAGCGCTTACCTTATATGATATAAACACATTTTGAGGTGGAAAAATATGCCAGAAAAAAGGCCATTTGATATCTTGAACAACGCGCTGAATAACACAGTGATTGTTGGTATGAAAGGCGGATATGAGTTTAGGGGCTTGATGGTAGCGTACGATGTGCATATGAACATAGTACTCGAAAAAGCAGAACAGATAGAAAACGGCGAGGTTAAGCGAGGAATAGGAACAATACTATTGCGAGGAGATTCAGTAACGTATATCTCACCTTCCTGATTTATCCAAGGCTCGATTGCCTTGGTTTTGGGCTCATAGCTCAGTGGTAGAGCGCTCGCCTTGCACGCGAGAGGCCGGGGGTTCAAATCCCTCTGAGTCCACTTTAATCTGCAGCATTTATCCTAAGATAACGATACATTTTTAAACACTATATAACACTATATATACATGGGCGAAGAAGTCTTTGAACATTTCAAGAATAATTCAAAGTTCTATCCTAATTACAGGTATTTCGAATATGTGAGCGAGAGAGACGCGATTGAAAATGCTTTTTCAAAGATAAAGGAACTCGCCTTGGAAACAAAAGAATACGATAAGACAATAAGATGGTTTGAGACGCTTAAGGAATTGGTTAATTCAGTCGATTTAGGCGTAATAGTATATGGTAAAACAGTATATGGTGGCACCAATGTTCACTCAAGCGATCTTGACATTTACTTGATATTCTTACAATCGCCGCAAGAACTTCCATCACATATAAGAGATATAGTTTGGAATCTCACTCGCTATGATGTAGCGCCATCTTTTCTTCACAGCAAAGAATTTTACCAAAACGGCAATAGAGTTGACAGAATAAGTGGATGGGCTCGTTTCGGTCTTTTCAATCATCTTTTAGTTTATCCTTCTGAGAAGCTTCCGTCTTTAATTAATATAATAGAGGATAGCAGAGAATTTGTTGAAAACTCCGAATTTTTTAAAGCCGGAGTAGGAGAATTATTGACTTATGCGGCATATAAGATATTAGATAAGAAAGAAAAAGAATATTTTTATAGCGAAGATGAAGCAAATTTGTTTTTCTCAAAAAAGTTGCCGGCCATAGTAGTCCAAACAGATTGGGGTATGCCAACTCCTCTTGAAGTAAATAGAAAAGCCAGACAGGTTTTTAAAGAGAAATTTAGCGAAACAGACCTTTATCGGCTCGCTTTGGCTGCTATAAGGCGTATCAACATAAAAAAAGAAAAAAGAAAAGGATTGGCTTATCAGTTTGTGAAAGAACTGAAACCGAGAAACTTGTTGAAACTGCCGGGTTGATGCAATCGGCAGTTATACAAAGCCCTTAAAAATATATTCTTAGAATTGAAAAATATGGATCTTCTTTCCCTTTTGATATTTCTTATGCCTATCTATATAGCGAATTCCAGCCCGGTCGTCTTGGGCGGCGGTTATCCATTGGACTTTTACAAAAATTTTTTTGACGGCAGAAGAATTTTTGGCGATGGCAAGACCATAAGAGGATTTGTCGCGGGGGTTATTTGCGGAGCCCTTGCAGGCACTTTGATCGCTGATGTTTATTTGTTGCCTTTCTTTGCCGACAAGAAAATGCAGATATTTGGAGCGTTGGCGCTTGCCTTTGGCACTCTGGTCGGCGATGCAATCGGGAGTTTCATAAAGAGACGCTTGGGCATAGGAAACGGAAAACCATTTTTCTTGGATACGATGATGTTTGTTATCGTAGCGTTGTTGTTCGTTTATCCTTTCGTGCTTCCATCGATTTATCAATTCGAAAATCTTTTGTTTATCTTTGCCCTGACGGTAATACTCCATCCTCTCACGAATTTTATAGCAAACAAGCTGGGGTTGAAAAATGTTCCGTGGTGAATTGAAAGCTTCGGTTGTCAGGAGGGCTATAGAATCCGGCAAGGCAGAGAAACTCAATGAGGAGATAGAATACATACGGTTTGGCAAACCTTATGGTAAAATAGAGCGCGGAACAGTCATAACAAAAGAAAAAATAATCTGGGGTTATCCACACATACCAAGAATTTTTACCTTAAAGAACGGCATAGACAGAAACATAAAGACAGAGACTTTCTATGTAGAAGAAAAAATTGACGGCTACAATTTGAGAATAGCGAGCGTAGGCGGCGAGATTTTTGCATTTACGCGAGGCGGTTTTCTTGATCCTTTCGCAACAGAAAAAGCGCGCGATATGAGAGAATTGAAAAAATTTTTCGAAGAGAATCCATCGCTTGTCTTGTGTTGCGAGATGATCGGAAATACTCCATTCACTGAACCGACTGAAGATTTCGACGTGAAACTCTATGTTTTTGACATCGATAACGGCTCATCCTATCTTGCACCGCTTGAGAAATATTCTCTTCTGAAAAAATATTCGATAAACTGCGTTCCTTTCTTGGGAAGGTATAACAAAAATCAAATCGATGTCGTCAAAAAATTGGCTTTTTATCTGAACAAGGGAAAGCGCGAGGGGATGGTTATAAAGAGTAGCGATCGCGCGCAGGTAGTGAAATACGTCACACCAGCAGCAGATATTGAAGACATTGAAAAGGGCGCATATACGTTTTTTGATATGCCTCCTGGCTTTTTTATGCAGAGAATTTTCCGCTCCTCGTTTTTTATAAGGGATTTTGAATTTGACAGGGAAGAATACGCGGCAAAATTGGGCGCCGCTTTTTATATAGGTCTCGCGAGGGCGATATCCGACGTTGCAAACAACAGGGAAATCGAGGAAGAATTCCAATTGAAATCGATCGATAAAAAATCGTTTGAGCGATTAGTCGCGCATATGGGAAAAGAGATAGGTATAAAAATGATATCTTCAAAAAATGAGAACGGCAAATGGACAATAAGGTTTTCAAAAGTCTATAAGAGGACGACAAGGCTGATAAGAGATTTTGTTTATGGTAAATCGCAAATTGACTGAAAGGTGATTTTATGGAAATTTTGTTTTGGATAATCGCTGCGCTTATTTTTGATTCTCTGGTAGGGCTTTCTGGTGCTGTTACCCTCGCAATACAAAACGACAAGACGATGAAGTTTCTTTCATTTGCCTTGGTTGCTTTTGCAGCAGGCGCTCTTATCGGAGGCGGTTTTTTCCACCTCCTTCCAGAAGCGAGCGAAAATATCGGAGATTTCCTATTAGTGATGGTTTTGGCAGTAACTGGCTTTGTCGTTTTTTTAATTCTCGAAGTCGCATTGCACTGGCATTCTTGCGAGGAATGCAAAATGCACGCCTTCAGCTATCTTGTCCTCGTCGGTGATGCTTTGCATAACATTATAGACGGAATCATAATAGCCGCGTCGTTCCTGATTTCAATTCCAGTTGGCATAGCAACCACTATCGCGATCATCTCTCACGAGATTCCGCAGGAATTGGGCATATTCGGCGTGCAGGTTTATGGCGGCATCAAGCGCGAAACAGCGTTGAAAAATTCTCTTTTGGCGCAGTTGTCGTGTTTAATTGGCGGTATCGCTGCTTATTTTTTCTTTGATACTGCCAGAGCCCTTTCCTATTATGTCCTTCCTTTTGCTGCCGGCGGCTTTATCTATATAGCGTCTTCTGATCTCATTCCAGAACTGCATAAAGAAAACAATCAAAAAAAGCTAATCGGCTTTTTCGTTTTCTTAGTTGGCCTGGTGTTTATGTATCTCATGCATTTCTTGGAGTAGATAGAGTATGGAGGCATAATAAAGAGGTGTAATAGAGAGATGTAATAAAGAGGTTAATAGAGAATGTACTAGGAGGTGTTTTTGTGAAAAAAAGAAATGTTTTGATATTGGGCGCTGCTGGAAGAGACTTTCACAATTTTAACGTTTATTTCAGGAAGAACAAGCAATACAACGTCGTCGGATTTACCGCAACACAAATACCAAACATCGAAGGAAGGAAATATCCGCAGAAATTGGCCGGAAGATATTACCCGGAAGGCATTCCGATATACGAAGAAAGCAAGATGGAAGAGATAATAAGACAACAAGATGTTGACGAGGTTTATTTCTCTTATTCAGATGTTTCTCACGAATACGTTATGCATCTTGCTTCGCGAGCGCAGGCTGCTGGCGCATCGTTCGTTCTTCTCGGCCCGAAAGACACTATGCTGAAAAGTTCGAAAAAGGTTATCGCCATCTGCGCGGTGCGAACTGGGAGCGGAAAAAGTCCGCTAACAAAAAAGATAACCGAAGTGCTTAAAAATTCTGGAAAAAAATTCGTCGTTATCAGACATCCGATGCCATATGGCAATTTGGAAAAACAAGTTGTGCAAAGATTCAAGAACCTTGCTGATCTTGACAAGCATAACTGCACGATAGAAGAAAGAGAGGAATACGAACCTCACATAAACAACGGTGCGGTAGTGTACGCAGGCGTGGATTACGAGAAGATATTGAGAAAAGCTGAGAAAGAAGCTGACATAATCATTTGGGATGGGGGAAACAACGATTATCCTTTTTACAAACCAGATCTTCTCTTTGTTGTCGCGGATTCTTTGCGCGCAGGACACGAGACGCTTTACTATCCTGGCGAAACAAACTTTAGGATGGCAAATGTCGTCGTGATAAACAAGAAGAGCGAGAACCCTGAGGGCGCGAATGCGATCGCTGAAGCTGTAAAAAAATACAATCCCTCGGCAAAGGTGATTGCAACTGATCTTGAACTCATAGCAGATGAGCAAATAGACATCAAGGGAAAGAAAGTACTTGTAATAGAAGACGGACCGACAGTGACTCACGGCGAAATGCCTTTTGGCGCAGGCTACAAATATGCAAAGCAGGCAGGCGCGGTTATCATAAACCCGCGAGAGTGCGCAGTGGGCAGCATAAAAAAAGCATTCGAGAAGTATAACCATCTCCGCGAGGTCATGCCCGCTCTTGGCTATTACGGCGAGCAGTTGCGCGACTTGGAAGAAAGCATAAACAAAAGCAATGCTGAAGTAGTGGTTTCGGCGACCCCGATAAATCTCAAGAGAGTAGTGAATATCGCAATACCTATATTGCACATAACCTATCGCATAAAAGAGCAAGAAGCAGGAAACATAGAAAGTATATTGCGCTCTTATGGTTTTCTTTGATTGTTTGATCTTTCTTTGATTGTTTAATTTACATTTCTGCTATAAAAGAAGCATAAAGCGGAGCGAATAGCTTGTACGCGCCCCGTTTTACCTTTATTACATCTCCTCGTTCCAAAAGCCGAAGAAGCAATGTTGCGGTAGGACCCTCGTTTTTCTTTATCGCCCGCGCGATTTCTGTTACTGTTGCCTCGCCACTTAGCGCGAGTTGCTTTAAAACTGATTTTTCAGCTGGCGAAGCGTCTGCATAAAGAGCACCGAACCATTCGTTAGCAAGCATAGACAATATCGCTTTTTTTGAACTTATGTAATGTGCCTTTGTGATTATTCGCTCGCCTTCGTGGGCATTCTCGTATAAATACCACAACAAGAACTGCAATAATCTTGGGTTTCCACCGCTCTCTTGATAGAGTACCCGCGCGCATTCCTCGCCGACTTTCGGCATTCCTTCCTCGCTTTTTGTCATCTTTTCTATGTATTCCCTAAAATCCTGTTCTTCTATCGCTTTTAATTCTGTGAGCATACATCCAAGCGGCGGGCGCAATCTCTTTGTCGATGAAACGATAAAACCAACTTCTTTTTCTCTCTCGGCAATACTCGCCATCTCATCTATCACGCTTTGCGGTTTTTTGCAGTTGTCCATCTGCGATATTATTATTACCAGCCCTGTCTTGAGTAATTTTTTTGCCATTTTTATAATCCAATCAAGGTCAGCGCTTTTCGCGCTTATGAAACTCTCGGCAGCGTTTTTTTCAATATTACCGTTTTCTTCAAATTCTCTCACGATTCTGTTTATCTCTACTTTCAAGTTTTTTATCAATTCTTTCCTGTCGCTGTTTTTGTGAATCTTCAAAAAACACACTGGGAGTTTTTCTTTTTCTGCTTCTTGTTTTGCAAACCTTAATAATGTTGTTTTTCCAGTTCCAATCCCACCGATAATCAAAAGAAACCAACTGCTACCGCTTGCTACTTGGCTCAAAAAATTGATTATAAGTTTCTGTTCTGTCTTTCTATCCATAATGGCCTTGGGCATTCCCCACGGCGTAAAAGGGTTGTTTTTCATAAAATCACTACATATATTGTAGTATTTGTAGTTTTAAATCTATCGACAAACCACAATATTTATAAATAGCCAAAAACTCTATTATCACAGTAAAGGTGTTATTTATGAAAAACATATATGCATTTTGTTTTGTTGCGTTGTTGTTAGTTTCTCTTATAACCGCGCAAGCATCTGGATCAGGCGCTCAGCCGTCAACTGGCCAAAGCCAAGACATTCAAGCAGTCTCGGGCATGTTTTTGATAAATCAAAGCGGCGATAAAGGCGAAAATATCACAGTGACCATAATCGTGCCTTTGTTAAATAGGACTTCTATATCTCAACAACAACGAGATGAAGCAGATAAGATACTGCGGGATGTAAGAGCAATGTGCGATCAGCAATCTTATCCAAATAATATTTATCATACAAAAGATGAATGTATAGTAGCACAATCACAGCAGCGTTTGGGTGCTGCAAGTGTTTTTTATCGTTCAATAGAAAACGCAACGATTGGTTTTGCGATTTACAATCCTACGAGTGCTAACTATGAACCAATAGTTGACTGCGGAGGTGCTAACGGACTAAAAGCCAGTGGACCGGGCGTGCAAAACGATCAGTATGGTACTTTGATCTATCAAGTTAACTGCAAAGTTCCAGATTCTCTCTACCGCGGCATAAAAACAAAAGTTTTGATTACATATTTAGACAACAATCAACCGGTTCTGATAAAAAACGAAACCGATCAATATCAATCATATATAGTAAGCGTAGAGCCAAGGGCAATAGAAATTTCTGATGTGAGCGTCAATTTAATCGATGTGCTTTATACTCAAATAACTGAAAGTATTCGAGCAGCAGCAAACAAGCAGCCTACTGCTTGCTTAGGTTTATCCGTTATTCTTGGCCTGTTATTGGCTTCTATGTATTTCTCCGGAAAATCCCCAATGTCTCTTCTTGATATAACAACGCCGAGATTGCCATCACCGAAGGGTCTTACTGCGAGCGGTCAAATCCTTTTGCCTTATGGTTATCAGGAAATGAAGAAAGCTGCAGCAGGAAAACTTGCAGCAGCTGGGGTTGCGTTGAAAGCCACTGTTGACAGGCTTTCTCAGAATTATCAATACTCGTCAGATTGGAGGAAGGCCAAAGCAGATATTGATAAATTGAATGCCCCTCCAGAACAAAGAAGGGTGCTTGAAGCGCTTGCATTACATGCATTCTCAAGTGGTAAGAAATATTCTGACATAAAACATCTACTGTCTAAATTACCTTCTAAATATGGTGATAAAGAGCACCAGACAGTAGCGTCGATATTGGCTGCAATGACCGCCCAAGGCGGTGCTTCTGCTCATACAGCCGCAGTTATCAAAGATGTTTTGTTAACTCAAAGAATGCTGGATGGTATGAGCTATTTAGGTGGCACGCCGAGCAGTAAAATTGGTAAAAAGATAGTAGGATTTGTGAACACCGCGGTTGGTCCGAACAGATATAATAACATATCAACTGCGATTACTGGTGGTATTGGCTCCATAATAAGAACAGGCAGGACAATGAAATCAGTTACAAAAGAAATGGTAAAAACTGCCCCAGAATTAGCGAGAGGTACTGCTCGGGCAGTTATAGAAACTATAAGTCCGACTGCAATGGCAAGAATAAAATCGACAGCTGCAGGAGAGGGTGCAGCGGCCAGATTGGCAAAACAATTAGTAACTCCGCCTTCAGCAGGTATGGAAGTCGGCAAAAAAGTCAGAATAGACGAAAAAATGGCAAGGCATTATGAACAGTTGTTAAACGAAACGAAATCAAATGTAGTAGTTTATCTATTGAAACAAGGTTATAAAGCGCTTGGCGTGAACTTTGCGCTAACAGAGAAAGATATACTCGAGTTTGCCCTTAAAGACATAGATATTCTTGAAAAGAGCGGTTATGCAAAAAATGCCGCTAGAATACAGGCTATGGAAAAAGAATTGGC
>Ga0123519_10015523_pt1 | contig 10683 bp, 8 predicted proteins | sample YelNatPaOPRAMG02_FD_87396 | JGI IMG/M metagenome (GOLD analysis project Ga0123519, IMG submission 87396) | Hot spring microbial communities from Yellowstone National Park - Yellowstone National Park OP-RAMG-02 (version 2) | ecosystem: Environmental > Aquatic > Thermal springs > Hot (42-90C) ...
GGAGTAGACAAGGCCCGTGCCGTCGGACTTCACCTTCGCTACGAAGGCGTCCCGGACGCCCTTGAGCTCTGTGTACGGCCACCCTTCCACCGGAAAGTTGGAAGACTCAGTCCAGCCCGTTACATAGGCGTTTCCGTTTGAGTCTACAGCAATGCTATTGCCCTGCTCCCTTTCCGACCCGCCCAGGAAGCCGGAGTAGACAAGGTTCTTTCCAGAGGCACTCACCTTTGCCACAAAGACTTCTGTTTTGCTTATAAAGTCCGTGTATGGCCCTACTGCCACCGGAAAGTTGGGAGAAGCGGTCCAGCCCGTGACGTAGGCGTTGCCGGAGGAGTCCACGGCGATGCCCAAGCCATACTCACCGGCCGAGCCTCCCAGGAAGCCGGAGTAGAGGAGGGAAACAGCCTGCTGAGAGTGGACCATGGACGACGGACCGCTGACGGCCACATTGCCTGCCGTGAAGGGATGGGAGACCTCAAAGGCCAGGCTGTCCACCCGCTGCACCAGGGCAGGCTCCGCACTCCCCCTTTCCACCTGGAAAAGAGGCAGGGTGAAGTCGCCCAGGGCGGTGCGCAGGAGGAGACCCCCTCCCCGGCCCAGGGCCACCTCCTCCGCCCCTTCCACCCGCAAACGCACCGCGCTCAGGTCGGCGCCAGGATGCGCTACCAGGCGCGGCACCACCTGCCCATTCTCACCCGTGAGCTCCAGGTCTACGCCAGGGTAAAGGTCCACGTAGCGAACCCCGCCCCACACGGGCACGGCCACATGCCACTTCGCCGGGTCGTTGCCGATGAAGTAGGAGACCACGGTGTCCAGGCGGTTGAAGGGCTCAATGCGGAGGTTGGAGCCGGGGAAGGAGAAGCGCAGGTTGAGGCTTCGGACCTCACCCCTACCCCCTTGGCTGGGGGCATGAGGAGAGGTCTCCATCACCATCACCCATATCCCATCCTCCGCCAGCCAGATGATTTTGTCAATGCCACGCACTTGGAAGCGGGCTCGCCCGTCAAACTGGCTCACGTTCTGGATGAACATGACGGGGCTGTAGCGAAGGGCCTCGGTTACCTTGGCCTGCGTTGAATCCGTCTCGGCGGGTTGGGGAGCAACCGTAAGGGTTGCCCCTACGGACACCGTCGCTGGCCTGCTCAGGGTGAGGGCCAGGACGGCGATGAGGCTGATAGCTAAGATTTTCGCTTTCATTGCTGACCTCCTGTTTACATTTTAAACATTGACCTTGCCCGCAAAGGGCGGGAGCTTTGTGGCCAGAGTTTTGCTTAGTCCTTACCCCTTCCTATCCATCCAACCGGGGCAGGCCAGCCCCACCCTCTGGGAGGCCCGCCCCGGCCACTTCTGCTACCGGTAGTTGCGCAGGACCAGGGGCAGGAACACCTGCCGGGCCGCCATCACTTCCGCAGTGGCCGTGTTATTTACAAAGTTAGCTTCTGGCCCATCTGAGGTCAATGTTAACGTGACCGGATAGCGGGTCCCGTAAGCTGCACCGGATGGCACTTGAACGTAGAGGGTGAAGTCGCGGCTCTCCAGGAAACCCAGGTCCGGCATATTCCAGACTACATCGTTGCCGCTCACTGTGGGCACTACCCCGGAGGTATCGCTTACATAAGTAAGGCCACTGCCCAAAGTAGCAGTGAGGACGACGTGAGTTGCCGTCGTTGTCCCATAGTTGGCATAACGTATGCTTATTCCAGCGTTGCCCCCCGGCGGCCCGCCAAAGAGAGAGGCGCTGGAAGCAGCCACCCCATCCACGCCCGAGGGCGGCGTCCAACTGTAGGAAGTGTTCCCGTAGCCCTCAGCACTGGTCTCAATAAAATTATAATATGCCTGGCTGGTGCGGAAGATCATAGGGGGGGTGAGGACATTGCCGTTGCCATCCACCAGAGCGTAATAGAGGTTGTAAAGCCACTCATAATCCATCCAGGTAAGGATGGCGTGACCTGCGGCATCAGCAGCCACGGAAACCCAACCATCGCCGGTAGGGGCAATAGGATTGTTCAACGTAGTAGGGCCGGCCACAGGGTTGTAGTTGGTCCCGCTTAAGACTGTGAACTGGATCACCCTCCTATTGCTTATCCAGCCATGCCAAGCTAATACAATGTTTCCACTTGAGAGCTGCACTACATCAGGAGCCCAACCCAAGCTGTGAGTAGAAGATTCACTTTTCACAATGTTACCACTGCTATCCAAAACGACGTACAAGATGCCACCCGGGCCGTTGTAAGCCAGTAGCGCCCGGTTGTTGCTCAGGGCAGCCAGGCCTGGAGAGACATACATGCTATAACCAGCTACACCATTGGTAAATTTGGTGACGGGCTTGACCTCAGCCCCACTTGCATCTCGCACCGCGTAATAGATGTCCTCCAACCAGCCAGCACTCTCTAGGCTTTCCCGCTGCCAGGCAAGGATAAAGCGGTTATCACCAGTGGCAGCGATGCGCGGGGACCAGAACCAGGGTACACTGTAGTCCTTACCCCAAGTACCCCAAGCGGTATTATTGGTCAGGTTGACCGGGCCGTAAACACGGTTGCCCGAAGAATCCAGGATGGCAAACCAGATGTTGTAGTTGGATTGCGAGGTGCTTTTGTTCCGTAGCTCGCGCTGCCACAGCACACCAATCCGCCCGTTCGGGGCTACTGCTATAGCGGGGTCGCGGTCGTAGGTATCCATCGTCGCCCCGCTGTGATCAGTCAGTTTGCTCACCGGCCGCACTACATTGCCATAGCGGTCCAGCAGGGCGTATTCTATCTCTGCGACCCAGATGCTGCAAGCACTACCGCAACTCCATCTATTCCAAGCGTAGATAAAATTGCTATTAGGCGCTTCCGCTACAGCCATCCTGTAGCCTAAGCCGTAAATATCATACGCAACCTTCTTTACAGCTTGACCGGCGGGTTGGACCAAGTAGAGGCTCATTGCGCCGTCAGCATTATCCCGGTAGACTTGAGCAAAAGGAGCTGGGATGGCAGTTTGCAAGGTGACAATCTTACTTTTGCTGGTATCCAACGAAGAGCGAATAGTGATGCTGGCAAAGTTGTAGTCCCCTATGTTGGCCCCCGCCGGGGTCTGGACCTTCACGGTGATGGTCACCGTGCTTCCCTGGGCCACGGAGCCGGTGTCCACTGTGCCATCGCCGTCGGTGTCGGTGAGGGGTGTGGTGCCGTCAGCGGCGTAAAGTGATACTAGCCAGGATGAGGACACATAGAGGTCATAGGTATCGGCACCCAGTTCGCCAGTGTTGCGGATGGGTACCTGGAAGGACTCCATTGCCCCGGCGCGGGTGAAACGGCCCTGGTAATAAGGAGGATAAACCTTAACGCGGGCCGAAGGAGCAGGACGCCGGAAGAGGACGGCCTTGTTGTTCGGTATCTGACCCCACCCACATATATAACACAGCCCATCAGTACCAGACGAGTCCTCAATGCCAACTGTTATGCCAAAAGGCGATGAACCTGAGTAGGTCATTGTACGATACTGGAATAAAATGTTCCCATTCTCGTATAGGATTGCCTCAAAGGTAAACTCATTGCCACCCAAGTCCCTCATCTGGTTCCATTCAATTACCAAAGAACGGTTGGGCGGTGAGCCTTGCTGAAGGTAACGAATACGTCCAGACCCGCTTATAAAATGTGTCCAATATGGTGCTATAAGATTATCAGGATTTCCTCCTGCAGTCGGTATCAAACTCGGCGAGCAACAGGGGCATTTAGGGTCAAAGGTTAAGTGGCCGTTCCAGCTGACGTAAACGGTGTCATAAGTGTTTTCATAAAACTTGAAGGAGAAACCGATGGGAACAGAAGCGAAGTTTTCACAACTCGTTAGACCGGTGTCCGTTCCCTCCGTGGCATCAATCCAGTTGAACGTCACCGAATCATCCCAGGTGTAGCCGAAATCATCAGGGCCGCCGGTGGCCTGGGGGGAGATGCCGGTAGCCTCTAACGGTGGGCGGGGACCTTCAGGCATGAACCAGTATCCTTCGGGTGTGCGGAAGGGGCCAAAGGGTTTGCCCAGCTCATGGGGCGGATACGGTGGGACCGGAGGCTGCGGCCCTTGCGCTGCTGCTGGCCCTCCCAGTAAGGGGGCCAGGACGGCGAGAAGAACAATTATGGTGAAGATTTTAGCCCTCATGGCTTACCTCCTACTTTGAAATTTTTCCACGGTGGCAAGAGCTAATGCCCTCACGCACCGTTAAATCGCCTTTGAAAACGGCCATGCATCTCCGCTGACCGTTGGCTCGGAATTTTAGGTTTATCTAAAGGGGAGAAGGCACAGAATGCCGCAGGTTTAGAGGCGCTTTGCGTAGATTAGGAGGTCATCACCGGGGGCGTAGAAATCGGGGATTGTGGCCTGGAGACGGTAGCCACAGGCTTCGTAGAATTTCCTCGCCGGTGCATAGGAAGGAGTTCCCGAAGTCTCTACCAGGATTAGCCTCCCCCCCATCCTTTTTACTTCCTCCTCCATCCTTGCCACAAGTAGCCTTCCTATCCCACGCCGGCGGGCTTCAGAGGATACTGCTATCCAGTAAAGGTCAAAGGTTCCAAAAGTCAACGGGCGAGGGCCAAAACATATAAAACCAATCGCTCTCCCATTCTCACGGTAGACCAAGAATTCGTACCCGCTTGCTTTGCCCTTCGCCAGGTATTCCTTCCACAGTTCTTCAACGCACTCAATTTCAATGGGCTTGAAGACCCCAGCTTCTTTCACGATTTCAAGGAGCTGTGGACCGTCTTCTTCCCTCGCCTCTTCTACCATGTATTATACACCTTCTACGGCCAGGCGCAAGATGCGCACTACCATTTCAGTGTAAGTGTAACCGGCAGCTCTGGCTGCCCTGTAAAATCCGGCATCAGGGGATAGGTCCGGATTGCAGTTTACTTCTACAACGTAAGGGTTCCCTTCGGTGTCAACCCTCATGTCAACCCTGGCATACCCACGGCAGCCAATGGCATGCCAGGCTTTCTTGGCCACTTCTTCTATCCTGCCCTTGAGCTCAGGGTCTACAACGGCAGGACAGATTACAGGGGTGTTCTTGTATTCAAACGAATCCGGTTCCCATTTGGCGGCGAAGGAGACGATTCTCTCCAAGGGGTTGGCAAAGGCGCTGAAATCTACTTCGGCCAGGGGAAGTATCTCCGGTTCGTTCCCCCAGAGGGAGATGTTAAATTCCCGGCCGGAGATGAATTTTTCGGCCAGGGCGGCTTGGCGGTAACGGTTGAGGATGTAGGCAACCCTCTCCCTGAGCTGATGGGGGTCCGTAACCACTGAGCTTGCCCCTATCCCTATGCTCGCATCTTCCGAGACAGGCTTAACGATGAGCGGGCCATCGGGCCGCCAGCCGTCCACCTCCGCCGGGTCCCTCAAGAGCTTCCAGGGAGGGGTTGGGACCCCCGCTCGGGCTAAGGCTTCTTTGGCCTTAGCTTTGTTGGTGGATAGGGCAATTGCCTCCCCTGGGGAACCGGTGAAGCGGTAGCCCATTGCTTCCAATGCCCAGGCTATCCGAGCTTCTTCAAAGAGCCTGCCCTCAAGGCCTTCCCCAAGGTTGAAGACAATCCATTCCTTAGGGGGATAGGGAGCAAGGGTTGCCTCTATGTCCGTGCTGAAAGCTACCACTTCTACCGTGTATCCGGCCTCCCTTAGGGCTGCAGCCACAGCGTGAGCACAGGCTATTACCCCATGTTCGGCCAAAATGTCCTTGGGCTCGCCTTTAACCAGGTGCTGGCTGTAATTGTAAAGGACAAGGACTTTGCCGGCCCCCATTTCTCCTCCTCATGCCAGCCCGTATCTCCTCAAAGCCAGGTTCAGAATTTCGTTCACCAGGCGCTCATAGGATACTCCTTCAGCCCTGGCCACAAGGACTATATCGCTGTAGTGGGGGTTGAGGCCTGGGAGGGTGTTTATCTCCATGAGGTAAGGCCTCCCATCGGAGCCAAGGCGTATGTCAACCCTGGCCACGTCAAGGGCTCCTATGGCTTCAAAAGCGGCCACCGCCAGCCTCTTAAGCTCCCTCTCCAGCTCCGGCTCAATCGGGGCTGGGCAAAGGTAACGGGGGCCGAGGGGGTTTTCGGTCTTGACTTGGCTTGTGTAGAGGCCTCCAGCCTCGCTCACCGGGCTCAAATCTACTTCCATAGGTGGGAAGACGTGGAAGCCTCGCTCGTCGTAGAAATCCGAAGGGGGCTTGGCTCCGGGGGGCAAGGTGTTGCCCAGAAGGCCAACGGTGAACTCCCTCCCAGGCAGGAACTCCTCCACCAAGGCCGGCTGGCGGTAGGTCTTTATGAGCCAATGGACCTGTTCCCTAAGCTCTTGCTCATTGTGCAAGATGGACCGGGAGCTTATCCCCATCCCGGAGCCTTCCCGCGATGGCTTGGCGAAGAGGGGGAAGCGCAAAGATGGGTCAAGAGGCTCATCCCCTCGCACGAAGACCTGGAAGGGGGCAGTGGGGAGGCCGCAATCCCTCCAAACCCTCTTGGCCATGGCCTTGTCCAATGAGAGGGCATGGGCCAGGATTTTGGAGCCGGTGTAAGGTATGCCGAGCATCTCTAAGAGGGCCGGAACTTGGGATTCGCGGGCGTCCCCACGATGCCCTTCGCAGATGTTGAAGCAAATGTCAGGCTTGGCCTGCCGGATTGTATCCAGCAAGCTTACATCCCCTTCCAGTGGGATGACCTCATGCCCTCCGGCTTCCAAGGCTTTGACCAAAGCCTCTACTGTCTCTTCGGTATCGTATTCGGCTAAGGCATCGGGAGGGGCATCCGGCGGGAGGGGGACGTTGCGCTTGAGGTTGAATAAAAGAGCAACCCTCAGCCTCCTCATCTTTTAACCTCCGCTTCCCGGGGTTGAACTATGACTTCCAACCGCCGCCGGTGCACTTCTTCCCACCCTTGAGGGGCAAGGGAGTTCACCTTACCGGCCAAAATCCCGGCAATACCCTCCTGCCCACTTTCCCTTGCGCTCTGGCAATAGGGGCAGGTCTGAGGGTCATGGGGCTTGTAGGAAGAAGGCTGGGTGTAGGCCCCGATGAACCCCTCGTAGTTGCGCAGGACCACTTTGCTTTCGGACATGCTCAGGAGGTAGTTTGGGGATATGGGGACCTTGCCCCCTCCGCCAGGCATGTCAATGACGTAGGAGGGGATGGCGAACCCGGAAGTATGACCCCTCAAGGCCTCCATGATTTCAATCCCTTTGGCCACCGGAGTGCGGAAGTGGGAGGTCCCAGGGACAAGGTCGCACTGGTAGAGGTAATATGGGCGGACCCGGTTCTTTACGAGCTTGCGGACGAGGGCCAGGATTACGTTCGGGCAATCGTTTATTCCAGCCAGGAGGACCGATTGGCTTCCCAAGGGGATTCCAGCATCGGCCAAGAGGGAAAGGGCCCTCTCCACCTCAGGGGTTATCTCTTTGGGATGATTGAAGTGGATGTTCATCCAAAGGGGATGGTAGCGGCGGAGCATCCCCACCAGTTCCTCGTTGATGCGTTGCGGGAGGAAGACCGGAACCCTTGTCCCGATTCGGATTACTTCCACGTGGGGGATTTCCCGCAGCTTCTTGAGAATCATCTCCAGGATATGCTGGGGCAGGGTTAGGGGGTCTCCCCCGGAGATGAGGACATCCCGCACTTGAGGGTTAGAGGCGATGTAGGCCAGCTGGCGTTCGTAATCGGCAATGGAGAACTGGGCCCTCGGGTTGCCGACAATCCGGCTCCGGGTGCAATAGCGGCAGTAGCTGGCGCACTGGGTAGTGACAAGCATCAGGACCCTATCGGGGTAGCGGTGGACAAGGCCAGGGACAGGGGAATGAGCATCTTCGGCCAAGGAGTCTTCCACCTCTTCAGGGGAGATGAAAAACTCCTTTACGGTTGGGACAACCTGCCGCCTTATCGGGCAATTGGGGTCATCCGGGTCCATTAGGCTTGCAAAGTATGGGGTTATATCAACCCGGAAGCGGGAAGGAACTGAGAGGGCTTCTTCCTCTTCGGGGGTAAGGTTAATGACCTTGGAAAGCTCTTCCTTGGAGTTTAGGCGATGGGTTAGCTGCCACCGCCAATCGTTCCACTGCTCAAGAGGCACCTCCTCCCAGGGGTGAGGGGGCCTCCTACGTCCTGGGGGCTCCTCAATTTCCCTTCCCATTTTCTCCTCCCTCCTTAGCTTTAAGTTTTACCACTCTTCCTCCTCCTCTTCTTCTTCGCCCCATTCCTCTTCCCACTCTTCCTCTTCTTCAAAGAGGAAGTCCAGTTCCAGGGGCTTTACGCTCACCACCTCAAGCTCAGTACCGCAGCTTGGGCAGATGACCACTTGCCCCAGGCGAGGGGCCTGCAATGTAATCTCTTCATCGCAGTTTGGACAGAAAGCAGTAGGCATCTCTACCTCCCGTTTGTAAATTTTCAGGTGCATATAATAGCACCGGGGCGTGGAAATGGGCGTTGAAAAGTTGTGATAAAGCCGTGGAAAATGGGGGGCAGACATACGAATTTTCGCATACCTCACTCCGGGGGGTTAAAGGAGTAGCCTAAGCCTGGGATGGTGTGGATGTAGCGGGGATGATGGGGGTCGGGCTCTATCTTGGCCCTGAGCCGGCTTATTAGCCCCCTTACCAGCTCTTTGTCCCCTTTCCCGGCGTAGCCCCAGACCCTCTCCACTATGGTCTCAACCGGTAGGACCTGGCCCTTGTGGAGCATGAGGGTATGGAGGAGGCGGAATTCCAGGTGGGTTAGGCGGACCAAATTCTTCCCCTCAATCTCCACGGTCCTGCTTACGGGGTCAAGGGTAAGGCCGGCCACACTCCAAAGGGGGACCTTTTGGAGGGGGGCTCCAGAAGCTCGCCGCACGAGGGCTTTGACCTGGGCTATTAGGATAGGGATGCTGAAAGGCCTGGTGATGACCAAATCGGCCCCGGCCTCCAATAGGGCACAGTAAAGGCTTTCGCTCAAGGGGTCAACGACCAGGGCAAGTGGAACCTCAGTCTCGGCTCGGATTTGCCGGACATAGGGCAAGGGGTCGCCCTCAGGCGGAGCCAAAAGGATGAGGTCGGCGGGCCTCTCAAGCCAGGACTGAAGAGCCTTCCCCAAATCCCTGGCCTGGGTGACCATGAAGCCGGCTCTCTGGAGGGCCAAGGCCAGGACTGCACCTTCGTCAGGGTCGCGCGGCACCAGAAGCGCGAACATCTATCTCCTTGAGCAGTTCCCAGATAAAGCCTTCCGTTTTCTCCACTACTTCCGGGTCAAGGTTTTCCAAAGTATCGGTTAGGCGATGCCAGCGGGGAAGGAGTCCGTCTTTCCTCAGGCCGACCATTGTTAGGACCCTGAAGCCATGCTTCACTCCGATGGCTCCTTCGGTATAAGCGCCTCGGAAGGCTTTGGAGTAGGCCCCAAATTCAGGGTGGGATGAAGCGATTTTGTCCGCCAAAGCCAAAAGCTCTCTATCGCTGTGGGAAGTGAGGAGGAATGTTTCTTTGGTTATGTAAACAGGTCCGGTATCTTTGCCCCCAACGCTATCCAAGACAAGCCATATGGCTTTCCCCAGCTCCTTCTTGTGGGCTTGGGCGAAAGCTTCTGCCCCGTAACAGCCCACTTCCTCGCACCCTGAAAGGACGGCCCAAACCTCTGTGTTTTCCAGCGGTGAGCGAGCCAGCCTCTCAGCGATGCTCAGCACTATCCCGGCTCCGCTGGCGTTATCGTTAGCACCGGCTGTATAAGGGGTAAAGTCGGCCTGGATGGTTATGAGGAATATGCCCAGGATTACCAAAGCGAAGGGGAGGGAAGCAAATTTCAAGGCAGGGGCTGGGGAAAAGGCCCCTGTTAAGAAAAGGGCAATCAGAACCAAAGCCGAAAGTAGTCCGAGGGGGACAAGGCTACTGAAGACCATGAGCCAACCGGTTGAGGAGAAGACCAATGGGGTACGGTGGGTATCAAGGTGGCCCATGAGCACAACCTTCTCCCGGACTTCGCCCTTAGGAGCTATTCTGGCCACCACGTTTTGACTTCGGCCTTTGGGCAAAAGTAGGCGGATTAAGTTAGGCCTGAAGGAAAGTTCCAAGAGGACGGAAACGAGGCCTATAACCATTAGGGCGAAAGCGATAATAGCCCCTTGCCTCCCGGCGAAGAGGAACAAGAGCTCGCCTATAAGGCCTAAGGCGGAGAAGAGGGCATAGGGCTGCCAAGCGGACTTTGCACTTGTAAATGGCTCAATGAAAGGGCTAAGGCCCGCTTTACTCAAGACCTCAAAAGCATACTGTGCGGCCTCAGCCTCTTTCGGGGTAGTAGAACCCCTCGGTCCTATATCTCCTGCCAAGTGGCGGATATGCTCCATAGCTGGCATATCAAGTGCCCCCTCAAAATTAATTCAAAGTTAGTTTAGCATCAAGCCGGGCAAAAGTCAAAAGGGTACGCAGACCCCGTAAGCCCCTGCGACCTAACGGGAAAATTCGGCCGGGAGAGGAACCAACCCCGCCACGAGTGGGACCCAATACGCTGGCAAACCTTAAGCCCACGAGGGCGGATAAAGGGGGGTCCAGGGGGCGCAAACTCCTATGGCGGGGGGTTGTGGGGGGTGTGCTTTTCTGACCTAACCCCCTGACCCCCTTCCCTGGAGAGCGCTGAGAAAGTGGTAAGAATATTGAAGTTGTGGTATGATTTGCCAACTTTATCTCTCGGCGGAGGGGGCTGCAATGTTGAGAGAAAAC
>Ga0123519_10015524_pt1 | contig 10683 bp, 7 predicted proteins | sample YelNatPaOPRAMG02_FD_87396 | JGI IMG/M metagenome (GOLD analysis project Ga0123519, IMG submission 87396) | Hot spring microbial communities from Yellowstone National Park - Yellowstone National Park OP-RAMG-02 (version 2) | ecosystem: Environmental > Aquatic > Thermal springs > Hot (42-90C) ...
AAGGGGCCCGAGGCCGAGAGGATGCGCTCGAACTCGATGGAGGTGACGACGTTGGGGTAGCGGCCGTAGCCATACTCCTCGCGCAGGTGGGGGTCAAAGGTCTCTGCGCCGGGCGCCAGGATCACAGCGCCCACCTCCAGCTCGCGCCGAGCGCCGGTCATGGTGTGGTCGATGGCCTTGGGCTGGCAGGCGTACTGGCACGCCAAACACTCGGAGCAGATGCCACAAGAAAGGCAGCGCTCGGCCTCGCGCACCGCCGACTCCTCGTCGAGGGTCAGGGTCATCTCGCGGAAGCTCTGCCGTCGCTCGGCCGGGTCGAGCCGCCGCAGCGTCACCCGCGGCCGCTTGCCGGCCGGGCTGGCCAGCACCTTCTGCCGGACCTCCGCGTCGCTCAGTTGCACTACCGGCTCGCGCACAGGCTCGGGCGCCACCGCCAGGTCGCCGCGCAGGTAGCGCTGGATGGAACGCGCCGCCTTGTGGCCGGCGGCAATGGCCTCCACCGCCGACCCGGCGCCCACCACCGCATCGCCGCCCCCGAACACGCCTGGTTGCCCCGTGGCCAGGGTCTCGGGGTCGACCACCAGCCGCCGCCCCTGCACCGCCACCGGCCCGTCCTTGGGCAGAAAATCCAGCTCCGGCGCCTGGCCAATGGCAAAGATGACCAGGTCGCCTTCGAGGGTATGCTCGGTGCCCGGCTTGATATCCATATCCGGCCGGCCGCCGGGAAGGAAGCCGCGAAAATCGACCTCCACGCAGCGCACCCCGGCCACACGGCCGCCCTCGATGACCACCTCCGCGAAGGTGCGGCTCGGGTAGACGGCGATGCCTTCCTCCTCGGCCTCCTGCACCTCCTCTGGCGAGGCAGGCATCTGCGCGCGGCTCTCCAGGCAGGCCATCTGCACCTGCGCGGCCCCCAGCCGCACCGCCGTCTGGGCCACGTCGATGGCCACCGGCCCGCCGCCCAGCACCACCACGCGGCGCCCCGCCAGGTCGGGCCGGTCGCCCAGGGCCACGCGGCGCAGGAACTCGGTGGCCACCCAGCAGTCGGGCGCATCGGCGCCGGGGATGGGCAGCTTGCGGCCGCCGTGGGCACCGGTGGCGATGAACACGGCCTTGAACCCCTGCTCGAAGAGGGCCTGCAAATCGGTGACCCGGCTGTTCAGGCGCAGGTCGACCCCCAGGGCCGTGATGTCGGCCACCTCCTGCTCGATGATCTCGCGGGGCAGGCGATGCTCGGGCACGCCCACGCGCAGCATGCCGCCCGCCACCGGCAGCGCCTCGAACACGGTCACTGGGTAGCCGGCGCGGGCCAGGTCCTGCGCAGCGGTGAGGCCGGCCGGGCCGGCCCCGATCACCGCCACGCGCTCGCTGTGCTGGGGCTCGACGCGCGCCACGGGTTCCACGCCTTCGGCGCGCACCTTGTCGACCACGAACCGTTTCAGGGCCATGATCGATACCGCGCCATCGACACGGCCCCGCGAGCACTGTTCCTCGCAAAAGTGCTTGCAGATGCGGCCGCAGATGCCGGGGAAGGGGTTATCTTCCTTGATGGTGCGGTAGGCGTCGCGCCAGCGCCGCTCGCGCACCAGGGCTACATACCCCTGGGCACGCTGGTGGATGGGGCAGGCCTCGCGGCAGGGCGCCGTGCCCCGCTTCTCGACCGCGTAAGCATTGGGCGTGGCCTGAGGGTAGAGCTTGAAGGCCGCGTGGCGAGTGGCCAGGCCGCCGTTGAAGAGGTCGGGCAGGGATACGGGGCAGGCCGCGGCACAGTCGCCGCAGGCCGTGCACTTGCTGAGGTCGACAAAGCGCGGCTTCTGCTCGACGACGGCCGTGAAGCGGCCCGGCTCGCCCCGCAGCTCTTTGAGCTGGGCACCGGTGATGATCTCGATGTTCAGGTGCCGGCCGGTCTCCACCAGCTTGGGCGACATGATGCACATGGCGCAGTCGTTGGTGGGGAAGGTCTTGTCGAGCTGGGCCATCACCCCGCCGATGGCCGGCTTTTCCTCCACCAGGTAGACTTTGAAGCCGGCATCGGCCAAGTCGAGCGAAGCCTGCATGCCGCCGATGCCGCCGCCCAGCACGAGCACCGCGCCCACCGGGGCGCCTTCACCCTCCGCCATCAGGCATCTCTCCCACGAAGCTGAACCGCGCAGGGCGCCAATGGCCCGAAGCACGCGCCGAGCTTGCTCACTCTCTTTTCTCCTTTGCGTTCTTCGCGCCCTTGGCGGTTCAAAGGACCTTTCACACTTCAGCCAACGCCGCGTCGAGCATGGCCAGGTACTGCGCCGGCCGCGCGTTCCGGACGGCACAGGCCTTGTTGGGGCACGCCGTCACACAGGCGCCGCAGCCCTGGCACAGGGCCGGGTTCACCTCGGCCACGCGCAGCCGCTCGTTGATCTGCCGGGCCTCATAGGGGCAGGCGCGCACGCACAGGCCGCAGGCGGCACAGAGTTCCGAGTCCACCGTGGCGACGGTCGGCTCCTGCACCATCTCCTCGCGCGAGAAGAGCAGGAGCACCTTGGCCGCTGCTGCACCCGCCTGCGACACCGTCTCGGCGATGTCCTTGGGCGCCTGGGCCGCGCCGGCCAGGTAGATGCCGGCAGTCAGGCTCTCTACCGGCCGCAGCTTGGGGTGCGCCTCGTTGAAGAACCCCAGGCCATCGGTCGTGGCCCGCAGCCGCCGGCCCAGCTCGGCCGCACCCGACGAAGGAACGGCGCCCGCCGCCAACACCACCAGGTCGGCGGCCACTTCGACCGTGCGCCCGGTCAGCGTGTCGGCGCCCCAGACCATCACCTGGTCGCCCTGGCGGAAGACCTTGGCCGGCTTGCCCCGCAGGTAGAGGACCTGTCCCTCCTCCATCGCCCGCTGCAGGAACTCCTCATAGCGGCGGCCGGCCGTGCGCAGATCGATGTAGAAGACGGTGGCCTGCCCGCCAGGCACCCGCTGCCGGTAGAGCAGGGCCTGCTTGGCGGTGTACAGGCAGCAGAACTTGCTGCAGTAGGGCAGCCCGTGCTCGGGGTCGCGCGAGCCGGCACACTGCACGAACACCACCCGCTGCGGCACACGCCCATCGGAGGGCCGGCGCAGCGTGCCCTCGGCCGCTCCCTCGGCCAGCAGGCGCTCGAACTCGAGCGCATCCACCACGTCGGGCACCCGCCCACCACCATACTCGCCCAGCCGGTCGAGGGGCAGGAGCCCATAGCCGGTGGCCACTACGATGGCCCCCACATCGAACACCTTCGTAATGACGGCTTGGGCCGTCTCCGCCTCGCCAGCGGCTGAAGCCGCCACTGCCAAGGGATCGGTGGCCACTTCCACCTGGAAGTTGCCCACGTACCCGCTGGCCGACCGCACCTCGCTCTGCGTGAGCACAGTGATGCGCGGGTGGTGGAGCACCGCCTCGATGCGCTCGGCCAGCGCCGCAGCCAGCGGCTCCAGCGCGGCATAGGTCTCGCGGATCTGGCGCAGCCGCCCTCCCAGCTCCGCCCGCCGCTCGACCAGAATCACCTCGTACCCTGCCTCGGCCACTTCCAACGCCGCAGTCAGCCCGGCGATGCCGCCGCCGATCACCATCAGCCGCCGGGTCACTCGCGTGCTCAGGGGTGAGAGCGCCTCGTCGCCCCGCACCTTCTCGACCAGGCTGGCAATGATGGCAATCGCTTTGTGGGTGGCCGCGTCGGGCGCATCCTGGTGCACCCAGGCGCACTGCTCGCGGATATTGGCAATCTCCACCCGGTAGGGGTTCAACCCGGCCGCCTCGGCGGCGCGGCGGAAGGTCGCCTCGTGCATCGAAGGCGAGCACGCGGCCACCACGATGCCATCGAGCCGGTGTTCGGCAATGGCCTGGCGGATCAGCGCCTGGCCAGGGTCCGAGCACATGTACTTGTAATCGGTGGCAAAGGCCACCCCGCGCCAGCCCCTCACCGCCTGCGCCACATGCTGCACGTCGATGGTGCCTGCGATGTTGATGCCGCAGTGGCACACAAAGACGCCGATGCGTGAGGCGTGAGGCGTGGTGCGTAGGGTGTTGGGCGTGTTGCTTGTTGCGTGTTCCGTGTCGAGCAGTTGCCGGCTATTGGTGTTCATCGGTGTTCATCCGTGGCGAGGTCGTGGCCAGGCCCGGCGGCCAGCTCAGCCTCCAGCGAGCGCCAGCGGGCGAACTGCGCCAGCACCTTGGCAGCGGCGGCGCTGGCCTGGGCCACCGTCTCTGGGATATCCTTCGGGCCAAGGGCCGCGCCAGCCATGTAGATGCCCGGCCGACTCGTCTCGACCGGCGCCAGGTTCGGCTCTCGCTCGTTGAGAAAGCCGTTGCCATCGGCCTCCAGGCCGAGGACGCGGGCCAGCTCGGCCTGGGCGGGGTCGGGCACCGCGGCGGCAGCGAGCACCACCAGGTCGGCCGCGATTTCGACGTTGCGGCCCGCAAGGGTATCGGTGCCCCACACCTTCACCCGGTCGCCCTCACGAAAGACCTTGGAGACCTTGCCGCGCAGGTAGAGCACCTGCTCCTCTTCCATGGCCCGCTGCACAAACTCTTCGTAGCCCTTGCCGCCCGAGCGGATGTCGATGTAGAACACGATGGCGCGCCCATCGTGTACCCGATGGCGGTAGAGCAGAGCGTGCTTGGCCGTGTACATGCAGCAGATCTTCGAGCAGTAAGGCACGCCGTGCTCGGGGTCGCGCGAGCCGGCACACTGCACGAACACGACCGTCTTGGGTTCGCGGCCGTCGGAGGGGCGACGCACCTGGCCGGCGGTGGGCCCCGAAGCGGAGAGCAGGCGCTCGAACTGCAGGCCATCGATGACATCGGGCACGGTGCCGCCACCATACTCGGGCAGGCGGCTGAGGGGCAAGAGCTGATACCCCCCCGCCACCACCACCGCGCCCACCGTCTCCTCCACGACCTCCTCCCCCTGCTGGTAATCGATCGCCCCCACCGGGCAGACCCTCTCGCACACGCGACACTTGCCTTGCGTAAAGTAGCGGCAGTGCTCGCGATCGATCACCGGCTTGTTGGGCACTGCCTGCGGCGAAAGGGTGTAGATGGCCCGCCGCTGCCCCAGCCCGCCCTCGAACTCGGCCGGCACCCGGCTGGGGCACTTGGTGGTGCACACCCCGCAGCCGGTGCAAGCATCCCAGCGCACGTAAGGCGGGCGGCGACGGATGCGGGCCGTGAAGTGACCCGCATCGCCTTCGAGGCCGATCAAGTCCGAATAGGTCAACAGGCGGATATGGGGGTGGTGGCCCACCTCGACAGTGCGTGGAGTGAGGATGCACTGCGAGCAGTCGAGGGTAGGGAACGTCTCGGAGAGCTGGGCCATGTGCCCGCCGATGGAAGGCAACCGTTCCACGACGACCACATCGTAGCCCGAGTTGGCAATGTCGAGCGCCGCCTGGATGCCCGCAATCCCGGCGCCGATCACCAGTGCGCGCGTCTCACCTGGGTGCGCAGCCATCATCCGACGTCTCCTGACACAATGACCCAGCCCATCAGCCCCACACCCTCACAACGCCACACCATCGCCCGCAGCCACACCGTAGGCGCGGCATCCTGCCGCGACAGCCCCTACAACGCCACGCCATCGCCCGCGGCCAAACCGTAGGCGCGGCATCCTGCCGCGGAAGCCCCGCACCTGCGGCCCCACGCCATCGCCAAGGCGCCCACCCCCTCGGCGCGGCATCCTGCCGCGACAGCCTTACACTGCCAAGAGCCCCCGCTCCTTCAACAGCGGCCGCGGGTCCACATAGTGCCGCTCGAGCAGATACCCCGCCCCGTCGCAGCCCAGCGCCAGGCCCAAAAGCTGGGTGAAATAGAGCACTGGCAGTGGCCGGAACCCCGCGTGCGTCTGGGCCATCGCGCTCTGCCGCCGGTCCAGGTTGAACTGGCAGAGCGGGCAGCTCGTGACCATCACATCGGCGCCTGCTTCCTCCGCCGCCGATAGGACGCGGTACGAGGCTGCCACCGCCGCCTCTTCCGAGCGGACCGCCACATACCCCCCGCAGCACTCGCCGCGGTGGGGGTAGGCCACCGGCGTGGCGCCAGCCGCCGCAAAGAGGCCGTCGAGCAAGACGGGGTGCTCCGGGTCGTCGAAGCCGACCTCATCGGGCGGGCGCAGCAACAGGCAGCCATAGTAGGCGGCCACCTTCAGGCCCGCCAGGGGCCGCACCAGCGCCTGCCGCACGCGTTCGGGGCCGCCCTGCCGCTCGATGAGCTCGATGAGGTGCAGCACCTCCAGATCGCCCGCATAATCGGCCTCGACAAAGAGGTTGATCTTTTGGCGCTTGTCTTCGTCGCCCCGCAGCACGAGGTTGGTGCGCTTGAGCACGTTGTAGCAGGTGGCGCAGGCCACGGCCAGCGCTGGCCCCTCAGCGCGGCCACTAGTCAGAACGCGCGCCGGGGCGGCGAGCTCGAGCAGGTTCTCGGTGCTCAGCGGGAACGTGGCCCCACAGCAGTTCCAGGCCTCCAGTTCCCGTAGTTCCAGGCCCAGAGCTGCCATCACGTCGCGCGCGGAGCGGTCAAAGCCCTGCGCCTTCTGCTTCAGGGTGCAGCCGGGGAAGTAGGGGATCAAGCGGTCAGCCATGAGCACTCTGCTTTCAGCGGTCGGCTGCCCCAACTGCGTGTTGCGTGATGCGTAATACGTAAACGAGAGCGCCGGGCGCCCGGCCAACGGGTCACGCAGTACGCAGCACGCAGTACGTACCAGGGAGCAGCCACTCTCCTATGTATACTTGCGGAACCCGCCAATGAACGCCTGCTGCGGCCACTCGTCAAAGCTCTGAGGCGCGATGGAGCCGGGCGGAAGATAGTCGTTGCCCCGCTCCATCACCAGCTCGCGCAGGGCCTCCATCACGCGTGGCAGCTCCACCCCTTTGGGGCAGCGGGCCTCGCAGGCCAGACAGGCGGCGCAGAACCAGATGGTCTGGCTGGCCATGGCTTCGCGCACCAGGCCGAGCTGCACCAACCGGATCACCTGGTTGGGCAAAAGGTCCATCACACCTGCGGAGGGGCAGCCTGCCGAGCAGCGGCCACATTGGTAGCAGGCCAGCAGATTCTGCCCGCTGATCTCCTCCACCCGGCGCACCAGGTCCGAGTGCAGCACCTCGCGCGTCAGCTCCGCTTTCACCGGGCTGCCTCCCGCCGGTACGCCCGCTTGCCCGCCTCGTAGGCGTCGCCGCCATAGATGTCGTTGATGACGATGGCGGGGAAATCGACCACCCCCAGGCGCAGCACCGCCTCGGCCCCGAGCTCGGGGTACGCCACCACCTCTGACGTCTTGATCGACTGGGCAATCAGGGCAGCGGCCCCGCCGACGGCAGCCAAGTACACCGCCCGGTAGCGCTGCAGGGCCTCGCGCACAGCCTGGCTGCGGTTGCCCTTGCCGATCATACCCTTCAACCCGGCCTGCAGCAGAGCTGGGGTGTAGGGGTCCATACGGTAGCTGGTGGTGGGCCCGGCCGAGCCAATGGGCCGGCCGGGCTTGGCCGGCGACGGCCCCATGTAGTAGACGACCTGGCCGCACACATCGAAAGGCAGCGTCTGCCCTGCCTCGAGGGCCTCCACCAGGCGCTTGTGGGCAGCGTCGCGCGCCACATAGATCGTGCCGGTGATGAGGACGGAATCGCCCGCGTGGAGTTTGGCAACGACCTCATCGGTAAGGGGGGTGGAAATCTGCATGTTCGTCTCCCTTCGGCGAGGGAACGGGAGCAACGTGGGGAACCGAAAGAACTCCTGCTGGCCCCCTCGGTCCCGTTAGTTCCGCCAGTTCCCTCACTTCCTCTACAGCGTCGCTTCTTTGTGGCGCGCCGCGTGGCACTGGATATTGACCGCCGCAGGCATACTGGCGATGTGGCAGGGGTACGTTTCCACGTGCACCGCCAGCGCCGTGCAGCGGCCCCCCAGGCCGGCCGGGCCAATGCCCAAATCGTTGATCCGCTGCAGCAGTTCGGCCTCCAGCGAGGCCACCTCGGGGTCGGGGCTGGGCTGGCCCACCGGGCGCAAGAGGGCACGCTTCGCCAGGTAGACCGTCTGCTCGGCCGTGCCGCCAATGCCTACGCCGACGATGATCGGCGGGCAGGGGTTGGCTCCCGCGCGGTCGACCACATCGACCACGAAATCCACGATGCCCCGGCGGCCATCGGCGGGCACGAGCATGCGCAGGGCGCTCATGTTCTCCGAGCCGGCGCCTTTGGGGGCCACCGTAATCTTGAGCTGGTCGCCGGCGACGACATCGAAGTGGATGATGGGCGGGGTATTGTCCCTGGTGTTCACACGGGCGGAGAAGGGTTGGGTGACCGCTGACTTGCGCAGGTAACCTTCGATGTAGCCTCTACGCACGCCCTCGGTAATCGCCTGGCGCAGGTCACCCCCCACCACGTGTGCATCCTGCCCCAGCTCGACGAACACGACGGCCAGGCCCGTATCCTGGCACAGGGGCATCTGCTCCTGGCGGGCAATCCGGGCGTTCTGCAGGATCTGGTCGAGCACCGCGCGGCCGACGGGAGAGGGTTCCTCGGCCCGCGCCCGCTCCAGCGCCGCGAGGACGTCATCGCCCAGGTACAGGTTGGCGTCCTGGCAGAGTCGGGCTACAGTGGCAGTCACATCCTCAGCACGGATCTCTCTCACCCTTGCACCTCCCGAACGAAGGCAGAAGAAAAGGACACCGCGCCAACTCCTGCAGTCATGCAGGCCCGTGCGCCAGTGTCCCTCATGGGGCAGAAGAGTGGCTCACCCCCGGGAACGGCCATCGACCCTTGGCAACCGGTCATGCGCGACCCGTGGGTCGCGACGGCGAGAGCATCCCGCCGGGATCGACGTGAGACCACCGCAAAACCCGAGCGACCGTTGTCCACGCGGCCCAGTTCGGCATCGGCGATGAGGCGACGGGCACCTACCTTTATCAAGGCGGGGCAGCTACCCCAACACTGCCCAACGACATTATACACCGCGATGCGCGGATTGTCCAGACTCCTGTAGTCTTCGAAACAGGGCGCTCTCAAGGTCGGCGTTATGTGCAGCCGGGAGCCCCCGCAGGCCAGCATTCGCCGCGCTGTGAAGGAATCTGCTGCGACCAGGGGCGGCAGCCGGGTGTTGGGCTGCGCCCGCTCCCGGCCCAGCCCCTGAAACGGTTTTGCACCGGTCTGGCGCGGAGCGTGTGGCCCGGTCGCTGGCCCGCCAGCCGGCCCCAAGCCGGTGTAGTTCATTCTGGGGGCAAGCCAGCGACCAGCGTTCTGGACAGGTATGAGACCCATCCCCCGGTCCCCTTCCCACCGCGGCGGGAAGGGGGAGCCCTTCGATGGGGGTTTGGGGCGGGCGCAGAGCGCCCGCCCCAAACCCCCAAACCCTTGCCCCCAGGCGCGGGGGCGGCTGGGGGTGGGGGCAGCACCATACACCGAATGCTGGCATACGGGCTTGCCCCAAACTGCACTGCCCCCCAAGCCGGCGCAGCCTAGATTCCCAGATAGGCCCTGCGCACGTGCGGATCGCGCGCCACTTCACGCGAGGGTCCCTGCAACACGATGCGGCCGTCGGCCATGACGTAGGCGTAATCGCTCACCGCCAGGGCCAGGTGCACATTCTGCTCGACGAGAAGCATGGTCAGGCCCTCGGCCCGCAGCCGCTTCAGCACGTCGAACAGGTTGAGCACCAACACAGGCGACAGGCCGAGGGACAGCTCGTCGAACATCAGAATCTCGGGCTCGGCCATCAGGCCGCGGGCCAGCGCTGCCATCTGCTGTTCGCCGCCCGAGAGGGTACCCGCCTTCTGGTCGGCGCGCTCCTTCAGGCGCGGGAAAAGCTCGTAGACACGGGCCAGGTTGCGGGCCATGTGTGGCCTGGCGCGGGGCGTGCAGGCCCCCATCTCCAGGTTCTCGAAGACCGTCATGGCCGTGAAGAGTTGCCTGCCCTCCGGCACCAGCGCCAGGCCGCGGGCTGCCTTGGCATGCGCCGGCTCGCGCGTTATGTCGCGGCCATCGAAGCGGACCGTGCCCCGCCAGGGCTTCATAAGGCCCACGATGGTGCGCAAGAGCGTCGTCTTGCCCACCCCGTTGGAGCCAATCAGCGCCGTCAGCTTGCCACGCTCCAGGTCGAGAGAGACATCCCAGAGTACCTGGACTTCGCCGTAGCCCGACGCGAGCCCGCGCACCTCCAGTAGCGGCATGACCCTTTCTCCCGTCATCGCTGCGCCCTGCAGCCCCGGCCGCCGAGCCTGCAAGGCGAGAGAGCTTGCGTCCACCGCCCCGTGGGCAGGCTGCCCCCTACCCTGCCAGCAGTTGCTCGGCCAGCCTGGGGTCGCCCAGGTAGGCCTCGATGACCCGCGGATTGGCGGCTACCCCGTCGGGCGTGCCGGCCGCAATCTCTTGCCCGTGGTCGAGCACGACTACGCGGTCGGAGACGTGCATCAGCGCCTGCATCACATGCTCTATGATCAGGATCGTCACCCCCTGCTCGCGGATCTTGAGCACCACCTGCACCATCTCGGCGATCTCGGCCTGGTTCAGGCCAGCCAGCACTTCGTCGAGCAGGAGTAGGCGAGGCCGCGACGCGAGGGCGCGTGCCAGCTCCAGGCGTTTCTTCTGGGCCAGGTTCAGGCTGGAGGCCGGCTGGTCGCCGCGCGCGTCGAGCCCGACAAAGCTCAGCACTTCGTCGGCCACCCGTCGCGCGCGGCTCAGGCTCGCTGCCTCGCGGCC
>Ga0123519_10015525_pt1 | contig 10683 bp, 10 predicted proteins | sample YelNatPaOPRAMG02_FD_87396 | JGI IMG/M metagenome (GOLD analysis project Ga0123519, IMG submission 87396) | Hot spring microbial communities from Yellowstone National Park - Yellowstone National Park OP-RAMG-02 (version 2) | ecosystem: Environmental > Aquatic > Thermal springs > Hot (42-90C) ...
CTTGTCTGCATAGGCAGTCAGAAAAATCACAGGAATCTGAAATTGGGATTCAATGACTTTGGCAGTCTCAATGCCGTCCATTTCCCCCTTGAGTCGGATGTCCATAAACACAAGATCCGGAGACTCCGACTCTACCATGGTCAATGCCTCTTCGCCTGTGGGTACTATGCCGACGACTTTATACCCCTTTTTTTCCAGAACCAATCGGAGATCCGCGGCCGTAATTTGATCGTCTTCTACCATGAGGATTTTTGTGCGTTTATTTTTCATGAGATTCTACCTTAAACCGCTGCGACAGAGACTTTTGTTTTTCGATGGGTCCGATGGGACTTCTCCCGGCCCATCAGGGCTTTATAACAGTCCGGACAAATGCCATGGGTAAATTCCACATCCGCATGTTGAGAAATGTAAAGTTCCACTTGATGCCAATAATTTTGATCGTCCCGAATTTTTTTGCAATACGCACAAATGGGCAATAACCCATGAAGCCGTCTCACCCTGGCCAGGGCTTCTTCCAATTGGCTGACCGTATTTTTGAGTTGAGCCTGAAGTTCCAGAGTCCGAATGCCAACCCGAATCCGGGCACGGAGTTCGGTCAAATCAAAAGGTTTGGAGACATAATCGTCTGCACCTGCTTCCAGCCCCTGTGCCAGATCCTGTTTTGCATTTCTGGCTGTAACCAGAATAATATACGCAAAAATTCCGCTTTTTCGAACCCTTTGGATCACTTCAATTCCATCCAGCCCGGGCATCATCCAGTCCAATAGCACCAGCACCGGAGTTTTGCTTTCTGAAAGAAATGCCCATGCGGACTGTCCATCTCCCACCGCGTGGACTGAATATCCCCACCGGGTGAGATGATGACCCAATACCTTTTGGGCCACAGGGTTATCTTCTGCAATGAGAATAGGGATTTTCATGGCATTTCCTCCTCTTCTAAAAAGAGCACCTCTTCTTCCACAGGTTGTTTCCGTTTTAAATAGGTCACTTTCTGGCCATTCAGTTCAACCTCCTGGAGCTCGAAAAGTTTGGACCGCTCAAGAAGTTCAGAAATGACTTTCAAAATATAACTTGGCACCATGGTTTTGACGAGAAAGGCATCCGCATGGACCTGTTTGGCCAATTGGGCATCTTTTTCTGTGTCTCTGGACGTCAGAATTACAATGGGAATATGCCGTAAGGTTTTATCAAATTTTATAAACCGGCACACTTTATGGCCGTCCATGTTGGGAAGCATCAAATCCAAAACGATGAGATCCGGACGAAGCCGACGGGCCATGTCAAGTCCAGTAAGGCCATCGCCAGCAATAAACACTTCAAATCCTGCTTCGGTCATCTTTTTTTCCAGAATGCGCTGGAAAAACACATTGTCTTCAATGATTAAGATCCGAGGCGCATTGGATACTGTCATGGCATCCTCCTTTTTATACTCCTGCTTTTTCCATGATTTTTTCTACGTTCATTGAAATCAAAAAATTCTGAAGTCGATCCATTTCTTTTTTCAGCACTTGAAACGCTTCTGGAATTTTACTGGCTTTCTTTTCTCTGGCCCACATTTCCAATTGGTGCCCTGCCCGATACGCAGATTCTGCGCCCAAAAGACCCAGATTGCTTTTCAAGCTGTGAACCTTTTTTTCCACCTGGGCAATGGCATTTTGAGCAATCAAGGATTCAATCTCTTTCATCCGATCCGGGAATTGATCTCGACAATCCTGCATAATCACTTTCAGCAGTTCCACATCGCCATCCACATTGTCCAGTGCTTTTTGCATATTGATGGGAATGGAATTTTCAGAAACGCCATTTTCTCCATCAGCAGAAGTCTCTGAACGACCATTGAAAAGGGCTTGAATCGCCTGGTACAATTCTTCTGCCCGGACCGGTTTGGCCACATATCCATCCATGCCAGCTTCCAGGCATTTTTCTCGATCGCCTTTTAATGCATGGGCAGTCATGGCAAGAATGGCAATGTGACCGCCGGTCTTCTTTTCCTGCTCCCGGATTCGCCGGGTGGCTTCGTATCCATCGATTTCGGGCATCTGGACATCCATCAAGATCAAATCATAAGCATCCTTTCCAATGGCTTCAAGCACTTCTTGGCCATTCTCCACACAGGAAACCACCCATCCCTTCTTTTCCAGTAAGGTTTTGGCCACTTTTTGATTGATGGCATTATCTTCTGCCAAAAGAATACGAAGTGGTCGATTTTGTTTTTCGACATGGAGTGTGTTCTTGGGTTCTGGCATTTGTGTTTCCTCCTTGTATCCAAATGTGTTAATAATCACATTCCACAAATCCGAAGGTTTGATGGGTTTTACCAGATACGCCTCGATCCCCAATTCTTTGCATCGGGAAAGCGACTCGTCCCGATCCAGGGAAGAAAGCATCATGATGGTTGGAGGAATGATCCGAGTGTTTTTGCGAATTTGTTCCGCAGTCATAAATCCGTCCATCTCTGGCATGTGCGCATCGAGCAGCACCAGTTGATAGGGCTCTCCCATGGTAGAAGAACGGATCAGTTCTTTCAGTGCAGAAGGTCCATTTTCCACTGTCGTGGGATTCATCCCCCAATTTAAAAGCAATTCTTCAAGAATTCGACGATTGGTTTCATTGTCATCCACAACCAACACAGGAAGATTTTTGAGTTCCACAGATTTCCAGGGAACTTCGGGTTTGGTTTCCCATTTTTTCCCAAATACCGCGGTAAAATGGAACGCACTGCCTGGTCCCCCTTTTTTTATGCTCTTTGTAGGCCGTGGACTTTCCACCCAAATCTCTCCTTTCATCATCTCAACGAGTTTAGACGCAATGGCCAATCCTAAGCCCGTTCCTCCATATTTTCGGCTGGTGGAACTGTCTGCCTGGGTGAATTTGTCGAAAATCGTTTTTTGTTTTTCTGGAGGAATGCCAATCCCTGTGTCTTCGACAACAAAGTGAAGCGTGAGAGAATCTTCTGTCTCTTTTTCTTTTCGAACCTCCACCACGACCTCTCCTTCTTCCGTGAATTTGATTGCATTATTGACCAGATTGATGATCACTTGTCTGAGCCGATTGGGATCACCCACGATAAATTCCGGTACATCGGGCGGGAAGTGATATACCAGTTCAAGACCTTTTTCATCTGCACGGACTGCCATAATCCGCATGACATCCCCTAGGCAATCGTCAAGATGAAAGCCCACCGATTCGAGTTCCAATCTTCCTGCTTCAATTTTCGAAAAATCGAGAATATCATTGATCAATGAAAGGAGAGTTTCTGCAGACACTTTAATCGATTCCATGTATTCCTTTTGGGCAGGAGAAAGAGAGGTATCCAACATCAACTCTGTCATGCCAATAATGCCGTTCATGGGCGTGCGGATTTCGTGGCTCATATTGGCCAAAAATTCACTTTTGATCCTGGCTGCTTCTTCTGCTGCCTGTTTGGCTTCCTTAAGCTCTAGGGTATATTTTTCAAGTTTTTCTTGGGCCTGCTTTAATTCGGTAATGTCTCTCGAAATCCCCACCAAACCTACAATATTCCCTTGTGCATCTCGAATGGGCACTTTGGTCGCGGTGACCCATTCGGTATATCCATCTGGCCGAATGGTTTTTTCTACCTTGGAAATCTGAGGTTGACCTGTTTTGAAAATGCGCTGTTCGTCTTCGTAAGCAATTCGGGCAAATTCTGGACTGAAGAAATCAAAATCGGTTTTTCCTACTGCCTCTTCAGGAGAATTCACACCCAACAATTTTGCCTGGGCCTTATTGATCCGAATGAATCGAGATTCTCGATCTTTGAAATAAATATGGTCTGGGATATTGTCCATCAAGGCGTGAAGGAGGCTTTTTTCGTAAACAAGCGCCTCTTCCATTTTCTTTTGTTCAGTCACGTCTTTCACCATCTGAACCAGTTCCCCTGAAGGAAGAGAATACAAAAAACTTTCGAGGTACAAAAGGGAACCATCTCTCCGAGGAAAAGTCATTTGAAATGTTTTGGATTTTTGGGTTTTCCACACTTCTCTGAGATTTTCCAAAACCACTCCAATTTCTTTTTTATTCTGAGCAATGGGACCCATGACCTTTCCGATTAATTCATTTCGCGTTCTTTGAGCAATCTCTTCTCCTGCCGGATTAATATCGGTAAGGACAAACTCTTCTCCATTGTGAATTGGCTTAAAAATCACAATACCATGATCGGTGTTGTTAAAAAGTTCACGGTATGTTGTTTCACTTTGTTTTAAATCGCCTTCCAATTTTTTCCGTCTGGTCACATCTTTAAAAGTAAACACAGCCCCAATGACTTCACCCGTTCCATTCTGAATGGGATTTCCACTGTATTCGACAGGAATTCTTTGTCCTTCCTTTCCGACCAATACCAGATGATTGGATTCAACCACAGACACGCGTTTCTCAATCACCGATTGAAAGAGTTCTGCTTTGGAATTTCCTGTTTCTTCATCTAACAAAGTCAAAATATTTTCAATCGGTTGCCCCATAAGGAAAGCGTGCTCTTTTCCAATCAATGCTTCTGCAGTACTGTTGACAAATCGAATTTTGCCTTCATTGTCCGTGGTCACCACACCCACCGAAATGCCATCCAGGGTATTGTGAAGCCATTCTTCTTGTTCTCGCAATTGCTTTTCAATGCGAGAGCGGAAAAATACCATTTCAATTCGGTTCTGCACTTCTTTGATCTGGAAAGGTTTGACGATGTAGTCGAACGGCTCTGCAATCTGGGAACGCAAAAAGGTTTCTTTATCGGTATGGGCAGTAATGAAAATCACAGGAATCCGAAATTCTTCTTTAATCTTTTTGGCGGTTTCGATCCCATCCATTCTGCCTTTCAACTTGATGTCCATGAGCACCAGATCCGGATGAATCTCTGCCACCTTCTGAAACGCCTCTTCTCCAGTGGTCACTGTGCAAGGGACCTGGTATCCCATGCGCAGGAGGGCGGTCTGGATTTCCAGAGCCACCACCCGCTCATCTTCGACAACAAGGATTTTCTCTTTCATGGCCCACCTCTCTACATTTCCGCCATGGTGTAAAAAATAATGCTTGGGGTCTCTGGAGACTCAGTGGAAATCGCTTTGATTCTGCACATCCATTCGGTGTTCCCCAAAGAAGATTGGACAAACAGAATCTCCCTCTCATAATGTGGGGACAACGTCCATTTCATGCCCATTTCTTTGGCTCCCAGGAGAATGGGAAAAGAACCTTGGGCAATCGAGGCAGTGATCTTTTTCGGCTTTTTCCCTGCCTGCCATTCCATTTGGAATATCTCATTTCCGTATGTTGAGGAGTAAACCGATGGAGTTGGCTTGACATTCAATACAGTGGGACGGACAACCCGAATGGTCACCGTATGACTTGCGCTTTCTTGAGCATATAAAGACCATGTCCATATCATCCCCAGAGTGACCTTTAAAATCCAATGATTTTTTAAAATGTTTGTGAACATTGGAACCCCCTCACTAATTTTGCCAAAACGGCAATGCATTATCCTCTTTTTCGCTTTGGGACGAGGAATCAGGGATTTCCCAACCCACAGGGTTCTCATTCATGGCCAAAGGGAAGTACAGATGAAACGTGGTTCCCCGTCCAGGTTTTGTTTCCACTTCCACAAATCCATGAAAAGATTTCACAATGCCGTACACCACGGCCAAACCCAACCCATTTCCTCCTTGCTTTGTCGTGACAAAAGGCTGAAAGAGTTTCTCTTTCGCTTCCGGTGTCATTCCCGGACCCGAGTCGCTCACCGCAATATGACAGAACCATCCCGGAGAGACCTCTGGATGTCCTTTCAGCGCACTTTTTTGTAATTCGACTGTTCTCGAAGAAATAGAAATCATCCCCCCTTTGGGCATGGCATCCCGGGCATTTAGCACCAAATTGATAATGGCCTGTTCAAATTGGATTTGATCCGCTTCGATGAAAATGGGGCTCTCTGCCAATTCATACACCAATTGGATCCCCCCATTGAGAATCGAGCGAAGAATACTTTCAAGACCCTTGAGAATTCGATTGATTTCGAGATCTTGAATTTGGAGTTCTTTATTCCTACAAAAGAGGAGTAGACTCTCAGTGAATTGATGGGCTTTTTCTAAGACATAGAGAATGGCTTCAAGATGTTCTGCCTCTACGCCTGCATTGTAATTTTCCCGCATCTGGAGTTCTGCATGGCCTTCGATGACTGCCAGAAAATTATTGATATCATGAACCAATCCCCGAGAAAATCGGCCAATGGCTTCGAGTTTTTGGGCCTGGATGAGTTGAAATTCAACTGCTTTTTTCTCTTCTTCCATTTTTTGACGCAGACTCATATCCCGAACGACATACACTTCACCCACCCAGGCCCCATTTTCATCTTCCAGTGGAGTCAACTGGCATTCGACTGGAATCCGATTTCCATTTCGGTCTGTGAGAATTGGAGGATTTTCAGGATCATAAGGAATGGTTTGACTTATCGGGTCTCGAAATGAAAAGGGAATCGCTTTTTGATCTTTTTCATAAGAAAGAGAAAAAAGCGCATGAATCGGTTGACCTAAGGCCTCTTCTGACCTCCACCCCACCATGGCTTCTGCCCGTGAATTCATGTAGGTCACTTTACCTTCCCGATCGATACTCAACACTGCATCCCCAATGCTCCGAAGCACAGTGGAAACCCATTTTTCTCGCTCTCTCCGCTTTTTCTCCATTTGGTGCTTATAGAAACCCACTTCAATAGCAACTTGCAAATCTTTGGCATCGTATGGTTTAAGTAAATAGGCGGAAGGTTCGGTGATCTTGGCCCTTTCTGTGGTTTCTTCATCAGAATAGGCGGTGGTGTACACAATGGGAATGTCCAAGCTTTTTTGGATTTTTTGAGCAGCCTCAATGCCGTCCATTTTTCCATGGAGATGAATGTCCATGAGTACAATGTCCGGACGAAGCGCTTCTGCCTTTTCCACTGCCTCTTCCCCTGAAGTCGCAATCCCACAGGCATCGTATCCCATTCTATTCAAAAGCTTCTGGACATTTAACGCCAGAATGCCTTCATCTTCCACAATGAATACTTTTTTTGCCATTTTTCACTCCCCGCATATTCTTTATCCAAATCAGCTTATGTCAAAAAGGATGCCGAAATTGGAAGAATGTAGTAAACTATTGTTTTAAAAAGACTTATAAAAATCCGATCAATTCAAAAATTCTCAGTTTTGAGAAAGTGGAGTCTCAAAAATGAGAATGGCAAAAATTGTAAATGAAGAGAGAAAAAATAGAGCCCTGAATTTAGCCAAAGAGGATCACAATCACTCTGGCCAACCCAGAAACAAATAACGCGAGGGAAAAAGCAATGGCAATGACAAGCAGTGTATTCTTGAGTCGGAATTCTTTCCAAAGCATGCCAATGGTTCCCAAACAGGGAATGTAGAACATGGTGAACAACGCATAAATAAACACATCGGTTTTTGAAAGCACAGAAAGTACATTTTCTGTACCCAACGCCTGAAAAAGCATCAGAAGGGAAAGTTCCTTCCTTAAAACACCAAAAATAAGTGCCACTCCAACCTTTTCGGGCAATCCCAAAAACCACGAAATTGGGCGCAATATTTTATTCCATATCTCAGTCCAATGGAAAAAATCCATCATGCCGAGAATCGCACTCCCCAAAATCAACAATGGCCATGCATAAACAAAAAAATCCTTGAGCCGAAACCAAGTTTTAATCCACACTGTCTTGAAAGCTGGCCATCGGTACATTGGAATTTCGAGAATCATGCCAGGGGTAGATTCGGGCATCCACCGAGACAAAAGCCCAGTGACAAGAGCGATTACAATCATATTAATGAAATAGAGGGCCAATGCATATTTCCAACCTAAAAAATAGCCGACCAAGGCAAAAATCACGGTCATCCGGGCAGAACAAGGGACCAACACTGCAGGAATAGAAGCCAACAATCGATCTCGAGGAGAATATAAGATCCGTGTGGCCATCACGGCAGGCACAGAACATCCATATCCCAATACAATGGGAATCACTGCCATCCCATGAAGGCCCACTTTATGCATCACTCCGTCTAAAAGAAACGCAATGCGAGGAAGATAGCCCAAATCTTCAAAAAAGGAAAGCGCCACCAAAAATGGAAATAAATACGGAATGACCACAGCCAATCCTCCCCCAATGCCCAACATGAGATGAAAGAGCAATTGAGCCCAAACTGTATCCTTTCCTATCGCGTTTTCCAAACCCTGGCTCCATGAAGTCCATGCATGGAGCAGAGGTTTTTCAATCAATGCGCCCAAACGAAAAATCCCCATAAAAAGCAAAATAAAAAATCCAATGAGAAATACATATCCCCATATATTATGCATGAGCACATTATCCAACCGCTCTTTCCAATGGAAATGGGGTTTTTCCATGACAATGACTTGCTCTGCCATACTCATGGAAATGGCGTGACGCTCTGCAGAAATCACTTCATCCGAAGGGCGGCCATGTTCGGTTGCCAATCGATGACGTAACTTTTGCAAATCAGGGAAGATATGCGGATAATGTTGTTTTGCAATGGCTTCAAAATCAGGATCACATTCTAAAAGTTTAATGGCCAAAAGCCGCGGGGAGCAAGGCGCGGTATTTTTTTCTTTTTCGCTGAGTCGACGAACCAACTCGCAAATAATTCTTTCCACGTCTCGACTGGCCCGGACATGTTTTCCCAGGCGATGCGCTCGAGCCACCTGAAGCGTTTGCCAAAAAAGATCCCGAATGCCGCGGCCTTTCGACGCCACTGTAGGAATCACAGGAATTCCCAATTTTTCCTCGAGTTTTTCTGTGTGAATTCGGATTCCCTTTCTTTCTGCTTCGTCCATCATGTTGAGGCAAAGCACCATTGGAATATCCAGTTCGAGCAATTGCAAGGTGAGCTCCAAACTGCGATTCAAAACAGAGGCATCCACGACATTGACAATCACGTCGATTTTTTCATGGAGCAAATACCGAAGTGTCTCTCGACTCAGAATATCCAGTGAACTCAATGAATACACTCCGGGAAGATCTACGAGAGAAACTTTAAGGCCTAAAAAAAACACACTCCCTTCTGTGTATTCTACCGTCGCACCTGGAAAATTCGCCACCGCGGATTTGTAGCCCACCACTTCATTAAATAGAGTACTCTTTCCACTATTGGGTTGCCCAACCAGACACACCCGAATGGAGTTTTTTTTCTCAACCATTTTGTTCATGTCACTTTTTCTACCCAAATGCGTTTGGCCATGCCTCGGCCAAGTGCAATCTCGATCCCATGAACTTCCACTAAAATCGGCCCACCCAAAATGCCACTCCGTTTCACCATGAGCATTTCCCCTTCATGAATACCCAATTGAAAAAGCCGTTGCCGAAATCCCCACCCACCCTGGATCTCAGCCACACGCACAGTATCTCCTACCCGAGCCCGAGAGAGTGGAAAATTTTCTTGGGGTTTTGGGGTCGTATTATCCATAGGTCTCTCTTTCATGGTTATTCATCGATTTCATAAAAAGGACAAGCCGTTCTAAAGTCTGAGGACTCACTGCATGCTCCATTCCGCAGGCATCACTTTCTGCAATCTTGGGATCAATGCCCAATACATTCACGAGAAAACTTTTGAGCACAAAATGCCGTTGATACACTGCACGCGCCAAACGATTCCCTTTAGAAGTTAAAAAGACCATGTCGTACCGGGGATGACTGACCAGTTTTAGCTGTTCTAAGGTCTTCAGCGCACCGGTCACGCTCGGCATGGTAATGGCCATTTCTTTGGCAATGTCTCGTACCCGCACGACTTTTCGTTTTTTGCCAAGGAGATAAATGGTCTCCAAATAATCTTCCATGGAACCCGAGAGTTTTTGAGTCATTGGCTTTTTCCTTTGTTATCCCAAATTAAGTTAGGTAAACCTAACTTTAAGATAAAAAAAAGAATCCCAAAAATCAAGAGATTCGATTCAAAAATTTGTTATGACTTGCAAAGAAAGTCTACGACTCAATAGAAATGTCAGTTAATTTGGATCCAAAAATCCGGATTCTTCTCCCCTTCCATTCCAAAATCCCTTCTCTTTCCAGTCTGCGAAGCATCCGGGAAAAGGCTTCGGGCGTAATCCCAATGACACTGGCCATGTCTTTTTTCGAAAAGGAAATTCGGATTTCGGATGGGTTTCCATACCGCTCTTTTAAAAACTGCAAAAATCTTTTTTCAGGGCTGAATGCACTGACACGATACAACTGCTCTGTCAAATACCGCAACTTTTTCATCAAATGGGCAATAAAATCTTTGCGAAAATGGGGATCTTCCAAAAGGCATTCGAATTGAAATTTGGGAAGCAGATACACCTCACTGGTTTCCAAAGCCATGGCACTGACTGGATACCGATCGGTTTCGAATAAAATGAGTTCACCAAAAAGTTCTCCAGGCTTTGCCACTTTGATCACAATTTCCTCACCTGAAGGTGCCATTTTGTACAATTGGATCGAACCCCATGCACAAAGATACACTGCATAACCCTTTTCCCCTTCTTGAAAAAGCATTTCATGCTTTTGGAGAGCCTTGGGGACACAAATTTCTGCCACTTTTTTTCGATGCTCCGGCTTCAAGGACCGAAAAAGATCGGATTGCGCTAAAATCCATTCGATTTTCACGCTCATGTCCAAAAAATACACATTTCTTGATTTGGATCAAGGATTTTTTTGAA
>Ga0123519_10015528_pt1 | contig 10680 bp, 10 predicted proteins | sample YelNatPaOPRAMG02_FD_87396 | JGI IMG/M metagenome (GOLD analysis project Ga0123519, IMG submission 87396) | Hot spring microbial communities from Yellowstone National Park - Yellowstone National Park OP-RAMG-02 (version 2) | ecosystem: Environmental > Aquatic > Thermal springs > Hot (42-90C) ...
ATGAAGCGGTCTATTTTTATGTTTAGGAAGGTCTTTTATGAGTTCAGCAAAGTCGGCAGAGTCCGATCTGTCTCCAGAGGCTGGCGGTACGCAAGGCCGCCTCGGTACGGGTGCGCTCACGACCTGGGATTGTATCGCACAATCGCTGGCGATTGGGCCTATCTTTTCCGCCGCTTTTGTGGCATTCCTGATCGCAGGTACAGCAGCTAGCGCTGCTCCTGTGGCTGAAATTATCGGTGCAGTGGGTGTGCTTGCACTTGGCTACGTGATCTCTCTGTATGCTCGACGTTACCAGGGTGCAGGGGCCATCTACGATTATTTGAGAAGAACCAATCCGATACTGGGCATTTTTGGTGCAGGCATCTATTTTCTGGGCGCGTTAACGCTGGATAGCGGTGGCTTTCTGGTGCTTGGATTGCTGGTCTCACAGACGCTGGGGCAGTATCTCAACCTGAATATTCCCTGGTGGCTGGGCACGATTATCATGCTGGCGATTGTCTTTGCCATCAACCACTTTGGTATCAAGCTAACCACGCGCGTGCAGCTTACGTTGACGAGTCTTTCGGTAATCCCGTTGTTGATCCTCGCTGTCGCCATTATCGTCCAGGGTGGGGCGGCGGGTAATACCTTGCAAGCCTTTAATCCGGGCGCTGTACCGGCTTCCGGCCTCGTCGGTGGTATTCTCTTTGCCATCTTGCTCTTCGTCGGTTTTGAGACTTCGGCGTCGCTGGGAGAGGAGACAGCCAACCCGCAGCGTTCTATTCCGCGCGCGGTGATCGGAACAGTGGCTCTGGCCGCCGTCTTCTTTCTCTTGATGATCTATGCCTGTGACATTGGCTATGGTCTGGCCAATACCAGCAAGTGGGCCAGTGATTCCCTGGCGCTTGACACAATGGCGAACCGTTATGTGGGGAAATGGCTGGCGGTGCTGATCGATATTGCCGTTTTTCTTGATGCCACTGCCGTCATGAGTGCCTTTATGGCGACGACGGCGCGTGGTTTCTTTGCTATCGCGCGTGCGGGCCTGCTTCCTCGACCGCTGGCTACCGTCTCCAAACGGCACAATACTCCTCTGGGCGGCAATCTGTCCGTGGCTATTGTGGCGCTGATTATCCTGGTGGTCACTGCGCTTTCACAGCTACATGTCGCCGATGCGACCGCGCAGGGGAATGTCTTCACCCAGTTTGGCATCATGAGCACCATCGGGAGCCTTCTGATTGAGCTGATTTATATTGTGCTGGCTGTTGTCGCTATCCGCTTTGTGCGTGAAGCTCCGATCTGGTGGCGTTGGATAGTGCTGGCGATTGCCATTGTGACGCCTGTTCTGGGCATTTATGGCAGCGTTGTTCCTTTCCCGCCCTTTCCCAACAGCCTGGCCGTTTATGTTGCCGTTGCCTGTGTGGTTGTTGCTGGTGTATGGGCATTCCTCATGCCAAGCCTGCGCCCGGCGGCGGTGCAGAAGGCGCGGGAACCGTATGCCTGGGAGGGCGATACTGAATCAACCGCACTGTATTAGTGATAGAATGTGAAGGTCGGAAAGATATTTTCTGGCCTCTAGTGATGAAGGAGACAGGGCATTCCTTATAGATGTCCCGCTCTCCTTATAGTTTTTAAATTTCTGAGAAAGATGAGGGTATGTCTACAATTATTTCTGAGTCAGAACAGCTTTTGCATCCACTCGAACCCTTGACGCCGGAGGAGATTGCGCGTGCCGTTGCTTTGATCCGCCACTATCCTGAGTATCACGAGCAGGTACGTTTTGTGTATGTTAATCGAGCGGAGCCGGTGCGAGGGCGGGACGAGACGGCGCGTCTGGTTTCGGCGGTGCTGCTCGATAAAGCGCAGAACCCGGCAACGGTGATCGAGGCCGAGGTGAATCTAACGACGGGGAGCGTGAGTCGCTACGAGCGTGTGGTCGGTGTGCAGGCCAGCGTCATGTTCGAGGAGTTTCTGGCGGTCGAAGGTCTGGTGAAAGGACATCCCGATTTCATCGCGGCCCTCAAACGGCGTGGCATTACAGAGGCGGATCTGCCGCGTGTGAATGTCGATCCCTGGTCAGCGGGCAATTATGGTGCGCCGGAGGAGGACCCACACGCGCACCGCATCCTGCGCACGACGGTTCATTATCGGATGAGCGATGATGTTGAAGAGAATTCCTATGCTCACCCCATTGAGGGACTCCACGCAATCGTCGATATGGGAACGATGCAGGTTCTGCGGGTGGACGATTTCGGTGCGGTGCCTATCCCTCAGCAATTCGGGAATTATCTGCCGAAAGATGTGGAGCCGCTGCGTTCTGATCTCAAACCTATCTCGATTACGCAGCCGGAGGGTACCAGTTTCCGCGTTGAGGGACATCATGTCTTCTGGCAAAACTGGGATTTCTGGGTGGACTACGCGCCGCGTGAGGGGCTTATTCTGCGCGAGATTTACTATACGCACAAAGGGGAGCGCCGCCCGATTCTGCATCGGGCCGCACTAGCGGAAATGGTGGTTCCTTATGGAGACACGAACCCCAGCCATGCCAAGCAAAATGCCTTTGATGTTGGTGAGTATGGTGTGGGCTGGCTGGGCAACTCCCTGGAGCTGGGTTGCGACTGCCTGGGTAACATCTACTATTTTGATGCGCATATGACCGATAATGCCGGTGAGGTGCAAACGCTGAAGAATGTTGTGTGCATGCACGAAGAAGATGATAGTATTCTTTGGAAGCATACAAACTATCGCACCGGTCATGGCGAGACACGCCGCATGCGCAAACTCATCGTCTCCTTCTGGGCTACTGTTGGCATCTATGATTACGGCTTCTACTGGTCTTTCTACCTGGACGGGAGCATCGAACTGGAGACGAAGCTAACCGGCATTATGAATATCGGCGCGGTTGAACCAGGCGTACAGCCGCGTTATGGCGAGCTGGTCGCTCCCGGTCTCTATGCGCCGAATCACCAGCATTTCTTCTGCTTCCGGCTCGACCCGATGATTGATGGGGAACACAACGCCGTTGAAGAATTAAACACGGTAAGTATTCCAATGGGAGTGGAGAATCCTTTGGGCAATGCGTTTGAGGTGACACGCACGCGCCTGCGCACGGAACAGGAGGCGCAGCGTGATCTAGAAGATCGATCTTCACGAAGCTGGCGTATTATTAATCCCTCGGTCATCAATCCGATCACCGGCTATCCGGTAGGCTTTGAGCTAATGCCGACAAGCAAAAACGTTTTGCCTTTTGCCCATCCAGATTCCAGCTACCTGAAACGAGCTGGTTTCACCCGCCACCACCTGTGGGTGACACCCTACACACCGGAGGAGCGCTATCCGGCGGGTACATATCCGAATCAGAATCCTGGCGGTGATGGTCTGCCACGCTGGACGGCGGCGAATCGCCCGGTCGATAATACAAGCATTGTCGTCTGGTATCTTGTTGGCGTGCATCACCCGGCGCGTATTGAGGAATGGCCGGTAATGCCACGCGCGAAGTATGGGTTCATGCTGCGTCCGCATGGTTTCTTCACAGCCAATCCCGCCCTGGATGTTCCACCACCTCCCCCCTCTGAGCATGGCGACTGCTGTGCGACGGAACATACACATGAGTAAAGACGTAACTTATAACCGTATATATAACCGTATGTAGGTATGGCCCTGCCAGGGGCGCGGCCTGGAAGACCACATCCCTGGTGAGGGCTATACCTCGTTTGCCCTGTTTTCCCTGCTCATAATTCACAGCCCCTGGCAAGGGAGCAGAAAAGCCTTGCACCGATGGGTCTTTTCTTGTATACTCACGTTGCATCCCTGGAGCAAGGGGAGGGTGCTTCCTCGATTGGGTAGGAGTACGTTATGGGTACACCAGGCAGAAAGCCGGAGAGAACGTCCTCGGTCTCAGCAGGAACAGGACACGATGACGTGGATCGACAGGATTTTCAGGTGTTTTACCAGGAGCATTTCGCTCTGATCTACCGCTACGTCTATAGCAAAGTCGGCAATCGCGAAGAGGCTGAAGACCTGGTATCACAAATATTTCTTAAAGCAGTGCGCAGCATAGATAAAGAGCGAAGCTGGCAGAGTATGCAGCAGTGGCTCTTTCAAGTGGCACGCACGACCATCGCTGATTACTGGCGTGTCCATTATCGCCTCACAGTTAGCTCGCTCGACGAGTTGCTTGAGGCGGGGTGGCAAGGCCCGGCAGATGAAGAAACTGCTGTTATGAACAGCAGGCCGGAAGAACTGGTTGAACGTATTCTTCAGTTGTTACCTGAACAGTACCGGGAAGTGTTGACATACCGGTTTCTGCTCAATCTCTCGATTCGTGATACTGCTCAGCGGATGGGTCTGACAGAAACCCATGTGAAAGTACTTCAGTTCCGCGCGCTCAAACGCGCCGCTGCTCTGGAAGCAATCGCTTCGGGCGAGCGAGGGGAGAGACACCATGCCAGATGAAGATCAGGATCGATTTGAGGATTATCAGGAGCTAGAACGCTTTATTGAGCAACTCCAGGAAGACCACGCGACTCATCCACCAGCCGGATTGACACCCGAACAGGCTCGTGTCTATCAGATGGCGGCGCTTTTCCGCTCCGCTGCTCCTGACGCCGCCGAACCGCGCCCAGAATTTGCTGAGGAGTTGTATGCCCGCCTCGAACAAGAGCTGCACCAGTCGCAAGAACACAGGCCGGAGCAATCAAGGCACCTTGTTCTTCCCTGGAAGAAACGAGAAGGAAGAGCCAGAAAGGGAGGCATGCCCACGTCACTGGCGGTTTCGCGTCGATCACTGATTGCCGGTGGTGCTGCTGTGGCTGCCTCGCTGGTGGCGGGAGCAGCCATCGAACACGAAATTGAGCATAGTGCGGCGAACAAACCGGCAGCATCAACTGCTTCGCAATGGCAAGAGCAACTCATCTCAGCCGATCAACCGACGACCTGGCTATTTGTGACCACTTTGGCTGAACTGGGCGACAAAGCTGTGCGTTTTGCTACTGATACTATCGTAGGCTACGTTATTCGAGATAATAGCGTTCAAAACAGCCGCTACGGGGGTGAGGAAAGCCACGTTATTGCTCTTTCCGCTGCCTGCACACACATGGGCTGTCTCCTTCAGTGGCAAGCATCCGCACGTACATTCCGTTGCCCCTGTCATGGCGGCCTTTTCACCGAAAAAGGAGAGCCTGATCCCCAGTCTCCCCTGCGCTATCTTACCTCGTTGCCACGTTTGCAGACAAAGGTTGAAAACGGCAACGTGTATGTCCAGGTGCCTGCTGGCACTCACTAACCCCTTCTCGGCGATTCCGGTAAACGAACCTTTCATCATGTCTGACAGCTTTTTATTCCCATCATATTTTCAAAAGCGATGAAGACTGGGTGTCTGTTCCTGACCTGGGAGCCGGAGGTAATATCCAAGAAGTAGAAGGCCGACGAGTGCTGGTACGGCTGGCACGAGAGTGCGCCAGTTGAGCAGTGAGAATTGGGTGGTGGCACAGGCAGCGCTGATGTACGTGGTTGCGCGTTGACCGGAAGCGGTATAAGTCTGGAGAGCCAGAATCTGTCTGGGTGCGCCACCTTTGTAATAAATGTCAACCAGTGTGCCGAAGGACAGGTGTGAGGGTAGAGTAGGCGTGAAGGCGCGTGGATTAGCAATATAGACATCATTGCTGTTAATGAGTTGAATCAAGATCACATCATTGCCTCCACCAAGCGCATGCTCGGCGGCGACCTGAATATGCCCTGATGTTTTTGGGAGAGGTGCGCTCACGGGATGGAGTACCCAGAAAAGCGCAATGCCTAACATGATGAGCCAGAGGCCCAACCAGAGCATGTACCGTGATCGTTTCATCAACTACATTCCCAATGCCCTATGATAAAGGCGAACAGAATGGCAATTCCGCATGACTATTATTTCATACTAAGCGGCAATTGACAAGGAAGCGTAACAAAACAATGATAAAATGGCTATGGGCATCCCGGTGTAGGGATGCGGTTTAACCACATCTATCGTGCGATGTATCGCCTGTAACCGTATTATCATACATATCCGCAAAATCATGGAAAACCAACTGTATTTGGAGATGTAGCGTGAACGGTGAATAGGCAATACATCGGGCGGTGTGCGTGATAAACCAGATTCCTACAGAATTACCAGACTCAGGCCATATTGCGCAATTCACGCTTCAGGATTTTGCCGGTGGCGTTCTTCGGTAAGGGTTGATCAATGAAGCGGATGATGCGTGGGTACTTATAACCGGCGAGGCGTGCCTTGCAGTATCCACGAATCTCCTCTTCGGTTGCAGTCGCACCGGGCTTGAGATAGATGATGGCTTTGACCTCTTCACCCAGTTGCGGGTCAGGGACGCCGATGACGGCGGCCTCGGCAATGGCGGGATGGGCGTACAGCACCTCTTCGAGTTCACGTGGGTAGACATTGAAGCCGCCACGAATAATCATATCTTTCTTGCGATCCACGATAGAGAAGTAGCCATCCTCGTCCATTTTACCGATGTCACCAGTGTGGAACCAGCCGTTATGGATGGCCTCGGCGGTGGCTTCCGGGCGCTTGTAGTAGCCCTTCATGATATTGTGACCGCGAATGACAATTTCACCGATCTCACCAACTGGCAGATCGTGATCCTGGTCATCGACAATTTTCATCTCGATGCCCCAGATAGGAATGCCGACCGTGCCGGGCTTCGCAGGCTTGTATAGCACGTTTGAGGAGGCGACGGGTGACGTTTCTGAGAGGCCATAGCCCTCAAGAATGGTGATGCCGAACTCGCGCTTCCAGGCTTCCAGAATCTCGACCGGTAGCGACGCGCCACCACTATTGCAGAAGCGCAGACTGGAAAGATCATATTTCTTGCGCTCCGGGTGGTTGAGCATATAGATATACATAGTGGGAACACCGGAGAAGGTGGTCACATGATCGCGTTGGATGATCTCAAAGGCTTTCAACGGGTCGAAACGCGGCATCAGTGTCATCGTTGCGCCGACTGTGACCGCTACGCCCATGACTGCGCTCAGGCCAAAGGAATGGAAGAGGGGCAAGGCGACCAGGGCCACATCATCGGGGAGCCATTCGATACCGAGCGTGGTGGCTGCAATACGTGCGTTGAAGAGCAGATTGAAGTGAGTCAGTTCAGCCCCTTTAGGCTGCCCGGTGGTGCCACTGGTATAGATAATGACGGCAGTGTCATCCGGCATGGTGGCGACCATCTCAAACTTCGGCGAGGTATCAGCCAGGAAAGCGTCAAAACGAAGCGCGCCTTCTACGTCGGGCAGTGCGGTTGAGCCGGGCGCGTTGATTATCACCAGCTTCTTACAGGTGGGTGTTTGCTGGTAGCCCGCGACGGCATCGGCGACGAAGCCTTCCCAGGCAATCAGCATCACGGAGTCGCTGTCTTGCAGATGATAGGCTATTTCCGGCCCACGCAATAGAACGTTCAGGGGAACGACGACTGCACCCGTTTTGAGGATACCGAAGTAGCACATCAAAAATTGTGGAATATTAGGAATGAGGATGGCGACCTTTTGATCGCGCTCGATCCCCGCTCTAACCAGTGCATTGGCGACCTTATTCGAGGCAGCGTTGAGTTCGCCATAAGTCATCTTGAAGTTTTCAAAGATGATGGCGGTATGGCCGGGATCTTTTTTGGCACTTTCTGTAAGCATCGTTGCTAAGTTAAGACTCATAATGGCTGTGTCCTTCCTCTGGCATGTACACCTTAGAATTAAAGTGATACGGGTCATCCATATTATAAACTAAAAGGGAAGCGGACTGTGTTGTCTATGCTATAATGATACGGTTCATGTGCGTTGTTGTACCTGTTCCAGTAGACTAAGCAGGAGTATAGAAAAAATGGCTGCAATTCAAGAACTGGCCACGATGTTACTCAGTATGGATGTCATTGACCTCTCTCCGTTGTTCTATACGAACATGCCGCACTGGCAGAGTCACCCGGATATGATGATCGTGGAAGATGCGCGCAATTTTCGCCAGAATGGCTATTTTTTGCAGACGCTAATCTTGCCGGAGCATTGCGGCTGTCACGTCGATGCGCCTGCGCATGCGTTGCCCGACCGGCCCGAACAGACGATTGAGACATTTCCCCCTGACATGCTGATGGGCATTGCTAAGAAAATAGATCTTTCCCAGGAAAACTACGCGCCGGGCGACATGGTGCCGCTCAGCAAGGTGCAAGAGGTGATGCAACGCACGGGGATCACGATAGAGAAGAACGATATTGTCATCTTTGACTTTGGCTGGGATAAGTACCTGGTAGACGTGGAGCAGAAGCCGCCGCACGAACGCAACTGGTGGGGGCAGAATGAACCCGGACTGGATAAGGATACCTGCCGCTATCTCTATGAATGTGGCGTCAAGGCGGTTGGATCCGATACGGCGGCCTGTGATATGGCCCAGGTCAATGGCGAGCGCAAGGGAGGCTACGGTCACGGCATCTATTTCCTGCCCAACGGCATCTTCATCATCGAGGGCCTCTATGGCCTGGCGAAAGTGCCGACGACCTTCTATTTCATAGCCTTGCCGCTCAAGATCAAAGGCGGCTCCGGCTCACCCCTGCGCCCGATTGCGCTGGTGCCCAGGTCATAACAGATGTCGCATATGTGACATAACAGAATTTCTTATAGTCGGAAAGGATAGGCGTTCATGAGCAACAGTCCCGATGTTCCCAGCTTTGCCCAGGATATCAAACCGTTATTTCGTGATATTGACCGTTCTTCAATGGATTTTGTGTTTGACCTCTGGGATTATCAGGAGGTCAAAGATCACGCTCAAGACATTCTCGAACGTGTCTCTGATGGCACTATGCCGTGTGACGAACAATGGCCACAGGAGCGCATCGAACTCTTTCGGCGCTGGATAGAGACAGGTATGTCGGCGTAGGTACCGTCAATGAGTGAGCAGAAAAACATTTCTCATGCTGTTCCACCGGGGAAGGTTTACCTGGTGGGCGCTGGCCCCGGCGACCCCGAACTGATAACGGTAAAGGGATTGAATATGCTACGCCGGGCCGACGTGGTTATTTATGATAATCTTGTCAATCCCGTTTTGCTTGATGAAATAAGGGCGGATGCGGAAAAAATATATGTTGGAAAGGTGGCGGGGCGACATACGCTACGTCAGGAGGGTATCAATCGGCTACTCATTCAGTATGCGCGTGCCGGTAAGCTTGTGGTGCGCCTCAAGGGAGGAGATCCCTTTGTTTTCGGGCGCGGCGGAGAGGAGGCTGAAGCGCTGGTAGAGAATGGGATTGCCTGGGAGGTGATCCCTGGTGTCACCTCTGCCGTCGCCGTTCCCGCCTATGCCGGTATTCCGGTGACGCACCGCGAATATGCTGCCGCTTTTACCGTGATTACTGGCCATGAAGCCTCAGAGAAAGAAGAATCGTCCTTCGATTGGGAGGCCATTGCACGCCTGAACGGCACTCTGATTGTGTTAATGGGCATGACCAGATTGCCGCAAATTGTGCGTTTGTTGCTGTGTCATGGCAGAGCGACCAGCACGCCGGTGGCAGTCATTCGTTGGGGCAGTATGCCCATGCAACAGAGCGTGATCGGAACCCTGGAGACGATTGCAGAGCAGGTGCAGCAGGCGCGCCTGCAACCCCCGGCGCTGATCATTATCGGCGATGTGGTCAGGCTGAGTGAGCGTCTACGCTGGTTTGCTGAGGCTGCACCGGAAATGCTGCAAGCGGATGATTTGTCTGACGAGTGAGAGATGATATGACAGCGATTTACCGATGAGTTTTACGTCCGGGAGACTTATACAGAAGTACCTATGCTACAAGTCAAGAGGGTTGCGGCCCTCCCAGGTGCCGGAAGAGGCGATGGGACGGAAGCGCGCGAAGAGTTCTTCTTTGTACCAGCGCTCACTTCGGGTGCGACGAATAACCTCGGCGTGAGGTGTGGAGCTATAGGCGAAAGAGGTTATGGCGGGCAAGGTACGCCAGACACTGAGAGTAGCCTGGTAGATGAGCGGGGCCTCACCGATACCTACAGAATTGAGGCGCTCCGGCTGCTGCAAGAGGTGTTCGGCGACGGCGGGTACAGCTTTGAGGAAGGCGGATACTTTGTTGAGACGAATGGTGGCGCGTGTCAGAACGACCCAGGGGCCGGAGTCGGGCGCAGGCGCGGCGGGGATATGCGCGAAAGGGTCGCGTCCGCCCCAGCGACCATGCCAGCGTACCGGTAACATATGTACCGTCCATAATTCATCCGAATTTCGCCTGATGCGTCGCATAATAGCCGAATGCTCTTCAAAATGTCTGAGCGCGACCCTTGACTGCCAGACGGTGAACATGGCGTAGCGCTGCCAATCAGCATGCGGATCGAAGGCATGACCGCGCCCGACGCCCAGCAGACGCCAGAATTGCAGGCCGGGCGTGCATATCAATGACCAGCGATCCAGGCCGAGATGCATCAATGTGTTCAAACTGGCCGGTTTTGGATAGTGCGCCAGCATAAAGGCGACGACAGGCTTATTCTCTTCACTATGCTGCATTGCTATTTAACCTCTATGTATTATTGTATCTCTGCCCCCGTAGGGGCGTGATTCGTCACGCCCTGAGAGCCGTGCGACGGGCGTAAGGGCAGATGAAGAAATTTCTCCCTGAAACCGGCAATGGCATCGTGCCGTAGGGGCGTGATTCATCACGCCCTGAGAGCCGTGCGACGGGC
>Ga0123519_10015531_pt1 | contig 10679 bp, 8 predicted proteins | sample YelNatPaOPRAMG02_FD_87396 | JGI IMG/M metagenome (GOLD analysis project Ga0123519, IMG submission 87396) | Hot spring microbial communities from Yellowstone National Park - Yellowstone National Park OP-RAMG-02 (version 2) | ecosystem: Environmental > Aquatic > Thermal springs > Hot (42-90C) ...
TAGTAGGATTGGAGCGCCGGCTGGATGACCAGGCTCTCCGGCCCCCCGAAACTGGGGCCGATGCGGGGGATGCGCAGGGCGTCTACGACCCGGCTGGCGGCCTCCAGCCCTCCCTTGACCTCAAAACTGACCACGCTGGCGAAGCCCCGCATCTGGGCGCGGGCCACTTCGTGGTCGGGGTGGTCGGGCAGCCCCGGGTAGTGGACGCGTTCCACCGCGGGGTGGCCGTGCAGGAAGGCCGCGATGCGCGCCCCGGCTTCGTTGTGGTGGGCCATGCGCACGCCCAGGGTCTTCAGGCCTCGCAGCAGCAGGTAGGCCGCGTGGGGCGAGATGACCCCGCCCAAGGTGCCCCGCGCGTCCTTCACCTGCTTCAGGTGTTGCCAGGGCCCGATCACCACGCCGCCCAGGGCGTCGTTGTGGCCGCTCAGGTACTTGGTGGTACTGTGGACGACCAGGTCTGCGCCCAGGTCCAGGGGGCGCAGGTTGTACGGCGTGGCGAAGGTGCTGTCCACCAGGAGCAGGGCGCCAGCCTCGTGGGCGATGGCGGCGGCCCGGGGGATGTCCAGCACCCGCAGGTAGGGGTTGGACGGGGACTCGGCGAAGAGGACGCGCGTGGTGGGGCGCACCGCCCGGGCCAGCGCTTCGTAATCCCCTGCGGGGACGACGGTGGTGGCGATGCCGAAGCGCCGCAGGAACTCCTGGCAGAAGATGCGGGTGCGGCGGTAACAGTCGTCGGTCATCACCAGGTGGTCCCCTGTGGAGAGGAGGGCCAGCAGGGTGGAGGTGATGGCGCACATGCCCGAGGCAAAGAGGAGAGCTGCCTCACCTCCCTCCAGTTGGGCCAGTTTCTCCTCTGCGGCGTGCTGGGTGGGGTTGCCGTAGCGGCCGTATTCCTCGCGGCTGGCCCGTCCCTCCCGGTGCACTTCCTCCTGGTACTGGAGCATGGAAGCGGTGTCCTCAAAGGTGTAGACCGCGGTCTGGACGATGGGCATGTTCAGGCTGGACCAGGGCTTTCGCTCTGGCTCGCCGCCGTGCACCGCCTGGGTGGAGAAGCCGCGTTTGGGTTGCATGAAGCCCTCCTGGGTAGCGGGGATTCGGACCGGCCGGAAAGCGCACGAAGCCTCTCCCCACACCGATGTGGTGCAAGAAGAGGCTTCGTCGCGCCCAACCCAAGTTTGGGGCACATGATAACACGAGGCGGGGGTTTTGTCAAAAAGGCGGGGATGGGAACCCGATCCAGTAGAGTACTACGCCACGGTGGTCCTTGACGATATGCGATCTGAGTAGGGGCGCACAGCCGCGCGCCCCTACGAGACTGCAACCGTGACCTGCATGGCCGAAAACGGAATTTTCATTGTGGCCCAGCAAGAGTCTGGAGCCGCGGCCTGCCCGGCCCGCGTTGCCGCGGAGGGCCTGCCTTGCTATAATTAAGGCGAGACCACGGGCAGGAGGGAAGAAGGTGGCTAGACCGCTGCGGTTGTCCGATCAGGATATCCTGTTCATGGTCCGCACCCTCATGCCGCACCGCACCGACCATGCCCGGGTGGTGGAGGCCATCCGGGATGACCGCGCCTATCTGGAAGCCATGCTGGACGACGAACGCCTCTTCCAGCAGGTGATGGGCGATGAGGAGATCCTGGTCAAGATCAGCCCACGGCTCTTCTTCCACATCCTCCTGCGGCGCGCCTTGCGGGACCTGCGGGAACTGACCCACACGGTGGAGGTCCGCCACCTGCAGAAAGTGGCGGTCTTTGACGCCGACCAGGTCGTGGACCTCTTGGAGAGGCCGGAGGTCCGGGACTACCTGGCGGAGATGCTGGCCTCCTTCACCCGGATTGAGAGCGTGACCGTGCCAGTGCGGGTGCGGAAGGGGGTGTGGCGCAAGGTGCGCTTCAGCGACTTTGACCTGGATAGCCTGGAACGGTACGCCCAATCGGTAGAGGAGGAACTGCGCTTCGGCCCCTACAAGCGCATCGCCGACGTGTGCCTCTTCCTGGTCGGCATGTTCCCGGAGTACATTGAGGCCCAGTCCCGGTATCCCCTGAGCAGGGCGCCCCGGCGCGGGCTCCTGGGGCGGCCCCGAAGCCTGGAGGAGTACGAGGAGGAAGGGCGGCAGTTCTACAGCCTGGCCGCGGAGCACGAAGCGGCGCACGCGCTGAACCTGCGGGATGTCCTGCTCACCCTGGCAGAACGGTTTACCCTGGCCGAGAAGCCCCTGGCCCACCTGGCCCAGCGCTACCTCCACCTGAGCCGGCAGAGGCTCTTCGGCCTGGAGGGATGAGGGGGCCCGGGGCTGTCAATTCCTCAGGCCATCCGCAGGGCGGCAACCCAGTCGGCTGGGGTGACCCCTGGCGACTCCACTTCCCTCTCTCGGTAGAACGCGGCGATGATCTCGCTGGCCGCCTCCAGCGGAGCCCCTGCCAGCCGTTCCTCCAGGTCCCGTAGGGCGTCCTGCGGGTAGAGGAAGAAGTCTCCCGAAAGGTCCACGGAGACGATATGCCCGGCCTTCACCTCCAAGGTGGCGCGGATCAGGCCGCCGGGCGCTTTGTAGGTGTTGCGGATCACCTGCGTATCCCCGCTGATGCGGACCTTGCGCTCGCCTGCCGGCCGGTGCACGCCATAGAGCCACTCTGGGGCGGTGTGGGTCCGCTCCAGGCGCGCCACCTCCTCCCAGACGGCCGGGGGCAATGGCGCATCCTCCAGGGGGCCGAGGACCTGCTCCAGGTTGCGCCGCAGCGTCCCCACGAGGACCTCCCGCGGGGGCACGGTTCCCAGTTCTCGCCGCAGCGTGGTCAGATTCTCCCGCAGGCTCTTGTGGACCTTATCTCGGAACTTCTCGTCCGGCACCTTCAGGACCCGGACCATGGTCTCGTAGTCAAAGTCTACGATGAGGTTGCCCACCAGGACCACCCCCTGGCCGATCTCCGCCGCGCCGTTGCCGGAGATCTTGCGGCCCTCGGCGGTGACGATGTCGTTCACCGGGCGGAAGGAAGCCTGTACGCCGAGGTCGCGGTAGGTCTGGGCCACTGGCTCCAGGAAGCGGGCGTAGAAGTCCGCCTTGCTCCCCCGGGCCAGGGGATGCTCCCGCCGCAGCACGATCTGGTAGAAGAGTTGTCCCCCGTCCAGGTAGACCGCGCCTCCGCCCACCTCCCGCCGGAAGACGGGCAACTTCAGGGCCTGGCAGGCCTCCAGGTCCACCTCCTGGGAGACGTCCTGGTGGTAGCCGATGCAGACGTAGGGCTCGGCTGGGCTCACCAGGATGAGGCCCTCCATGCCCAGGCGCGGCAGGGCGTGGTAGACCAACTGGGAGTGCAGCCACGGGGCAGAACCGAGGTCGTAGACGTGCATGGGCTTCCTCCCTCAGCCTCCGGCGCGCCTACTTGCCGTACTTGGCCGCTTCTTCCTGCACGAAGGCCTGGTACGCCGGGTCCGAGGGCTTGAAGAGGGCTTCCAGTTCCCCTGGGTTGCTCATCTCAATGACGGCGAACCAGCCCCTCTCGTAGGGCGAGTCGTTGATGAGGGTGCTCTCCCATTCCAGGTCCCCGTTGGCCTCCACGATCTTGCCGCTGACCACCGCCTTGATGCGGCCCACCCACTTGCCCGACTCCAGGGACATGAAGGGCTGGCCCTGTTCCACGGTGCGGCCCACGCGCGGCACCTCGGCGTAGACGATCTCGCCGGCCAGGGCCTGGCCCAGGGCGGTCATCCCCTGGGTCACGCGGTTCCCTTCCACACGGGCCCAGTTGTGCTCCTTGTCGTAGAGGAGGTCATCCGGAAATTCGTACTTCCCGATCTTCATGGTGTCCGCTCCTTTCGTGTGTGGTGCAGGTTATGGGCGCAGGGCCTGCCAGAGGAGTTCCGCCACGTCCACCACGCGCAGGCGGACCCGGTCCTTGCGGGCCTGGGCGGCGAGGGTGCGCTTGCACTGCTGGCAGGCCGTGGCCAGCGTCTGCGCACCCGTGTCCAGGGCCTGGGCCAGGCGCATGGCGGCCACTTTCTCCGTGAGGCCTGGGTCCCCCATCTCCACGTCGCCGCCGCCCCCACAGCAGAGGGCCCGCTCGCGCGTCTCGGCCATCTCCACCAAGTCCACGCCGGGGATGGCCCGCAGGACCTCCCGCGGCGGGTCGTAGAGGCCGCTGGTGCGGCCCAGGTCGCAGGGGTCGTGGTAGGTGATCCGCATCTCCAGCCGCTTTAAGGGCAGGTCCGAGTGCACGAGGTCCACCAGGAGTTCGGTGGCGTGCAGGACGGCAAATCCCAGCGGCCGGCCCAGGAGTTGCGGATAGGTGTGCTGCCAGGTGTAGTAGCAGGAAGGGCACGTGGTCACCAGGCGGCGGGCGCCGGCCCGTTCCACGGCCTCCACGTTGTGCTTGGCCAGGGCCTCGGCCTCTCGGCCCATGCCGGCAATGACCAGGGGGAAGCCGCAACACCACTCTTCGGGGCCCAGCACGGCGAAGTCCACGCCAGCATGGGCCAGGATGCCGGCAAAGGCCTGCGGCACGCTGTACACCGTGGGGTAGAAGGAAGAGACGCATCCCACGAAATAGACGGTATCGGCCTGGCCCAGGGCTGACAGGGCGGGGGGCTGGACCTCCAGGTTTTCGGCCCAGATGAGGCGCTGGGCGTTCTCGTCCCCGGAGATGTTGTGGGTGGCGGCGAGGCGCTCCTGCAGGAGGCGGAAGACCTCCGGGTAGGCCCGCCAGTCCACCAGCTGCTCCCGGAGCCCGATCCACAGGTCCCGCGTGCGGATGTGCACTGGGCAGACGGCCGCGCAGCGCCCGCACAGGGTGCAGGCGTAGGTCCCGCGGCTGAAGGCGGCCACGTCCTCCTCCGTGGGCTTCCGCAAGCCGAAGAGGCGGGCCAGCCACCCCAGGTGTTGCGCTTTCCAGAAGGCGCGGAAGTGGCCGATCTTGGCGAGGGGCGTGATGGCCTCGTCCCCTGCGGCGACGTAAGTGGGGCACCAGGGGATGCACTCGCCGCAGCGGGTGCAGGCTTCCATCTCCAGCACTTGCCGCAGGGTGAAGTGCTCCAGTCGGATGCGGTCCACGGGTGTCATGGGGCCTCCTCCCTCGCGTTGAGGGCGGCAATGAGCGGGCTAGCCAGGGCATGGAAGAAGCGGCTGAAGGGCATGTAGAAGAGGAGCAGGTTCACTGTGGCAAAGTGGAACCAGAAGGCCCCGCTGTGCCAGGCACCCCAGTCCGCGGGCACCTGGGCGAGGAGCCGGGCCAGGCCCGCGCCCACGAACCCCCATCCCCCTGCCAACGCGTTCCCTTCGGCGAGGAGCCGGAAAGCCTCCACAGGATACCCGCCCAGGGCAATGAGGGCCAGGAGGGTCAGGAGCACGCCGTCCGAGGCCACGGTGCGCAGGTTCGGGTCCCGCCGCACGTAGCGCCGCCAGGCTGCCAGGGCCAGCCCGAGGAGCAGGAGCAGCCCCAGCACCTCGTTGGCCAGTGCCACCACCGGGTGGTCCACATCCCGCAGGGCGGACGAGAGGGCGTTGGCGTTGAGGATGTGCTCTGGAGGGAAGAGGGCTGGCAGGATTTCCACGGCGATGCCCGTCACGGTGGACAGGAGGCCCAGGACGAAGAAACTGCCGAAGACCAGGAGATGCACCGCCCACCGGAAGCGGCTGATCCCGATGAGTTGGCGGTGGAGCACTCCCTGGTCCACCAGCCGGGCCAGGAACGGGAACAGGCGGCGGCTGAAGAGGAAGCGCAGGGTCCGGCCCACCAGGACCTGCAACTTCCGCCAGCGGGAAGCCTCGGGGGGGAGCCCCGGCACCCGGGCCCGCAGCGCCAGAGAGAGGAGCCAGCCCACCTCCAGGGTGAAGAGGCCGAGGAGGGCCAGGTGCAGTCTCCAGAAGAGCGTCAGGCGGTCCATGGTCTCTCCTCACGATGCGGTCGCCTGAAACGCCTTCATGTTAGCATGCCGGGGGCGAATTGTCCAATGGCGAAATAGCCTTAAGGAGAGGCACCCTCGCTTCTCCGTGGAGCAAACGAGAGAAGTGCCTCTCCTGCCTATGGGGCCTCTGCTTTCGGGCGAGGGCCTCAGTCTTCATCAGCGCCGATCATGGCTACAAAGTCGCCGTGCCACGTGTGGTACCAGACCTGGCCGGTGGTGCCGTGCACGCTGAGCATGCCCGAGATACGCCCATCCTGCAAGGTGTGCAGAGTGTAATAACCGTAGAACGCGTCGGCATGTTCCTCGGCTTGCGTTCCCGGGAGGTTGAGGTCCAACCACTCCTGGGCGATACGGGTAGCTTCCTCAGGGGTGATGCGCATCTCACTGCCCCAGTACCCCATCATGCCTCCCATGCCGCGGCCGCCCATCATGCCGTACTTGGTGTTCCACATCATGTTGGGGCCCATCTCCGGTCCTACAAGCCCGGTCCAACGGTCCACCAGCAGTTCCATAGCTCCCTTGCCCGTGTCCGGCTCTTCCACAATGGCGTAGAAGTTGCGCGTAAACTCCATCACCTCGCGCACCTGGAGGTAGCCCAACCCGTTGCGCTCCAAGTACTGCTCTACTGCCTGGCGGGCCTCGTCTAGGCTCAGGTGTGCATCCGTGGGCAGTGTGTTTGGTGCAACTCCTCCCATGCAGCCGAAAACGCTGGGCGAGCCAGCCCCGGCAGTGCCCCAAGAACGCATCATGCCGGGCCCTATGCCCGGGACGTACCACCTTCCGCCACAGGAACCCCAGTTCCAGGGACCGTAGCCCAGGGTTCCCGGCGTTGGGGTCCCCCCTGCTACAGCCGGCACCCCTCGGGGAGTGGGGGCCTTCCCCATGTTCCAGCCCAGAGGGCTGCTGGCGAACGTGGTCCACGCCACGGCTAGGCTCCCCAGGACCAAAGTGGCCGCAAGGCCGATGCCCAACCCGATCCAGAATCCTTTCTTCATGACCCTCGTCCTCCTCTTTCGGCTCTCAGGGTTCACGATTTGTCCTCGTGATCTGCCACAAGGATACCACAGGTTGGAGGCCAGAAGCAGAGCCGTTATGCGGGGCTGGGAGGGAGCCATTTGGCCTGGCCTGGTTGCGCGATCTGGCTTGAGTGCAGCACAGGGGAGGAGCAGCAGTTGGGGTCCGTGGAGGACCGATTACCGGCTGGCCCTAGGCGTACTGCACCGAGGGCGCGTGCTGGTCTGGAGGGGCGCGAGACCCCAGGGCCTTCGGGAGGGCTCAATGGGGGGGGAAGCGCACGGTCACAGTGGTTCCCTGGCCAGGGGCGGAATGCAGGCTGAGACGGCCTCCCAAGAGGAGGGCTCGCTCTCGCATGCCAAGGATACCGAAGTGCCCATCCTGGGTGAAGACGTCCGGCCGCCCAGGTACAGCGAACCCGCGTCCGTCATCCGAGATGGTCAGTGAGACCTCGTCTTCGGCAAAGGTGAGGGTGAGCGCGATATGTTGTGCCTGGGCATGGCGCAGCGCGTTCTGGAGCGCTTCCTGCGCGATGCGGTAGAGGGCGAGTTCTGACTCCGGGGCGAGGCGGGTGGGGGTCCCGTGGACTTCTAGGCGCATTTCGGGGGCGTGCGGCCCCTGCAGATTGCGGGTGAGGGCCTCCAAGGAGGGGATCAGGCCCAGGTCCTCTAGGTATGGGGGACGTAGGTCCTGGATGAGGCGGCGTAGGTTGGCCATGGTTTCTGTCTCCATCTGCCGCAGTTCCTGTAGCAGCGCCTGTGCATGTGCCGCGTTCCCCCGCTGCAACTCCCTGGAGGCCATCTGCACCCGATGGTCCAGAGCGACTAGTTCCTGGATGGTGGTGTCGTGGAGTTCATGAGCCAAGCGCGCCCGTTCTGCCTCTTGCGCCTGAGTGATAGCCGCAACGTAATCCTCCATGCCGCGTTGGTAGCCGCGTATCCGTTCTGCCATCTCCTGAAGGGTTTGTTGCAGTTGGACGATCTCGGCTACGCCGCCTACTGGCTGGTCAATGGCTCCGAAATCGCCCCAGCCCACTTGAGCCGCCGCCTCTGAGAGGCGGCGGAGGGGAGCGACCACGGTCCGGAGGCCGAAATAGACGGTGAGGAGGGAGATGACTCCCGCGCCGAGGGCCAGCAACAGGACCAGGCCGGAGAAGCGGAGAATGCCCCCCAGTACTGCGTCCACGGGCTCCTCCAGGATTACCCACCAGGCTACGCCTTCCGTACGGGCTGCTGACAGGAGGACCCGCTCGCCATGGGCGAGTTCGGTCACCACCGTGCCGGAATTCCGCTGGAGGGCCCAGCGTACGCCTGGGTGCTCCCAGAGGTTCTGACCGGCCTCTGGAATGCCCAGGGAGGAGAGGACGCGGCCTGAGGCATCCACCACGTACAGGCGCACCTCGCTTCCTGGCGCGGCGATGCGCAGGATGTATTCCAGCCCTGTGCCGTCGGGCAAGATGGTGCCGTGAAGGAGGCCATCGCGGATCAGGACGGCTTCCAGTTGGGTCTGTCTGAGATCTCGGGCGGCGGCGAATTCCAACATGGCCTGCTCGTGGCTGCGGATGCCGACGAAGGCCACGCCAATCAGGAGAAGCGTCAGCGGGAGCACGGACCAAAGGAGCAGTTGGGCTTGTAAAGTGTGCGGCCATGCCCGCAGGCGCCGCAGAATGGGTTCTCTCATGGCTCTAGCGTCCCCTTCAGTTCATTCTACCACGATCCAGCCGCGCCGGAGGGCTTCTGTCACCGCCTCGGTCCTGCTCCCCACGCCTAGTTTGCCATAGATGTTGGCCAGATGGCCCTGGACGGTGCGGTCGCTTATGCCCAGGGTTCGCCCGATGGCTTTGTTGGTGAGCCCCTTGGCTGCCAGGCGCAAGACTTCCAGTTCTCGGGGGCTTAGGAGTTCTACCTGATCGCGCGCCCTTTCCGGACGGCCTGTCGTCAACTGGCGCACCACCTTCTCTGTGACCTCGGGCCCCAAAGCCTTGCCACCTTCGTACACGGTGTGCACAGCCCGCGCCAAGTCTTCGGCATCGGCCGTCTTGAGGATGTAGCCATCCGCTCCTGCCTGGAGCAGGGCGAAAACGTAGGGATCGTTGTCGTAGGCCGTGAGGATCAAGACCTTGATCTCAGGGAACAGCTCTTTGATGCGGCGTGTGGCCTCCACGCCAGTCATCCTGGGCATTTGGATGTCCATGACCACTATGTCTGGGCGCTCTTGCTCTACAAGGTACAGGGTTTCTGTGCCATCGCTTGCCTCGGCGACGACAGTGATGTCACCCCCTTCTTCCAGGAACTCCCGGATCCCCTTCCGCACCACCGCGTGGTCATCGGCGAGGATCACTCGGATGGCTCTTTGCTTGTCCATGTTCTACTCCTCAACCGCACATCTCTCGGAAAAAGGCTGCGATCCACTTCTCTGCTTGTTGAGCTCAGGGCAATTGGTGAGTTCTAAGGTGAATTTGACATAAAAATCCAGAGCTGCCTTGGGCAAAACTCAAGGCCAGGCGGTCGTTCCCCTGGGCCACGGGCATTGTACAACAGGCTTGGCGGCCTGTCCAGGCCGTAGGTCGCAGGAGCCGCCGCGCGCTTGCTTGACGAACTCTCCATTATGGCGTATAATTGTTGTGACCTCGGCGGATGCCTGCGGCTTCGCTTTCGGGTGTCCGTTTTTTGCGCCTTTTCGGTCCTGGGACTGTGCCCTTTCCAAATCCAGTGTGCCCCGTCGTGAGTTGGCAGCGGTTTGTGTGGGCAACGCTGTTTGCCCCCCATGCACCACAAGGAGGTGAACACGATGTGGATCCTGCGGCTCAACATGACCGACCGGACCTGGCGCCTGGATGAGGTCCCGGCAGCCTACAAGAACCTGGGCGGCCGTGGACTGACATCCACCCTCGTGCACGATGAAGTTCCCCCTCTGTGCCACCCCCTGGGCCCCAACAACAAAGTGGTCTTCGCCCCGGGCATCGTCACCGGCACCGCAGCGCCCACCTCGGCGCGGGTCTCCGTGGGCGGCAAGTCCCCTCTCACTGGCGGCATCAAGGAGTCCAACGCTGGCACGTCCTGGGCGCCGGACGTGGCCAAGATGCGCCTCAAGGCCATCGTGGTGGAGGGACAGCCCAAGGAGAAAGGGTGGTGGCTGGCCCACGTGACCTGGGCAGGTGACAAGCCCAAGGTGGAGTTCCTGCCCGCCGACGAGTACGCGGGCAAGGACCTGTACGAGGTCTTCCCCAAACTGTACGCCCGTTTCGGGGACAAGGTGAGCATTGCCGGCTGCGGCGTGGCCGGTGAGTACGGCTATGCCAACGCGGGTGTGGTCTTCAACGACCAGGCCAAGGAGCCCAACCGCTACTCCGGCCGCGGGGGCCTGGGATCCGCCTTGGGCAGCAAGCGGCTCAAGTTCATCGTCGTGGACCCGACGGGCGCGCCCGGCGTGGAGTTGGTGGACAAGGCCCTCTTTGAAGAGGGGCGCAAGAAGATGATTGATGCGCTCCGCACCCACGACATCACCAAGCCCAAGGGGGGCCTCAACACCTACGGCACGGCGGTCCTTATCAACATCCTGAACGAGGCCGGCGGCCTGCCCACCCGCAACTTCTCCAGCGGCCGCTTTGAGGGTGCGGCCAAGATCGCTGGCGAGGCCATCTTTGAGGGGAATAAGGCGCGCCTGGGCAAGGAACTGTACAACCACGCCTGCAGCCCCGGCTGCATCATCCAGTGCTCCAACACCTGGCACAAGCCGGATGGCTCCCGCCACGTCTCCTGCCAGGA
>Ga0123519_10015533_pt1 | contig 10678 bp, 6 predicted proteins | sample YelNatPaOPRAMG02_FD_87396 | JGI IMG/M metagenome (GOLD analysis project Ga0123519, IMG submission 87396) | Hot spring microbial communities from Yellowstone National Park - Yellowstone National Park OP-RAMG-02 (version 2) | ecosystem: Environmental > Aquatic > Thermal springs > Hot (42-90C) ...
AAGGTAAAAAAGAACCTCAGCGCGGGCAGGGTTCAGTCGGTCGCCGTGCGGTTGATATGCGACCGGGAGCGTGAGATTGAGGCGTTCGTGCCGGTGGAATACTGGTGCATTACGGCCACTCTCACGCCGCGCGACAAGGAGCATCTGTTCGACGCGAAGCTTTTCTCGCGCGCGGGCGAGAAGCTGGAAATCCGCACCAAGGCCGAAGCGGACGCGCTGCTTGCGGCGCTGGACGGGGCGGACTATATTGTCAAAACGGTCAAACGCAGCGAGAAGCGGCGCAATCCCGCCCCGCCGTTCATCACATCCACGCTCCAGCAAGAAGCATCGCGCAAGCTCGGGTTCAGTACGCGCCGCACGATGCAGATAGCGCAGCAGCTATACGAGGGCGTCGAGATCGGAGATGAGGGTCACGTCGGCCTGATCACCTACATGCGAACCGACTCCACCCGCGTCGCCGCGGAAGCGCAAGAAGAAGCGCGCCGCTATATCATCGAGCGGTTCGGGGAGGCGTTCGCGCCCGCAAAGCCCCGCCAGGTCGTTCGCAAGGGCGCCCAGGACGCGCACGAGGCCATAAGGCCCACATCCGTCCGCCGCCATCCGGACGATGTCAAGGATTTCCTTTCCAACGATCAATACCGACTCTACCGGCTGATCTGGCAGTGCTTCGTGGCAAGCCAGATGAGTGCGGCCGTCTTTGACGTGGTCACTGCGGATATCGCCGCGCGAGATATGATCTTCCGCGCGACAGGATCGACCGTCAAATTCCAGGGCTTCACCAAGGTCTATACGGAGGGCAAGGACGACACTACCGTCACCGCCGACGAGGACATGCCTCCGCTGCCCGAGCTTGTCGAGGGACAGCAGCTCGACCTGCGCAAGCTCACCTCCGAACAGCGATTCACCGAGCCGCCGCCGCGCTATAACGAGGCGACGCTGGTCCGCGCGCTCGAAGAAAAAGGCATCGGTCGGCCCAGCACCTACGCTACCATCATTTCCACCATCCAGGATCGCAAATACGTCGAGCTCGTCGATAAGAAATTCCGCCCGACCGAGCTGGGGTTTGTCGTGACCGATCTACTGGTCAGGCATTTTCCCGACATCATGGATGTGGCGTTTACGGCCGGGGTAGAGACAAAGCTCGATAACGTCGAGCAAGGAAAGCTCGATTGGGTGAAGCTGCTTGCGGACTTCTACGGGCCGTTTTCGAAAGACCTCGAAGCCGCGCAGCAGAATATGGAGCGCGTCAAGTTCGAACCGAAACCGGTCGATCAAGTCTGTCCGAACTGCGGCAGGCCGATGGTGATCCGCGAGGGGCGGTTCGGCGAGTTCCTCGGCTGCTCCGGCTATCCGGAGTGCAAAACCGCGCTGCCGATGTCCAAACCGCTTGACGTCAAGTGCCAGATCTGCGGGGAGGGCGACGTGGTGGAGAAGAAGTCGCGCAAGGGCAAGGTCTTCTACGGCTGCAACCGTTACCCCGACTGCAACTTCGTCACCTGGGACAAGCCCACCAACAAGCACTGTCCCAAGTGCAACGGCTTGCTCGGAGAACGCCGGTTCCGCGGCCGCCTGACAGGTTATCGCTGCACCAACCCCGACTGCGACTACGAGACAACGCGCGCAAAGGCGAAGCCTGCAGAAGGCGAGGAGCAGGCGACAGGCAGTGAGCAAGCGGCGGAGTGATTGCGTAGCGGTGATCGGCGGTGGGCTGGCCGGCTGTGAGGCGGCGGCCCAGATAGCACGGCGCGGTGTTCGCGTGCGCCTCTATGAGATGCGGCCGACCGTCATGACCCCTGCGCACAAGACCGGTAAGCTTGCCGAGCTTGTCTGCTCGTCTTCGCTCAAGTCCGACTCCCCATCGACCGCGCATGGATTGCTCAAGGAGGAAATGCGCGCGCTGGGCTCGATAACGCTCGAGTGTGCCGCCGGAGCCGCGGTGCCGGGTGGGGATGCGCTGTGCGTGGATCGCGAGCGTTTTTCGGAGCTTGTGACGGAGGCGATCGAGACTGATCCGCTCATCGAGGTCGTGCGCACAGAAGTGACGGGGATTACGGACAACGAAGTCCTGGATGCAAAGGCGTGTGTGATCGCTACCGGCCCGCTGACGTCGCCGGCGATGTGCGAGAGCATTGCGAAGATAACGGGAGCGAAGCATCTGCATTTCTTCGACGCCATCTCGCCGTCCGTCGAGGCGGACTCGATCGACATGAGCAAGGTGTTTCGTCAGTCGCGGTACGACAAAGGCGAGGCGGCGTATCTCAACTGCCCGATGACTCGCGAGCAATACGAGGCATTCATCGACGAGCTGCTCGGTGCGAAGGTCGCGCACCTGCATCTTGAGGAGGAGCGCGACGCGCGGTATTTCGAGGGATGCCTGCCGGTTGAGGTGATCGCGCGGCGCGGCCGGGACGCACTGGCGCACGGGGCGATGAAGCCGGTGGGACTGACCGATCCTTGCACAGGGCGCAGACCCTATGCGGTCGTGCAGCTTCGACAGGAGAATGCCGAGGGCTCCGTCTACGGTCTGGTTGGGTTCCAGACGCAGCTCCGGCCGTCGGAGCAGGATCGGGTGTTTCGGATGATTCCCGGGCTGGAACGTGCGGAGTTCGTGCGCTACGGGGCGGTGCATCGCAACACGTATATTGACTCGCCGAACGTACTGACGGCGGCGCTGACTGTCCGGGCGGGCGTGCAAATCCCGTGCGAATCGAGCCTGTTGTTTGCGGGGCAGTTGATCGGAGTCGAGGGCTACATGGAGTCGGCGGCGTCGGGGATCATCGCCGGGATCAACGCCGCGCGGGTGGTGACAGGTCAAGAACCGGTCGTCCCGCCGAAGGAGACCATGATCGGCGCGCTCTGCCACTACGTGGCTAACTGCCCCATTGCGGACTTTCAGCCGACAAACTCCAACTTCGGCATCCTGCCGGAGATTGCCGAGACCCACCACAAGCGCGACCGCAGAGCCCTCAAAATCCAGCGCGCGCGCAGGGCAATGGCGGAGTTTTGCGCGGTCGATGCTCGGCAATGAGGACGCTGCAAAGCCACCTGCGGCGCATTTCAGGCGTGCATGGTCCGACGGTTACACTGTTTAGAGGCGACTGTCCGGGGCCGAGAGCCTGTTCAGTCTTTTGGCAGTGTCCACCCCGTTAGCCCTGAGTGCGAAGCGTATCGAAGGGCGGTCAAGGCTTTAGCGCGCTTCGATACGACCTTCGTTGGCGGTCTACTCAGCATTAGCGGAATTCCGTCCCGCAAGACTGAACAGATACCGGGGCCGACAGCCGATTGACAGTCCCGTTGTGGGTATGCTAAACTTTGACCGGTTTTCAGCGAGGAGCCGGCGAAAGGAGTCCCCTGTAGATGCTGATCCACGTTAAGGGCAGGCACGTAGAGGTTACTGATGCCCTTAAGAGCTATATAGAGAAGAAACTTGCCAGGCTTGAGAAGTACTTCCACGAGATCCGTGAGGCCAACGTGATTGTCAGCGTGCAGCGCGGAATGCATATGGTGGAAGTGCAGCTCGAAGGCGACGGGGTGCTGCTGCGCGGAGAGGAGCGGCGCGGCAGCGATATGTACGCCTCCATCGACGAGGTCATAGAAAAACTCGAGACTCGAGTTAAGAAGTTCAAAGGCAAGCTCTACGGCAAGAGTACCGAGGTGGGCCCCAGAGAGAAGACCGCGATCAAGGATCGGGTGATGGAAGAAGCGTTTGGACCCGAGGAAGCCGAGCCGGTCGAGATGCCTACGATCGTTCGCACCAAGCAGTTCGCGCTCAAACCTATGACGCCGGAGGAAGCAGCCAATCAGATGGAGCTTCTCCACCACGACTTCTACGTGTTCCGCAACTCGGAAACCGAGGAGGTCAACGTTGTCTACAAGCGCGAGGACGGCAACTACGGGCTGATAGAGCCTGTCTAGATTGAATGTTGAATACTACCCCTGACTGCCGGGGCGGTTTCAATAGTCAACAATCAATAAGGAGTTATCGATGATCGTCACCACCAAAGAGCTGTTCCAGCAGGCCTACGGCAAGTACGCCCTGGGGGCCTACAATATCAACAACGCCGAGCAGACGATGGGCCTGTTCCGCGGCAACATGGACTCCAAAGCCCCGTTCATCATACAGATATCCAAAGGCGCCCGGTCGTATACCAACAAGCTCATGCTCGAGGCAATGATCCGTGCGGCGGCCGAGATATTCCCTGACGCCGTGTTCGCCACTCACCTCGACCACGGCGACGAGGAGACCTGCTATGATTGCATTGAGAGCGGGTTCTATTCGTCCGTTATGATCGACGCGAGCCACGAGCCGTTCGAGGAGAACATCGCCATAACCCGGCGCGTGGTCGAGAAGGCACACGCGAAAGGTATCAGCGTGGAGGCGGAGCTTGGTCAGCTCGGCGGAGTGGAGGAAGATATCAGCGTCGACGAGGCCAAGGCACACCTCACCGATCCGAATCAAGCCGCGGAGTTCATCGAACGCACGGGCTGCGACAGCTTGGCCTGCGCGATCGGCACCAGTCACGGCGCGTTCAAGTTTTCCGGCACTCAAGGACTTCACTTCGAGGTCATCGAGGCCATCCAGAAGCTCGTTCCGGGTTTCCCGCTCGTGCTGCACGGGTCGAGTTCGGTGCCGCAGGAAGAAATCGATCGCATCAACGCCGCCGGCGGTGCGCTGAAGGGCGCCAAGGGAGTCGATCCGGCGCAGTATCTGCCCGCAGCCAAGCTGGGCGTCTGCAAAATCAACATCGATACCGACGGCCGCCTGGTCTGGACGCGCGTGCACCGCGAGTTCTTCCGCGACCATCCGGAAGTCTTCGACTTCCGCCCGATCGGAAAGGTCTTCATGGAAGAATACGCCAAGTTCATCGCGAGCCGCAACGAGTTGCTGGGCTCGGCAGGTCGTCTCGATGAGGTAAGAGCCGCGCTCGGTAAATAGGAGCATTGGATACCAAGTACTTGCCGCCCAGTCCGCCTGGGCGGCAGTTCGCTTCAATCAATATGCAATACAAATGATCTCTACCATCACCCTTAACCCGTCCATCGACAAAACAGTCTACGTCAACAAGCTCGTCTGTAACGATACGAATCGCGTTTCCAGGGTCGAGGTCGATGCGGGCGGGAAAGGCATCAACTGCTCGAGAATGCTGCGGGAGCTCGGCGCCGACACCAAGGCGCTCGCGCTGCTGGGCGGCGAGACGGGCGACTACATCAGGTTCGTGCTCGAACGCGAAGGTGTCTGCCTGGAGGCAGTCACAACGCAGAAGCCGACGCGCATCAACATCTGCATCGAGGACCTTTCCGGCGCGCCTCCCACTACCCTCAACGAGCGCGGCGGACCGGTAGAGCACAAAGAGCTGGTTGAACTCTTCGAGAGAGCGAAGGACCTCGGCCGCTGCAGTAGCTTCGTGGTGATCGGCGGCAGCGTCCCGCTCGGAGTCAACCCGGATGTTCATAGGGTGCTGGCGCAGATATGCATGGCAGGCGGCGCAAAAGTGGTGCTCGACGCAGACGGAGACGCTCTCGAAGAGGGCCTCAAAGCGAAACCGTTCATGATCAAGCCCAATCGGGACGAGGCAGCCCGGTTGCTCGGCACGCACTTCGAGTCAAAGACCGACGTGGCGCGCGCAGCGGTGGAGCTGTCGAAACGCGGAATCGAGCTGGTGGTCATCTCTCTGGGAAGGCAGGGAGCCGTGGCATGCTTCGACGGAGCGATCTACGACGCAGTGCCGCCCGACGTTGAGCCGAAAAGCACAATAGGATCGGGCGACTCGCTGATAGCGGGCGTGACCTGCGGTCTTGAAAAGGGCTTATCGGTTGAGCAATCTCTGGCCCTCGGATGTGCTGCGGGGGCGGCTACGGCGCTCAGCGACGGCACACGCATCGGCAGCCGGGCCGATGTCGATAGGCTCCTCCGAGACGTGAGGGTCACCAGGGCCGTACTGACCAACGACGTCTGACAACCACTCACCCCAAAAGCGCGCTTCGGCGCCGGCGTTGGTGCCGAAGCAACCTCGTGCTGGTCAATACCGACGTACTTCATGCAGACAACATCCGGCACGCGGCCGCGCTGTGTGGTATGCTGGCATCGTACGGTGAATGCCTCAGGGGACACGTGACAAGCTTCTGGTCCCGTGACGTAGCGGCGTAGTGTGAGACAGTGATTGTCGAGTGGATCGCCGGCGACCGTCTCCGTCGTCGGTTTCGGAATTTACGTTCCGCAAGCTGCACCCAAGCCCGAAACGCTCGTAACTCGCAACTACGCGTTCATGCCTTCTTCGAGCACGGCGATGTAGTTTTCGACGGGCATGTAGTCCGTAAGCGAGTTGCCGGTGCCGAGCGCCCAGAAGCCATCGGCGAAGCAGGTCTCGATCTGTTTTCGGGCATAGGCTCGGACCTCGGATTCGCTCGAGCGACAGATCACGTCCACATCCAGCCCGCCGAGCGCGGTCACGCGATCGCCGTAGCGCTTCTTGAACTCCGCCACGGGCATGATCGTATCCTCAAACGAGTGCTTGGCATCGATCCGGCAGTAGTCGATGAGGTCGTCGTAGACCTCGGCGAGGTTGCCACAAGAATGGAGAATGAACGGCTTGTCCTGGGCGTGCGCGAGATCGGTCATCTGTCGATAGATGGGGAAGACCAGCTTGCGCAGCAGTTCGGGGCGCAGGAACGTCGACGTCTTGAAGCCGAGGTCGTCACCCTGCCGAAGCGCACCGATAGAAGGCATCGTCGCAAGCTGCCGCACCGCAGAGACGTGCAGGCTGCCGATCCGTGCGAAAACCTCCTCGACGAGTTCCGGATCGTCGGCGAGCAAATACGAAAGGCCGACCGTGCCCATCATTCGAGACGCCCACTCATAAGGCCCGGCGCAGACCCCGCCGACGATCTTGACTCCGTCGGGCAGCATGCCGGCAACCGTCTCGAAGTGCGCGAACTCGATGGGGTCGGAGACGTCCGGCCAGGGATAGGCTTCGTAGTCCGCGCGGTTTCTGATTACTACGTGGGCCTCGCTTCCTTCCGATAACGCATGGTGACCCTCCGGCAGCGGCAGTCGCGGAGCGATTTCCATCGGGATGCAGTCGTAGCCCATGGACAGCCAGAAGTCCACATAGGTCTGCCAATACTCCCGGCTGCCCGCCGGCATCCGATCGAACTCCGTTCCGGTGCGGCGGGCGATAAAGCCCGGGCTGGCAATGTGCTCGTAGAACGGCAAGTGCGAGGGTCTGCCGGTGCGCTTGAGTACCTTGAGGAATTCGTCAAAATCGGGCTGTCGAGTAAGCTTCATAGCACAACCATTGTAGCATGCCGACGCGCTGCCGGGCAGATGCTCAATCGAGTTCAGCGTGACGAGATTCCCGCTGGACTGAACCCTGTCCGGCCGGAGGTTGCGATTGCCAATCGCGGCGCGGTGTGTTATTATGGGTCATCAGCGCAGCAGAAAGGAGCCATTGCTTTGAGTTCGACTGAAGCCAACGCGAACCCGGCGGAACCTCCGAGTTCGGGCGAACCCGGAGTCAAACGTTACGCGCAAGCCGGCGCGGTGCTCCTTTCGCATGTCCTTGTAATGACAAGGCAGCCTCTTGATTAGCCGCCTGAGGGAAGCACCCGGCCGGTTCGTGCAAAAAGCGATCAACGGAGGTGTTTCCATGATTACAGCCATCAACTCGTACGGAGTCGTCTTCAAAGCTCTCTCGCACTCGCTGCGGTACGGGAGAGCTTACCTGTGAGTCGCCTGTTGCGTAGATTCGGCATCGGATGGCCGCTGACCCGGTTCGCTACCTGGGCGGACGTGATCGTCCTGGTGGCGATCGGGGTGGTCGTATACATCGGCGTCGAACTGGCGGGCGGCGCTCCCGCCGCGATCAGTGGTCCCAGGATATCTCTCGCCCCGTCGGCGCTGCCGCTGTATGCGGCGCTGTCGACAGGTCGGATGGCCGCCGCCTACGCGCTCTCCCTGGCATTCACGCTTGTCTACGGCTATATTGCCGCCAGAAACCCGCGCGCCGAGCGCGTAATGCTCCCGCTTCTCGACGTGCTTCAGAGCGTGCCGATACTGTCGTTTTTGCCGGTCGTGCTGCTGGGGCTCTCGGCGATTATGCCGGAGGGAATCGCGATCGGGCTGGCATCGATAGTGCTGATATTCACCAGCCAGGTCTGGAACTTGACGTTTGCCTGGTATCAATCGCTGACCACCATCCCCAACGAGCTGCGCGAGGCCAACTCCATCTTCCGTTTCAACGCTTGGTTCCGCCTCAAGACGCTGGAACTGCCGTTTGGCGCCATAAGCCTGATCTGGAACAGCATGATGAGCTGGGCGGGCGGATGGTTCTTTGTGATGGCCGCGGAGATATTCACGGTGGGCGACCGCGACTTCAGGCTTGCCGGGCTCGGCAGCTACTTGCAGACGGCGGCGAGCAAGGGCGACGTATATGCGATCACCCTGGGCATCCTGACTCTGGTGCTCGTGGTTGTGGCTCTCGATCAGCTTGTCTGGCGTCCGCTGCTTGCGTGGGCGGAGCGGTTCAAGTTGGAGATGGTGACGGGCGAGATGGAACCGACTTCGTGGTTCTATGATGTCTTGCGCAGTTCGTTAATCGTAAAGTGGTTCAGCGAACGTGTCCTAAGGCCGCTGGGCGAACGCATCGACGCTTGGTCGCTGCAGCATCTTGCACCGGACAGTGGAACCTCCGACAAAGCAAACAGATCCTGGATAGGCTTCACCGCATCGGCGGTACTTGCGGTGGGACTGGTCTACGGCGTATACCGTGCAACCGGAATGCTGGCGACGGTCAGACCTGCGGACTGGGCGGAAATAGGGCTGGGCCTTGGGGCGACGCTTCTGCGGGTGTCGATAGCACTTGCCATCGCGCTTGCCTGGACGATACCTCTTGGCGTCGCGCTCGGCACGAACCCGAAGCTGGCAAGCTGGCTGCAGCCGGTGGTTCAGATAACCGCGTCCATTCCGGCGACGGCGTTCTTTCCCGTTTTGCTGCTTATCGTGATCGGGCTGCCGGGCGGACTGAACATCGCGGCGGTGCTGCTGATGCTGATGGGAACGCAGTGGTATCTGCTTTTCAACGTGATAGCGGGCGCAAGCGCGGTGCCGCAGGACTTGAAATACACGGCCTTGCTGTTGGGATTGAACAGATGGCAGCGATGGCGAACGCTGATACTGCCCGCGCTGTTTCCCTATGTCATTACGGGTTCCATAACGGCGGGCGGCGGGGCGTGGAATGCAAGCATTGTCGCGGAGTATGCGAAATTCGGCGGCAAGACGCTGTATACAACCGGCATAGGATCGACAATCGCTCGCGCGACCGCCGAAGGCGCGTTTCCGCTGCTGCTGGCATCGACTATGTCCATGATCGTCACCGTCGTGCTCATCAACCGGCTGTTTTGGAGACGTTTATACCGGCTCGCCGCCGACCGATACAGAATGGAGTGAAACACATGGCAAACCAAGCCCTGGTCAAACTGAGAGGTGTTACCCAGAAGTACGACACCGGCAGGAAGGAGTTCATTGCCGTTCGCGACGTGAACCTCACCGTCAAGGAGGGCGAGTTCGTCTGTCTGCTCGGCCCGTCGGGATGCGGCAAGAGCACGCTTCTTAGAATAATTACCGGCCTGCAGAAGCCAAGCGAAGGAAAGGTGCTGTACCGGGACCAGCCCGTGGTCGGCGTGAATCCTCATTCAACGATAGTCTTTCAGACGTTCGCCCTGTTTCCGTGGCTGACCGTTCAGCAGAACGTGGAAGTGGCGCTGAAGGCTCGCGGTGTCGGGCCTGGTGAGCGGACTCAGAAAGCTCTCGGACTTATCGATATGGTAGGACTCGACGGCTTTGAGACGGCGTATCCTCGAGAACTGTCGGGCGGCATGCGCCAGAAAGTCGGCTTTGCGCGCGCGATGGCGGTCGAACCGGAGCTGCTGTGCCTCGACGAACCCTTCTCGGCGCTTGACGTGCTGAGCGCGGAGTCGCTGCGCGGCGAACTGCTGGAGTTGTGGGTGAACGGCAGCATTCCCACAAAGGCGATCCTGATGGTTACGCACAACATCGAGGAAGCCGTGTTCATGTCGGACAGAATCGTCGTCATGGACAAGGACCCGGGCAGGGTAATCGCGGACGTGATAGTGAACCTTCCGCACCCTCGGCAGCACAAGTCCCCCAGGTTTGCCCACATCGTTGACCAGGTATACGCCACTTTGGCCGGCCAAACCCAGCCGGAGCACGTCGAGATGGGCACGGCGCCCGGCGAGCCCGGCCGCACCCGCGCTCTGCCCGACATCCAGATTGACGACCTCACGGGCGTCATCGAGCGTCTTCACGAAATGCCGGGGCGCACGGCGGACATATTCCGTCTCGCAGAGGAACTCAGAGCCGACTCCGACTACCTGCTCAGACATACCGAGGCGGCGGAACTGCTGGGCTTTGCAACGCTTGCTCAGGGCGACATCACCCTCACGCCGCTGGGCGAGACATTCGCAGAAGCCAGCATTCTGGCCCGCAAGGAGATATTCGCCACGCGCATACGCAGGCTCCCGCTGTTCCAGTGGCTGCTGAGGATGCTGGACGCGGCCGACAGACATAGGCTGGAATACGATGTCGCGCTTGCGGCGCTCGAACTCGAATTCCCGCCCGAGGAAGCCAGACGCCAGCTCGATACCGCGATAGAGTGGGGCC
>Ga0123519_10015537_pt1 | contig 10677 bp, 9 predicted proteins | sample YelNatPaOPRAMG02_FD_87396 | JGI IMG/M metagenome (GOLD analysis project Ga0123519, IMG submission 87396) | Hot spring microbial communities from Yellowstone National Park - Yellowstone National Park OP-RAMG-02 (version 2) | ecosystem: Environmental > Aquatic > Thermal springs > Hot (42-90C) ...
CGGGCCGAGCCGGAAGTTAGCGGAAACAGTTCTGGCCAAGCGGAAAATAGAGATTGCCGAGAATAAGTATCTGGATATAAGGAAAGAAAAGAGAACCCATTTTCAGGAATTAGCCGAGGTCTATTTGAAGTATGCTCAAACAAACAAAAAGTCCTACATAAACGATCAGCACTATGTAAAGGAATTTTTAGAGTTCTTTGGTGACAAGTCTATCGGCGAAATAACTCCGCTGCATGTTGAACAATTTAAATTTGCCTGTAAGGGTAAAATTGCTGAGGCCACGATAAACCGCCGTCTGGCTGTGCTAAAACATATGTTTAACAAAGGTATTGAATGGGGCCTGTGTAAAAGCAATCCCGTCAGACAGGTAAAATTATTTAAAGAAAATAATGCCCGTGTTCGGTATCTGGAATTTGGAGAGATGGCGTCGCTTCTCAATGCCTGTAATAATTTTCTCAAGCCAGTTGTTTTAGTGGCCCTGAATACCGGAATGCGACTGGGGGAAATACTCGGGCTTTGCTGGGATGATATTGACTTAGAGCGAAAAATTATCTATATTAGAGAAAGTAAAAGCGGTGAACACCGGGAAGTGCCAATGAATACAATTGTTTGTGACATTTTCCAGGCGATTAAGAAGAGGCCAAATGATCCGCATGTGTTCTTTGATAGTGATGGAAAACATTTGAGCCGATTCAGAGTTCGCTATTATTTTGAGAAAGCATTGACAGATGCCGGAATAGAAAATTTTCGTTTTCATGATTTGCGCCATACTTTTGCCAGTCATCTGGTTATGTCCGGAGTTGATATAATGACGGTTAAGGAACTTTTAGGACACAAGACCCTGAAAATGACTTTGCGATACAGCCATCTTTCGCCAAGCCACCGGAATGCAGCGGTAGAATTGCTGGGAACCAAGATGAACCAAAACATGGACACTTTTTGGACACCAGAGGAGAAAAACCATGATAAAAAAAACGAAGACTATAACAAAAATTTATTGGAAAATCAAATAGAAGATTACGGTGGGCAGGTGGCGGAGCGGTTAATCGCACCAGACTGTAAATCTGGCGTGCTTTGCACTACGGAGGTTCGAATCCTCCCCTGCCCAATTAGGTTTTTGGGGAGTGTTAAATGGGGAGTAATGATTATCGGGTGGGGGAAAAAATAAAAAATTGGCATCCATTAGAAAGACCGCGAGAAAAACTTCTCCAGTATGGGCCGGATCGTCTGAGTAATCAAGAGTTGCTGACGATAATTTTGCGGAGTGGTCGTAAGCATTATCCGGTTGTTAAACTTGCTGAACAAATTCTGAAAACCTTCCCGGAAGAAAAATTGCTGGAAACATCAATAGAGGAGTTGCGAAAGGTTCCCGGGCTAGGTTCGGTTCAGGCAATAGAACTGGTCGCAGTTTTTGAACTGGCAAAAAGATTGCTTGGCAAAAAACAAAATAAAATATATCTCAGCCCGAAGGATATTTACAACGAACTAATTGATTTCCGCCAGCGAAAGAAAGAGTACTTTGTGGCCTTCTATCTGGACACGCGCAATCAGGAAATTAGACGGGAAGTAATCTCAGTTGGAACTCTTAACGCTTCCCTGGTTCACCCCCGGGAGGTCTTTGAACCGGCAATTCGCTATCTTTCTGCCCAGATAATTCTGGCCCATAACCATCCTTCCGGTGACCCCCAGCCATCCGAAGATGATATTGCGATAACCGAACGACTGAAGAAAGCTGGCCAGATTATTGGCATTGAAATAATTGACCACATTATTGTCACTTCCCAAACCTATTATAGTTTTAAAGAACACCAGTTGATTTAATATACTAAACTTTTTCCTATCGCCATTCAAAAATTTCTCACTGGTAACCTTTTGCTTTTGTTTACTATAAAAAAATGCTAAAATACATAATTCAGGTGTTAAAATCAAAAGGAGAAAAGGAGTTAGCTATGGATAAGTACAAATGCACCGTCTGCGGCTATGTCTATGACCCGGAGAAAGGCGATCCGGAAAATAACATCAGTCCAAAAACATCCTTTGAGCAACTTCCAGCCGACTGGGTCTGTCCCGAATGCGGAGCGCCAAAGGATATGTTTGAAAAAATGTAAGATGGAAGGAGACAAAATGAAAGCAGTAAAAATAATTGATGGGCTTTACTGGGTCGGGGCAGTAGATTATGATGTCCGATTGTTTCATGGTTTTCACCTCACTACCCCGCGTGGCACAACTTATAATGCTTATTTAATAATTGATGACCGGATTGCCCTGGTGGATACAGTCTATGGTCCTTTTGCTGGAGAGATGATTGAGAAAATCCGCGAGGTCATTGACCCGAAAAAAATTGACTATGTGATTGCCAACCATGTGGAAACCGACCATTCGGGAGCGATTAAGGATATTTTAAAATATTGTCCCCGGGCTAAAGTTTTCTGTACTCAACGGGGCCAAGAGGGGCTATTCAAACACTACTTTGAGAACTGGAATTTTCAGACGGTAAAAACCGGCGAGACCCTTTCCCTGGGGAAAAAGACTTTACAATTTTTCGAAGCGCCCTACTTACACTGGCCGGACTCTATGTTTACCTATATCCAAGAGGATGCGGTTCTTTTACCGAATGATGCTTTTGGCCAGCATTATGGCACCAGCGAAAGATTTGATGATGAAGTGCCGGAATATGTCCTGATGAGTGAAGCCCAGAAGTACTATGCCAATATCCTAACTCCGTTTAGTGTCCTGGTGGCCAAAAAATTACAAGAGATTAAAGAGATGAATCTGCCTATTAAAATCATCGCCCCCAGTCATGGAATTATCTGGAGAAAAAATCCCCAGAAAATAATTACAGCTTATCAACAATGGGCCAACGGCCAAAACGATGGTTCGGTTCTGGTAATATATGACTCCATGTGGAAAAGCACGGAAAGTATCGCCCGCCAAATTCTGGAAGGAATTCTTAGCGAAAATATCCCGGTAAAACTTATCCGCTCAGCGGTTACTGACCGGTGTGAGGTGGTGAAAGATATTCTCACTGCCCGGGCCCTGGTTATCGGGTCTTCCACCGTCAATCGGGGAGTTTTACCGTCGGTATCCAGTATCCTTGATGAACTGGAAGGTTTGCGCTTTCGCAATAAAGTCGGGACAGCCTTTGGCTCCTACGGCTGGTCGGGCGAAGGGCCCGGACTCATTGCTGAGCGAATGAAGAAAGCCGGATTAGAAATTATTGCTGAACCACTGAAAATCAAATGGGTTCCGGACGAACCGGAATTAAAAGCCAGTTATCAGTTCGGCCAGAAAATTGGACAACTATTAAAAAAATGAAAACAGTTATCGTTGGCAACGGCGTCGCCGGTATTACCACCGCAAAATACTTGAGAGAAAATTCGCCGGAAATGGAAATAGAAATATACAGCCGGGAAAATTATCCTTATTATCCCCGCCCGGCCCTGATTGATTTGCTGGCGAATAAATTGAAACTGGAAGAGATTTATTTTTACCCGCCGGACTGGTATGAAAAAAATAGAATTAAAGTCAACCCGGGAGTAATTATTAAATCTATCAAACCAGCAACCAGAACAATTTTAACTGGACAAAATCAGACAGTTCCTTACGACCATCTGGTTCTGGCGGTCGGGGCCGATGCTTTTATTCCGGATTTTCCGGGAAACCAATTGGCGGGTGTTTTTTCTCTGCGCAGTCTTGATGATGTTCTGGCAATAAAAAAATATCTGGAGCACGCTGAACGACGAGAAATAGTGGTTATCGGTGGGGGAGTGCTGGGGCTGGAAGTAGCCGCGGCTCTGGGAAATCAGGTAAATTCAGTAACGGTCATAGAAACCGGAAAATATCTTTTGCCGCGCCAGTTAGATAACACCGGAGCAAAAATACTGACTGAGTGGCTGAAGAGAAAAAATGTTATTGTGCTGACCGAAAAAAATGTCAAAGAAATTCTGGGGAAAGAACGGGTAGAAAAAATAAAATTTAGCGATGGAAGCGACAAAAAAACTGATTTAGTTATTATCTCAACCGGCATTCGCTCATCTCTCTTGCTGGCCCGGGCGTCTGGACTAAAAACCAATAAAGGAATTGTAGTAAACGAATATCTTCAGACCAGTGAACCAACGATATTTGCGGCTGGTGATGCTGCTGAATTTAATGGGATTGTCTACGGGATAATTCCGGCGGCCCAGGATCAGGCCCGAATAGTCGCCAGCAATATTATTCAGCCGGAGAGCAAAAAATATTCCGGAACAGTGGTCTCTAACAGTTTGAAGATAACCGGTTTGTCCCTGACATCTTTTGGAAAATTTCAAGAGGACAAAAATGATAAAGTCTTTCAGCGTCTTCTTCCCGAAAAAAATATTTATAAAAAATTGGTTGTTTCGGCTACCGGTCAGATTCTTGGTGGTATCTGGCTGGGCGATCGCCAGAATCTTCTAAATGTCCTTAATTTTACTCAAAATCAAAAGACGATTGGTGACGATGTGGTGGAAAAAATTTTGGCAGGTTAAAAAATGAGCGAAAAAATATCCGCTGACCGGGCCTTAACTATTGCTCTCTCCATTATTCAACCGGCAATGGATTTATTGCGAACCAATTTTGGTAAAAATCTTAAAATTTCTTACAAGAGCCGAATTGACCCGGTTACCAACATTGATATTCAAAGCAGCAGTTTGATAATAAAATATCTGAAAAGATATACTCCGGAAATTCCGGTTTTGTGTGAAGAAACAAAAGATAAAGTGGATTATTCGGACATCTATTGGGTTCTTGACCCGCTGGATGGAACGGTGAATTATCTGCACGGTGTTCCGATATTTTCTATTTCTCTGGCATTATTGAAAAAAAGCGAAGTTCTGGTGGGAGTAGTTGCTGACCCGATGAGAAATGAGGTCTTTTATACTTGCCGGGGAGATAAAAGTTATCTTAATGGTAAAACAATTTCAGTAAATAGAATTTCCCGGATGGAACGGGCTCTGGTGGTTACCGGCTTTCCCTATCGTCTGGAAAAAAGTTTTTTCTCAGTGATGAAAAATTTTTCCCGGGTGGTCAGGCAAGTTCAGGGAATAAGACGATTGGGCTCGGCGGCTCTGGATTTATGCTATGTAGCCGGTGGAAGATTTGCGGCATTCTGGGAAGAGGGACTAAATCTCTGGGATGTAGCGGCCGGAAGTTTGATTGTGGAAAATGCTGGAGGAAAATTAAGCACCTATCACCGGAAAAATGGAAATTACCTTTTTGAGAAAAATATTCTGGCAAGTAATGGTGTTATTCATAGAAAAATTCTGGCTCTCTTAAAATCAGAAAATTGAAAGGAGGTTAAGTCATGAAGGTAACTGTTGATGCCAGCACCTGTACTGGCTGCGGACTTTGTGCCAGTGAGTGTCCGGATATTTTTGAGGTTCCGGAATTGGTAGCAGTGGTCAAAGTTAGTGAAGTGCCGGAAGACCAGAAGGAATGTGTCAAGCAGGCAGCTGCTGATTGTCCGGTGGAAGCAATTAAAATTCAAGAATGAATTTCTGAACATTTGTTCAGAAATTAACTGCGGGAGTGGCAACTGAGAAATTGATTAAAAAAATTATTGCTCAACTGAAAAAACATTATCCGGAGGCAAAAATTGCCCTGCGCTATGGCAATCCTTTTGAGTTACTGGTGGCCACTATTTTGAGTGCCCAGTGTACTGATGAGCGGGTAAATAAAGTAGGCGAGAAACTTTTTAAGAAGTATCGCACTGTTACCGACTATGCTAAGGCCCGGCAATCAGAATTAGAAAAGGATATTCGTTCAACCGGATTTTTCCGTCACAAAGCCCGAAATATCATCAATTCGGCCAGAATAATTCTGAAAAAATTCTCCGGAAAAGTTCCCCGGACAATGGAAGAGATTTTACAATTGCCCGGGGTTGCCCGCAAAACTGCCAATATCGTTCTGGGCAATGCCTACGGGGTGGTGGAAGGAATTGCTGTGGACACTCATGTGCGGCGCCTGAGTTATCGGCTGGGCTTGACCGCAAACACTGACCCGGAAAAAATTGAACAGGATTTGATGAAAATAGTTCCCCGCAGCGACTGGTTTGTGTTTCCTTATCTTTTGCAAACGCATGGACGAAAAATCTGTCTGGCCCGCAGTCCGCGATGTCCGGTCTGTTTCTTGAAAGATATTTGTCCTAAAAAAGGTGTTTAGATGCTGGAGAGTTTAACCATCAGTATTCCGGCCTACAACGAGGAAAAAACCATAGAGGAAGTGGTGCGCCGGGCCTATACCATTGGTCAGAAACTTGCCCAAAAGGTAGAAATTCTGGTTATTGATGATGGGAGTACTGATAGCACCTTTTCTATCTTAAAAAAAATCTCGGCAGAAAATTTACCTTTAAGAATCCACCGATACGAAAAAAATCTTGGTTTTGGAACAACCCTTAAAGAGATATTCAGTTTGCCAGAAAGTGACTGGATTTTTTTTCTTTCCGCTGATGGACAAATCCCGCCGGAAGAACTGGAAAGGTTAGTTCCTTATACAGAAAAATTTGACTATATCATTGGCTGGAGAAAAAATCGGCAGGATAGCCCGGGACGAAAAATAAAAGCCCAACTCTATAACCTTTTCGTCAGTATTATCGCTGGCTACCGGATTCATGATGTGGACAGCGTGGTGCTGCTGAAAAAGAAAATTTTACCAGAAAAAATTTTGGCCCGAAGTGCCTTTATCCATGCGGAAATTTTTCTGACGGCAATAAAAAACCGCTGCCAGATAGTAGAGGTCCCTATAAAACATCTGCCCCGCCAATACGGCCAGGCCTCCGGGGTAAAATTTTCGGTTGTCCGGGATGTGTTCGTTGATTTGCTGCGGCATTTTTTCCGAACTAATTTCTGGCTCGCGCTGGTATTATTGCTCGGTTTGTTCTTGCGAGTCATTCTCATAAATTTTGGTCTTCCGTCAAAAAATCTGGCCCTGACCACTTACAATCCCGATGAGCCGCTTAGTTATCAGACCCTGGCGGAGCTGGCTAAGTATGGACCACTAAGATTTAGCCCGGGGCGGGAATTTTTATGGGGACAATTTCACTTCTGGGTTCTGGCGATAGTAATGAAACTCGGTAACATCTTTGGCTACCTGCCGAATTTAAGCAGAGAATTTCTGATAGAACATCTAACTTTTGCCGACCGGCTTTATATTCTCGGTCGCTGGGTATCTATTTTAAGTGGATTTTTCAGTATCTGGCTGGTTTATCTAATTGCCCGACGACTGGGAAAGATTACGGCGATATTCTCTGCCCTGGCGCTGGCCATCATGCCGGTCCACATTTTTAATTCTATTTATGTTCGTCCGGATGTTCTGATGGTTTTTCTGGGATTGCTGGTGGTTTTCTTTTCTTTAAAAATTCTGGAGACGGGAAAATATCTTCACTACTTTTTAAGTTCATTTTTTCTCGGACTGGCAATTGCTACTAAATACAGTGCCGGCGGATTTATTTTTATTCCAGTGATTGCTCATACCTTATATCAGAGCCAGACCGGACAAAAATTATTCAACCGGAAAATTTTAGTGATACCACTATATACCGTGGTCGGATTTCTTATTGGTTGCCCGCATTTTTTAATAAACTTTGACCTGTTCTATGATGATTTTCTGATTAACTGGCGATACGGCGGTGGAAATCCTCTGGGCTATAAACTACATCCCATTGGGGCAATTTATTATCTTTATAATATTTTACCGCGGGGCCTGGGCCTGCCAATGTTTTTAAGTGCTGTTGGCGGCTTTTTGGTTCTTTGTTTTTCCCGACAAATCTTCTCGCGCTTCTTGCTATTCTCTTTTCTGACCACTTATTTGATTATCACCAAACCGCACAATCAGGTTGTCTGGTATTGCCTGCCGCTGGCGGGTTTTCTGGCGATACTTACCGGGGTCTTCTGGGACTGGCTGAGAAAAAATTCAGGACTTTCGGGAAAAATAATTCTGACAATTTTGCTTTTGACTGGTTTATTTTATACCCTGGCTTACGAAAATTTATATCGGGGGAAAAATATTCGGGAGGAGGCCTCGGACTGGATTGACCAGAACATCCCTAAAGGTAAAACCATTGCCATCGCCCGCAGTTATTACTGGACGGTGCCGATTTTGAGACAGTATAATCCGCCGTATAAACTCTTGATGGGAGCGGACCAGTATCATTCCTGGCTGCCGGAAGCGATCAAGGGCTTAGAAAAAATTTCCGGCCGGGCGGACTACCTTATTTTAACCGATTACGAATATTACAACTTTGTGCGCTATCGCCAGTTATACTTAGCAGAGTATCGGGCCTACCAGAATGCAGTAAAAAATTTTACCGAGATAAAAAGGTTTGTCCGCTATCCGGAATTTCTGGGAATAAAATTGCCACTTACCCGGACCATGGATGACTGGCGCATTCCCAATCCGCAGATACTAATTCTAAAAAACAACGCGAGGTAAAAAATGGTAAAAATTCCCGTTGCTCTTATTGGTTATGGATACTGGGGGCCAAATTTAGCCCGAAACCTGGCGGAAATTCCCGAATTTGACCTGCGTTATATCGTGGATATCCAGGAAAAAAAGTTGAGTCGGCTGAAAGAAAAATTTCCTCAGGTTATTACCAGTTCGGATTATTCTCGGCTGTTAACTGATCCAGAAGTCAAATCGGTAGTTATCGCCACTCCGGTTTCTACTCACTATTTACTGGTAAAAAAATTTCTTCTGGCCGGTAAAGATGTTCTGGTGGAAAAACCATTGGCCTTAAATACAAAACAGGTCAGAGAAATTGAAAAAATTCTTCGGCAGAAAAAAAATGTTTTGCTCGTCGGACATACTTTTCTTTATAGCCCGCCGGTGATTAAAATGAAAGAGATTATTGAGAAAAAAATTCTCGGAGATATATTTTACATTGACTCGTCCCGTCTAAATTTAGGACTCTTTCAACCCGATGTCAGTGTTATCTGGGATCTGGGTCCACATGATGTTTCAATTATTATTTACTGGCTCAAGGAAATGCCGGTGGCAGTTTCCTGTGTTGCCCAGTCATATATTCGTCGGCAAATCACCGAAGTTGCCTATCTGACTCTTTACTGGAAGAATGGCCGAATGGCCCATATTCACCTGAGCTGGCTGGCCCCGGGAAAACTGAGACGCACCGTGGTCATCGGTAGCAAAAAGATGGCAGTCTATAACGATATTGAACCAACAGAAAAAATAAAAATATATGACCAGGGGGTGGTGAAAAATCCCGAAAGTTTTGGTGAATTTCAGTTAACTTACCGCTCGGGTGATATTCTCAGTCCGAAAGTTGAATCGCAGGAGCCACTGAAATTAGAGTGTCTGGATTTTTTAAATTGTATTAAAACCAGGAAATCGCCAAAAAGTGATCTGACCCTTGGTCAACAGGTGGTTGAAGTGCTGGCCGCGGCGGAAAAATCCGTCCGGCAAAACGGTAAGGCGATAAAAATATTATATGAAAAAATCTGAATTCATTATTTTCTTTAGCATTCTCCTGCTCGCGGCGGTTCTTCGTTTCACCGGAATCAACTGGGGCTTAAATAATACAAAATATTTCCACGCCTATAGCTACCATTCCGACGAACATTTTCCGCTGAATGAATTGCGAATGATGAACCCCAAGAAGCTGGATTTTCGTTCCCGGGGGATCCAGGCACTCGCTACTGGTCCTTTTATTGTTTACCCGACCGGGATTACTTTAGGTGTAGCCAAAGTTTTAGATTTGGTAAGGATTGTGAAAGATTACAATTTTTATAAACTGAACTCAGCCGAGTTTAATAAACTTTATTTATGTGGTCGGTTGAACTCGCTAATTTTTAGCATTCTGGGAGTAATAATTGTTTTTCTAATAGGAAAAAAGTTCTTCAGCACCGAGGTCGGATTGATTGCCAGCTGGTTAGTGGCGCTGAACCCCTTGAATGTAATTTACTCGCATTATCTGTCAAGAGACACAATGCAACTTTTCTGGATTTTGTTAATATTGTATTTTTCCCTAAAGATTTTGGATAAGAAACTGAAAAAACATATCTTTCTCAGTGGTTTTTTTGTGGGTGTTTGTGTGTCTACTAAATATAACGGTGTGGTAACCATGATTTTACCAATTGTGGCCATAATAACAGGCAATCTCCAAAGAAAAGAGTTGTTGAGCGAATATGTTAAAGATTTTTTATTGGTTGGGGTTAGTATGACGGTAGGCTTTTTAGTTACCAATCCGTATTTCTTTCATACACTCCCCGACTTCTGGAAGTATTTTAAAAAATATACTCTGGGGAATATACTCATTGGGTCCGAAAATTTAGCCAATTTTAACAAAACCCGTAGTCCGGTGTTATTTTATCTTTTTGATGCCCAGTATTATGGTTTTGGAATATTCTTATGGTCAGTCGCAGTAATTTCATTTTTGTATGGTATGGTGAAAAAAAATTCAAAAGTTATTCTGATGATAAGTTTTGTTGTGGTTTATACATTTTTGCTAATCAGGATAAAAAATTGGTTGATGGTTAGATGGGTATTGCCATTGTTAGGGGTTTATTGCTTATCGGCAGGATGGTTTTGTTATGAGTTGTATATGAAAGGAAAGTTTTATAAGATGATTTCGGTAGTAGTAATTTTGATAATAAGCATCTATAATTTTCTCTATTCATTCTCCTATGCAAAAATGATGGCCAGAGTAGA
>Ga0123519_10015543_pt1 | contig 10675 bp, 9 predicted proteins | sample YelNatPaOPRAMG02_FD_87396 | JGI IMG/M metagenome (GOLD analysis project Ga0123519, IMG submission 87396) | Hot spring microbial communities from Yellowstone National Park - Yellowstone National Park OP-RAMG-02 (version 2) | ecosystem: Environmental > Aquatic > Thermal springs > Hot (42-90C) ...
ACGATGGCGAACGGGTTGACGCTCTTTTTCGGCGCCGGCGCTCCGCCGGGCGCTCCTGCCGCCGGCGCCGCCGCGGGCGTGCCTGCCGGCGCGCCCTGCGCCCACAGCGATCTGGCCGTCAGCACTGAAGCGCCGAGCACGGCCGCCACCAGTACCACTCGAAAACTGCTGTACCAACGCATGGAACCAATCCCTCTCTCCGCCGCGGGAGAAGAAAAACACACTCCCCGGGTGCTCCGGTGCTGGAGCCGATCTCTCTGCTACCGGGCCCCGGCCGGGAGAAGGCTGCGGCAGATCGCCCGTGCGCCGCGCCGCGGACCGGAACATTGTCTCTGTCGCCCGCCGCGCGACGATGACGCCTGTTGCCCCGCAGCCTTGATGCTGCCTCGTTGTTGCGTGCGCCGCGCGAACATGGCGCGCGGCCTTCTCCGCCTCACCTCTGTCCCATGTCCTCCTCAGTCACGTGGCGGAACCTGCCGCCGCTGTTCTTGGCTATCATCTGGAGCGCCTTGACGAACTCCAGGTCCTGAGGATTGTCCCGCGATTCCTTCTGGATGAAGGCGATGGTGTTTATCTTCGTCTTGCCGTCGGCCGTCTTGTTGCGGCAATAGTCGATGACGGCCTGATTCCCCGGGCCGCTGAAATCGCCGTCGGTCAGCAGATAAATCAGTTCGGGTTTCTGCGCGAAGGCCAGCTCCAGCGCCGGTATGGGGTTGGTGGTCCCCCGCGGGAAGAACTTGTCCAGAAAGTCGTACGCCTTGCGCTTGTTGTCGGGAGTGGCCGGCATCAGTCCCGTCTTGTCGGGCGTGGCGACGCCCTCGTCCTGGAAGAAGAATATGTTGAAAGACTGCACCGGCCGCAGGTTCTCTATCGATTTGCGCATCTCCACCCGCAGCGAATCGAACATGTTCAGCATCGATCCCGACGCATCGCACACGTACGCTATGCGGCGCGCGTTGCCCCCCAGACCGATGAAGTTCGATTTCGGGCCTATGCCTCCGCCGCCGCCCGGTATGCCGAACGGCGCCAGCACGCCGCTGCCGTCGCCATCACCCGAACCGATGCCCGCGCCCTTGCCGGTGCCTATTCCACCGCCGCTGCCCAGTCCGCCCGGCCCTATGCCGATTATCGCCGACCCGTCGGCATCGCCGCCGCCCCCGCCGCCCATCAGCGAAGGTATCAGGTTCGGGCCGGGTTTCTCGGCGATGCCCTTGCTGTCCTTGGGCACATCCGGAAACTTGTCCTGTGCCGCATCGCGCGTCGGATCGCCTCCCAGACCCGGATGCGGTATGCCGCCCTCGGGCCCGTCGGCCACCATCTCGCCCTCCGGCACTATGATCATCTCCTTGCGCGCTTCCACCACCACCGTGCGCACCACCTCGACCGTCAACACGGCCAGAAGAATGAGGCTGATGTGCAGCACCAGCGAGGTGATGAACGGCAGCACGTTCTGTGCGAAGGGCGTCTGCCAGAAACTCAATTCCAGGGCAAATTGATTCTCCGGCGCCGCCGCCACTGCCGCTCCGCCCGGCGCTACTGCGACTTTCGGCGGCGCGCCCGCGGGTTGAGCGGCCGCGGCCGTCTGGCTGGTCTTCTTCACATCCGTCGGAATTGGAGGAGGCTTCACAGGCATGGTGCACTCCCTCGGTTCTTGCCTACGCGGACGATAACTTATCTCCAGCGTCCCCGGCCGCAATCCCCATATACAGCACATCATGGCCCGGGCGCACGCTGCGGACAGATGACGCCATAACGGCGACAAAAGCCGCTGTCAGCTTATCACGAAGCATTGCTCCCCGTCTGCTCACGCCCGCAATCCGATCGCGCACCCGGCATCGCGCCGCAAGGCACGCCCCATACGCAGCTCTCGTCGCAGCGCCATGAACGCCACCGCCCGGCGTCGCACATCGTCTCAGACCGATCGCCCGACGCCGCTCATCTAATTATGCCGTCATGGCCGGCGAAAATTCAAGGCGAACAAGGCTTTTTTTCGGTGGAAATTATCGTCAGCGCCATTCCCGCTATTGCGCGCAACGTCAGCCGCGCATTGCGGCGACAACGCGACGGCTCTTCGCAGTGGGGTGGCGCCGAACAGTTCCGGCAGCCTGCCACATTGGCAACCGTCGTGCGTCACAGCATCGCCATCCCTGCCAGCCTGACAGCCCGCCGGAACATCGCATATACTCGAGGCCCGTGGAGTACAACGCCTGTAAGTGTTTGTCTATAAAGCGGTTGAGAAGTACATGAAAAACAAGTGTCATTGCGGCACTGCGTTTGTTCTGAGGATGGACAACAACAAAGAGGAGTTTTCCATCGGGTTAGCGTAAACTCCACGCCACTTTTGCTTTCTGGAAGGAGAATCGGCATGGCCGTAAAAATGCTGGCCTACGATGTCGAGGCCCGGAAGTCGTTGCTGGAGGGTGTGACGAAACTGTCGAGGGCGGTGAAGGCCACACTCGGTCCGCGTGGTCGCAACGCCGTAATAGACAAAGGCTGGGGCGCTCCCACCATCACCAAGGACGGCGTGACCGTCGCCGAGGAAATCGAACTGAAGAACAAGTTCGAGAACATCGGCGCCCGGCTGGTGCGCGAGGCAGCGGCGAAGACCAGCGACGTTGCCGGCGACGGAACAACCACCGCTACCGTGCTTGCCGAGTGCATCTTCCGTGAAGGATATCGGGCGCTGGCGGCGGGCGCCGACGCCATGGCACTGGGGCGCGGCATACGCAAGGCGGTGGAGGCGGTTGTCGCCGACCTCAAGCGGCAGAGCCGTCCGATCGATGTCTCCCGCAAGGAGGAGATCGCCAACGTCGCCTCCATCAGCGCCAACAACGACCGCGAAATCGGCGAGATCATGGCCGACGCCTTCATGAAGGTCGGCAGGGATGGCGTAATCACCGTCGAGGAAGGAAAGAGCCTCGATACCTTCGTGGAAGTCGTCGAGGGCATGCAGTTCGACCGCGGCTACATGTCGCCGAACTTCATCACCGACCCCGACGAAATGGTGTGCGAACTGGAGAAATGCTTCGTGCTGGTTTACGAGGACAAGATTTCCAGCGCAAGCAAGCTCGTTCCGCTTCTGGAGAAGATCCTCAAGGCCAAGCGGCCGCTGCTGGTCGTGGCCGACGATTACGAGGCCGAGGCCCTCGCCACGCTCGTTGCCAACAAGCTGCGCAGCGTGCTCAACTGCTGCGCCGTCAAGGCGCCGGGGTACGGCGACCGTCGCAAGGCGATGCTCGAGGATATCGCCATTCTGACGGGCGGCACGGCCATCATGAAGGATCTGGGCATAGAACTGGACAAGGTTGAGATCTCGCATCTCGGCCAGGCGAAGCTGGTGCGCGTCGACAACGACTACACCACCATCATCGAGGGCGCCGGCAGCAGCGAGGCCATAAAGGCGCGCATCGCCCAGATAAAGAAGGAAATCGAGGTCACCACCAGCGACTACGACCGCGAGAAGCTCCAGGAGCGTCTGGCCAAGCTCGCCGGCGGCGTGGCGCAGATCAAGGTGGGCGCGGCGACCGAGGCCGAGCTCAAGGAGAAGAAAGCCCGCATCGAGGACGCCCTGCACGCCACGCGGGCGGCCGTCGAGGAAGGCGTCGTCGCGGGCGGCGGCGTGGCGCTCATCCGGGCGGCGAAGGTGCTCGACGGCGATCTGAAACTCGAAGGCGACGAGGCCACGGGGGTCAAGATCATCCGCCGGGCCCTGTCGGAACCTCTTCGCATCATCGCGGAGAACGCCGGAACATCGGGCAGCACCGTCGTCCGCCGCGTCATGCAGGGCAAGGACGCCCTCGGCTGGAACGCCCTTACCGACGAGTACGTTGACATGTTCAAGGCGGGCATCATCACGCCCACCAAGGTTGAACGCATCGCCCTTCAGAACGCCGCGGAGGTGGCCACGCTCCTGCTCACCACGGACTGCATCGTCGTGGAGAAGCCCAAGAAGAAGAAGGAGCAGCCCGGTCACGGCCACGGCGAGATGGGCGAGGGAATGGAAGACTTCTGATCTGAACCGCGTGCCGGTCGGTCGTCGCGTCCGGCACGGCGGCAGGCCGCGGAGCGATTGCCGGCACGGCGGAGCATCTTGCACATAGGGCAGGTGCGCAACAGAGCGAGGAAACAGATATGAAACTCCGACCGCTGAATGACCGTGTAATCGTCAAGCAGATGGAACCCGAGGAGAAGACGGAAAAGGGCATCATCCTGCCCGATACGGCCAGGGAGAAGCCCAACCGGGGCCAGATAATCGCTGTCGGTCCCGGCAAACTCGATGACAAGGGCAACCGTCAGCCTCTTCCCGTTAAAGAGGGCGACACGGTGTACTACGGCAAATACGCCGGCACCGAAGTCGAGATAGAAGGCACCAAGTACGTGATTCTCCGCGAGTCCGATCTTCTGGGAGTTCTGGAGTGATCGACATGTGCCGGCGGAATTGCGCTGCGTCGCTTCCGCCGGCGTTGAACCGGTTTGACCACTGACAACGGAGTTGGACCATGGCGATGAAGCAGATGAAATTCGGCGTCGATGCCCGTGCGGACATCGGCGGCGGGCTCAGTCAACTTGCCAGGGCGGTCAAGGCCACCCTCGGACCGCGCGGCCGCAACGTCGTGCTCCAGAAATCCTGGGGCAGCCCGCGCATCACCAAGGATGGCGTAACCGTCTCCAAGGAGATCGAACTGCCGCAGCCTTTCGAGAACATGGGCGCCAAACTGATAAACATGGTGGCCAGCAAGACCGGCGATGTCGCCGGCGACGGCACCACGACCGCCGTGGTGCTGGCCGAGGCCATCTATCAGGGCGGCCTGAAGTACACCACCGCGGGCGTCAATCCCGTACTCATCCAGCGCGGCATCATGAAAGCCGCCGAGGCGGCCGCTGAGGCCATCTCGCAGATGGCGCGCAAGGTGAAGGGCCCGGAGGACTACAAGCGCGTGGCCACCATCAGCGCCAACGGCGACGAGAAGATCGGCCAGCTCCTTGCCGACGCCATGGAAAAGGTCGGCAAGGAGGGCGTCATCACCGTTGACGAGGGAAAGGGTCTGGAGTGCGAACTGGAGTACACCGAGGGGATGCAGTTCGACAAAGGGTATCTTTCGCCCTATTTCATGACTAACCCCAACACCCTCGAGGCCGAACTTCAGGACTGCTACATCCTGATACATGAGAAGAAGATCAGCACCCTTGCCGAACTGCTGCCGCTGCTGAACACCATGGCGACCGAGGGCAAGCCGCTGCTGATCATCGCCGAGGATGTGGAAAGCGAGGCTCTGGCGGCGCTGGTCATCAACAAACTGCGCGGCGTGCTTCAGGTCTGCGCGGTCAAGGCGCCGGGGTTCGGCGATCGCCGCAAGGCCATGATGGGCGACATCGCCGTCGTCACCGGCGGACAGTTCATCTCCGAGGACCTCGGGATGAAACTCGAGAACGTGGGCCTCGAACATCTCGGGCGGGCCAAGAAGGTCGTCGTTGACAAGGACAAGACGCTCATCATCCAGGGCGCCGGCAAGAAGGAGGACATCAAGGCCCGCGCCGACCAGATCCGCATGCAGATCGAGAAAACCACCAGCGACTACGACCGCGAGAAGCTCCAGGAGCGTCTGGCGAAAATCGTCGGCGGCGTGGCGGTGATAAAGGCCGGGGCGGCCACCGAAACCGAAATGAAGGAGCGCAAGGACCTCATCGACGACGCCCTGCACGCCACCAAGGCGGCGGCCGAGGAAGGCATCGTGCCCGGGGGCGGCGTGGCGTTCCTGCGCGCCATACCGGCGGTGGAAAAAGCCCGCGCCAAGGCCAAGGGCGACGAGCGCCTGGGCTACGATATCGTAATCGAGGCTCTGCGGGCGCCCACCCGGCAGATCGCCGAGAACGCCGGCGAAGATGGCGAGGTCATCGTCTCGGAGATTCTGGAGAACAAGAACGAGAACTGGGGCTACGATGCCGCCAGAGGCGAGTTCGTGGATATGATGAAGGCAGGCATCGTCGATCCCGCCAAAGTGGCGCGCACGGCCCTGCTCAACGCCGCCAGCGCTATCGGGCTGGCCCTGACGACCGACGTGCTGGTCACGGAACTGAAGGAGAAGAAGGACGAGGAGCCCGTGCCCGTGCACGGCGCTGTGGCATGACCAGGGACCACGGCGGGTTCTTCATGCCGGCGTGAAGACACGAAGATGACATGACGTTATCTTTGTGTCTTCGCTGCTTTCGGGATGAAGCCCGACGTGGAGCGGTGATGTATGCCGGCTGCTAAGCGCGACTACTACGAGGTACTCGGCGTCAGCAGAGATGCGGATGCCGAGGAGATCAAACGCGCCTACCGCAAGCTGGCCATGAAATACCACCCCGACCGCGCCACCGGCGACAAGGCCGAGGCCGAAGCGCGCTTCAAGGAGGCCGCCGAGGCTTATGAAGTGCTCTCCGACCCCGAGAAAAGACGCCGGTATGACCAGTATGGCCATGCGGGCGTCCAGGGGCAGCACGACTTCACCCGCATGGATATCGCCGACATCTTCTCGATGTTCGACGATATCTTCGCGGGACTCGGCGCGGGGCTGTTCGGCGGCGGGCAGCGCCGTTCGTCCCGGCGCACGGCCCAGCGCGGTTTCGACCTCGAAACGCAGGTCGAGCTCACGCTCGAGGAGGTTGCCACAGGTTGCGAAAAACAGATTGAGTTTCAGCGCCAGGAACTGTGCCAGCAGTGCCGCGGCACGGGCGCCCGCCCGGGCAGCATGCCGGCGACCTGTCCCCAGTGCGGCGGCCACGGTCGCGTGGCGCAGCAGGGTCTGGGCGGCATGTTCCGTCTGGTGACCACATGCCCCGCCTGCGGCGGACAGGGAACCATAGTCCGCGACGTCTGCCGTGCCTGCCAGGGAACGGGGCGCGAAACCAGAAAACGCGTGGTGAAGGTTTCAATTCCCGCCGGCATCCATGACGGTCAGGCCCTGAGGATCGCCGGCGAGGGCGAGCCCGGCACCGGCGGCGGACCCAGCGGCGACCTGCATTGTTATATAGTCGTCAAGCCGCATCCGTTCCTTACCAGGCACAACAACGACCTGGTATGCGAGGTGCCGATAAGTTTCACGCTCGCGGCGCTGGGCGGGCAGCTCGAGGTGCCCACGCTCAACGGCACGGCGGAACTGACCATTCCGCCCGGCACGCAGCATGGCGAGGTCTTCACCATAAAAGGCAAGGGCCTGCCGGACCTGCGCACCGGACGCGTCGGCAACCAGCTTGTCCAGGTGCTCATTGAAGTGCCGCGCAAACTCACCGAGAAGCAGAAACAGCTTCTCCGCGAGTTTGCCCAGACCGAATCGGCCTCGTCGGGCGATGCGAAAAAGAGCTTTTTTGAACGCCTGCGCGCGAAGTTGTCGGGTGAGTCTTGAAACTGACCGGATTCAGTCGAGGACTCGTATCACATGGCAGAAGAACAGGCAAAAAACTCCACCAGTTCCGCGGAGGCTCCCCAGGGCGCCCCGGCCACGCAGGGCGAGCCCGCACAGCCGGAGACGCTTTCCGACGCCGCGGCTCTTGAGGCCGACCTCAGGAAACTCCAGGAGGAGCGCGACGCGCTTTTTGAACAGGTGGCACGCGTCCAGGCCGATTTCCGCAATGCCCAGCGCCGGCTGGAGGCCGAAAAACAGCAGGCCATCCAGTTTGCCAACACCGCGCTCATACAGAGTCTCATACCCGTGATAGACGGTTTCGAGCGCGCGCTGGCGGTTGACCCGGCGGCGGCAGACGCGGCCTCCATACTTTCCGGCGTGCGCATGGTGTACGAACATCTTCTGACCGTGCTGAAACAACAGCATGTGGAGATAATAGCCCCTGAAAAAGGCTCGGCCTTCGATCCCAACGTCCATCAGGCGGTAACCCGCAGGGCCGATCCTTCCTTCACCGCTCCGGTAGTCGCCGAACTGCTTCAGAAGGGTTACCGCGTTTTCGGCCGGCTCATCCGGCCTGCGGCGGTGGTTGTGGGTGTGCCCCCCGCGTCGGAAGAGTCTTGAGGTAACAGCCATGCCAACGTACGACTACAGATGCGATTCGTGCGGCAGAACGTTCGAGAGGTTTCAGTCAATAACTGCCGCTCCAATAAAGACTTGCATATATTGCGGCAAGCCCAGGGCCCGTCGGCTGATAGGCATGGGCGCCGGCCTGATATTCAAGGGCAGCGGTTTCTACATCACCGATTACAGGTCCGACTCGTATAAGAACGCCGCCAAAGCCGAATCGTCGGGTGGCAACGGGTCTTCCACAGGGTCTTCCGGCGGCAACGGCGACGGCCGCAAGTCGTCGGGCAAGTCGGGCAACGGCAAGTGAAGACCGGCGCAGCGCAGGCCGCTGCCACATTCGGACGAAACCGCCGCCACATCGCCCCGGCGCGGTGCGGCCTTTGCGCCTCGTCAGGATGCACGCATGATGGCATGCGGCGTTGCATGAAGTGCGGCGCACGTTGCCGCGGCTCTTGCGTCGAAGCCTCCGTCGTACTAGATTTCCGGTTCGCTAGTTATGGCGCGCAGCGGCTTGCGCCGCATGCATGCCGCAATAGTCTTCAGACAGAGGAAACAAAGTGTCAGCGACATTCCGACGCCGCAAGCACCTGTTCACCAGCGAGTCCGTGACGATGGGCCATCCCGACAAGGTGGCCGATCAGATCAGCGACGCCATTCTCGACGCCATCATCGCCATAGATCCGCGCGCGCGGGTCGCGTGCGAAACGCTCGTAACCACCGGGCAGGTAGTCCTCGCGGGTGAAATCACAATGAACGACCAGGCCCGCGCCAGGGTTGATTTCGCCACGGTCGCCAGACAGACCATCAGGGAAATCGGCTACGACGATCCAAAACTCGGCTTCGACTTCGAATCGTGCGGCGTGCTGACGGCCATCCACAGCCAGTCGCCTGACATAAGCCGCGGGGTGGAACATGCCGCCGATGACCAGAAAGAGCAGGGGGCCGGCGACCAGGGGCTGATGTTCGGCTATGCGTGTCGCGAAACCGATATGTTCATGCCCCTGCCCATCCATCTTGCCCATCGCATAGTCGAACGCCTGGCCGAACTGCGCTTCAGCAGGCGCATTCCCTGGCTGCGTCCCGACGGCAAGAGCCAGGTTACCGTCGAATATCACGATGAACAGCCCGTGCGCGTGCATACGGTCGTCGTCTCCACGCAGCACGATGAGAGCGTCATCGACAGAAAGACCGACACCATCTCGGAACAGGCTAAACGCCAGATAATAGAGGAAGTTGTGAAGCCCGTCGTGCCCCCGAGGCTGTGGAACGAAGACATCATCTTCCATATCAATCCCACCGGCAGATTCGTCACCGGCGGGCCGCACGGCGATACGGGCCTTACCGGCAGGAAGATCATCGTCGATACCTACGGCGGACGCGGCGCCCACGGCGGCGGGGCGTTCTCGGGTAAAGACCCCTCGAAGGTGGACCGTTCCGCCAGTTACATGGCACGGCACATAGCCAAGAACATCGTGGCGGCCGGTCTGGCGCGCACCGCCGAAGTGCAACTCGCCTACGCCATCGGCGTGGCCAGCCCCGTAAGTGTTACCGTCAGCACCGAGGACACAGCTGTTATTCCCGAGGACCAGATAGCCGAACTGATCGTCAAACATTTCCCCCTGACGCCGCGGAAGATTATCCAGTATCTGGACCTGCTGCGTCCTATCTACAAACAGACTGCCCGCAATGGCCATTTCGGCAGGCCGCCCCAGCCGGACGGCGCTTTCTCGTGGGAACGCACCGACAAGGCCGAAATCCTGGCCCGCGAGGCGGGGCTTCCCTGGCCGCCGAAGAACTGACGCGCCTTCGTGCCGACCTGCTGCTATGCCGAGCGAACCGCGCCGTCGCGCAGCGTGGGCACGCCGGCCGCGGCAAGGGCCGCTTCTATTCGCCCGGCCACTCGCCGGTTCAGTTCCTTCAGCCGCGCAAACTGTCGGTACTCGCGCGAGCCAGCCGGCGGCGAGCAGTGTTCGTCGTGCGTGTCAACCACAAAGGCATACCCGGGCGGCTCATGCCGGGGTTCGATAACCAGCCGCATGTGCGGATAGTACTGGTTTCCCAGACGTATGCGGTATCGCCACAGCGGCGTGCCGCGGTCGGATTCCACCACCGCGCAATTGTAGAACTCATCATCCGGCACGGCCCGCAGTGTGCGCAGACGGTCGCGCACCGCCGACGGCAGCGCGCCGGAATAAGCCGCGCGCGTGTACGCGTCTATCGCGCGCCAGACCTCCTGCGGAGATGGTCGTCTGTGATCCACCGGAGCAGCCCCTTCGGCACGCCAAAGCCTGCACACCACGCACACCAGCGCTTTTCGCGTCCTGCTGAAGATCTTATGCCCCGCAAAGCGCATGCGGCCACCTCCGGCCGATGCAAACGGGCAGCGTTCGCGTCTGCCATAAACGCAGGCGGGAGTATCAGCGCCCTTCCGGCGTCAGCCCCGCTGGATTGCGTGGCGGGATTCCAGAAACCAGCTCAGCGCCGTCTCGAAATCCGCACGCGAGACGATACTCCGCATGCGCTGGCGCAGGTCGCGGCAGGGACCGAGATGTTTGCCGTACCACGTTATCCGCTGGCGGAATTCGCGCACCGCCCATTCCTCGCCGCGCAGCCGGCAGGCGTTCTCGAAATGCTCGCGCATCAGGCGGCATTTCTCCTCCAGC
>Ga0123519_10015544_pt1 | contig 10675 bp, 11 predicted proteins | sample YelNatPaOPRAMG02_FD_87396 | JGI IMG/M metagenome (GOLD analysis project Ga0123519, IMG submission 87396) | Hot spring microbial communities from Yellowstone National Park - Yellowstone National Park OP-RAMG-02 (version 2) | ecosystem: Environmental > Aquatic > Thermal springs > Hot (42-90C) ...
AAGGCAGATGCCCAGCAAGCCTGGAGTACAATATTAAAAATTCCATCAAACAAAACATGGGCAACTGCAAAGGCTGCTATAAAAATAAACGGAATAGGAAGTGCAACCACAAGTCTTCATGCTTCTGTGCCGATTCTTGCTAAACTTATAGAAGTTTTAATGTCTAAAGGAATGCCGGCTGCAAATATTACGATTTTTGATATGACACAGAATGTTGGTGCTATTTATAATAATTTTAAAGGAGATGGTAAACCAATACCGGCTGCTGTTGTTTTTGGCGGTGGTGGTGGAGATAATGTTGCGGTTTTTCCAGCAGGTTGGAGAATGAATGCAACAAAGTGGCTTGCAGACTGTGACATTTTTATAAATGTTGCAAACAATAAAGGCCACGACCAGACAGACAATTATAGTGGGGTTACAATGTGCTTAAAAAATAATTTTGGTACAGTAAATTTTGGGCACAATGGAATGGACCAGTTGGCAGCCGCAAATTCCTGTGACTATGTTTTGGGAAATATTCCAACAACATATCCTGCAAAGGCTCAACTTTGCATTGTTGATTCTTTGTGGCTTGGAAATGTTGGTAGCTGGGCGGGTGATGCATCTAATAATAACAATGCAAATTCAATTGTTATGGGCACGTTTGCTGGCGCTGTTGATTATGTTGCAACAAGATTAATAAGAATGCCAAAATTGCCGGGTGGTATTAATACTGGTATAGTAGATCAATTCCTAACAAAATTTGGATATACAGCTGCAGATGGCACTACTATTACAACAAAAACAACAGGCCCGGGAAAAGGCTTGGTGGATGCTTCAACCTTTCAAGCTACGCCGGTTACCAAAGAGTCTTTTGCTCTTTATAAACACGGATTTGTTAGCTTTGAAGTCAACTATGGCAACAAAATGATTCATTCAAATATTAATTTTTCTAAGAATGATGCTATTCGTTCTGCTCAGATTTTTGATATAAAAGGAAGGCTTGTAAGAAATCTTAAAATACAAAATAATTTTAAGGTTTTTTGGGATGGAAGAGCAGAAAATGGCTTTCTTGTTGATACAGGAAATTATATATTAAAAATTTCTGGAAATAAAATTAGTGTTTCTGAATCTTTTGTATTAACAAGATAAAATTATATAAAGTATAAGCTAAAATATAAACAAGGCGTTTCTTAAAAAGAAACGCCTTGTTTTTTAATAAATATCTATAATTTTTAATAATTAACAAATTAGGATAACGTATATTAATTTTTCGCACATTTTTTTAGAGGGGTATCCTCAAACTGGTATTTTTTAATAAAAAAATAGTTAAATTTAAAAAATGAAGTGCTTTTAACTGCCAGATTTAGATTTAAATTTATAAATAAAAATATTAATAATAAATAGACACATTTAAGCCATAGGCATAAATTTTATAATCATAATATGGAGTAAATTTTATTGAAGAAAGAAAACCAGATTCTATTTTTTTATATAGCAATCTTGTATCAATAAAAGCAGCGAGTCTGTTTAAAACAATTGCTCCAATAAAAAAATAAGAGGCAACCTGATAAGACATTGATTGTTGTAAAATAGCAGAATATTTTTTTCTGTTTTCTGGATCATCCCATCTCCATTGTAGTTCGGGTAGAAGATAATTTTTTTCTTGATCTCGGTATATTAATTCCATTTCTTTATTATATCCTCTTGAAATATCCTGATTAAATCCATCGGATTCATCATATCTTCCAATGTTCTGCCACAAGGCATCATCATAAGATGATGGAGCCTTAATGCCCGCATGTTCCCATGCAAAAGCCTTTGCATTATTAAAAATTATTTTTGATTGATGATTGCATGTTATTCCTAAAAAAATAAACAAGGCTTCGGTAGAATAATAAATTATTGCCTTTTTGTTATCGCCAAGATATTGGTGCCCAAGACCTGGCAGCAATATTGAGGCTCCTATAGATAAAAATTCTGATTTTTTAAACTGATTACTCTTTGTAAAAAGATTGATAGTATCTGTTGTTACGCCTTCTTCAACAACAAGTTGAGAGAAAACCTGCTTAAATAAAAAAAAATTTATTAAAATAAAAGTAAGTAAAATGTTACGCATTATTAAAATTTAAATTTTAAAGTTAACCCTAATGGCTGCGAATAGCTTCTGGATGCAACACCCGATTTGATTTCTATATGCTGCCAAAAAGATTGTTTGCCCAGCAGATTGTCGTTATATGCCTTTGCACTAATTAATGCATCAATAGCGCTAACAACATGATTCAAAAGAATAAGAAAAAGAACATTTGTAGAAGTCTTATAATAATCGTTTGATTGAGACATCAATTTTCTAAAAAGCCTTTGATTATAAGAATATCCATATTGAAGATCTCCGTCTTCGATCAGGCTATTAGTGTCTGAAATGTCAAAAATATTTATCAAATACGACAACCCCAAAGTGTCATAACGAACATATTTGTTTGTATATGAGGGTAAATTTGGTAATTGTTCACCAGGATTGACGTTTCCTATTTCTGCAAGAGTCGGCTGACAATCGTCCCATCCCTGAACATAGGATTTTTCTTTTATGGTGCTATAAAATTCTTGAGATTTTATTGAGTATGCACGCTCAAGACTTTTTAATGTGTCTAAATAGATATTATCAAGCACTTCCTGAGCCGAAGAAGGATCGGAACCTGGTATTTTTTCTAATATAAAATTATATAGATTATCATAATAATTTTTCATTTTATCAAAAGAAAAGCTTTTATCTGCAAGATTTGTTGCTTCTTTATACTTATTTTTACCTTTACTCATAAACATGGCGCTAATACCAATAATTGTTCCTTCTGCAACAAGATATAAACCACCTCTCAAATAATTTTTTGTATATGCCTGTCCTAGCCCGGGAATTATAAAAGAAAGAAGCATTGCCAGTTTTGGTGAACGATATTCTTTTAGATTTTTTGCAAAATTAATTGAACGCGGTTCTTCTACTTTTAATATTTGCTTTGATGACTTTTCTTTTGATTGAACCGCTCCAGCATTTTGTTGCAATTCTGTTTGTTCTCCTTTTTGCTGTATCGTATCTTGCTGGGATTGTGTCTTTATTTGTAATTCCTGCTTAGTTGTATCTTCTACCAATACTTTTTTTGATGTAGAATCAACTTTTGACGCTTTAATGTTTGGTTTTTTATGTTGCGCCCCTTCTTCGGGTAAAAGCAGTTCTTCTTCTTCTGTAATAATATATTGCTGTAAAATATTTTTATCTTTTTGAATTACACTATCTTTACCCGAAGAAATTTGGCTTGAATTTTCTTTTGATGTATCTTTTAACAATAAATTGCTTGTATCTTTTTTAACAATGGTATCAGATTCAATAGCCTTAGAAGAAGATGAATCTTTGGTACTTTTTATTGTTTGAGCCTCAGGCTTATTTGAGCTTTTAGATGATACTGTTTTAAGATCTTTTCCATAAGAAAAAGAAAAACCAGAAAATAAAATAAATGCAGTAATTAAATTAATTATTATAACTTTTTTATTTTTCATTTATTGTTAAATCAAACCATTGATTTTATTATTTCGTATTCTGATATCAAAAAATTGCCAGAATAATATTATTTATAGGTCCAGCACATCTTTCATAGAATAAAGTCCTGCTTTTTTACCAAATAGCCATTTTGCTGCCAAAACAGCGCCTCTGGCAAAAGTTGCTCGGCTATGTGCAACATGACGCAACTCTATTCTTTCTCCAATCCCTGCAAAAAGAACTGTATGGTCACCAATAATATCACCCGCGCGCACAGAATGCATGCCAATTTCTTTTGACGGTCGCTCCTGCACAATTCCTGCTCTTCCATTTTTTACCACATCCTCATATTTTGTACCCATTGCAGAAGCTATTATTTGTCCTAGCATTCTGGCGGTTCCACTAGGGCTATCTTTTTTATACCTGTGATGGGCTTCTATGATTTCTATATCAAATTCCTTATAAATCTTTTTGGCAACAAGTTCTGTAATAACAAAAAGAAGATTTACTCCTAAACTCATATTAGGACTAAGTAATATTGGAATTTTTTTAGAAAAAGATGTTATTTCTTTTATTTCGTTATCAGAAAAACCTGTTGTACCTATTACAACAAATGCTTTTGTTGAATCTAATTTTTCTAATAGAGACATTGTTGCTTTTGCCCACGAGAAATCTATTATTACGCAGTCTTTATAATCTAATTCTGATATTGATTTACTAATCTTAATATTTTTAATATTAAGATTAACTGTTTCTCCATAATCTTTTCCAATCGCTGGATGCATTGGCTGTTCTATACAGCCAAAAAGTATGCAATCGCTGTCGCTAATAACAGCATTTGCAATTTCTTTACCCATTTTGCCACAAGCACCATTTATTATAATTTTGGTTTTCATTTTTTTCTCATTTTTTTTATTAATTTGAATATATTTGTTTAATTCCGGCTTGCTTTAATATTGAGATTAATTTGTCGCGAGTATCATTTTCCATTTGAACCAAAGGTAAACGCAACGGACCCGCAGCAAGTCCAAGATAATTCATTGCTGTTTTAACAGGGCCAGGATTAGTTTCTAAAAACATTGCATTTGAAACTGGCAAAAGTTCTTCGTGCAAGCTTAATGCCTTTGCAAAATCTTTCTGTTCAAAAGCATTAATCATTTCTACAACCTTAGACGGCCAGATGTTTGCAACAACAGAAATAACTCCTTTGCCACCACAGGCAAGAATAGGAAATGTGAGGGCATCATCACCAGATAAAATAGTTAAACGATCCCCACAACGTTTATGTATCTCAGAAATTTGCAGAATATTCCCGCTTGCTTCTTTTATTCCAATTATATTTTTAAACTCACATAAACGCTCCACTGTTTTAGGAAGCAGATTAACACCCGTTCTACCCGGAACATTATACATTATAATAGGTATGTCAACCGTTGTTGCAAGCACTTTATAATGCTGATACAAACCCTCTTGAGTTGGCTTATTGTAATAAGGCGTAATACATAAAATTGCCTCTGCGCCATTTTCTTTTGCATGGATTGCAGCATTAAGTGACTCTTTTGTATTATTTGAACCTGCTCCCGCAATAACCTGAATACGATCTTTTACCTGGTCTAAGGCTATATCAACCACATGATTATGCTCTTCCCAAGAAAGTGTAGCAGATTCCCCTGTTGTTCCGCAAGGAACAATACCACTTACACCATTAGATATTAAAAATTCAATATTACTCCTAAGCCCTTTTTCGTCTATTTCTCCACTCTCTGTAAATGGTGTAACTATTGCAACATAACATCCTTTTAATAACATAATTTTTCCTTTTTTAAACTACTCTTTTATTCTTCTTTAACCACCCACACTTTAAGATTTGCAAATACGTCCTTATGCAGATTGATTTTTACTATATAAACACCCAGCTGTTTTATTGGCTCTTCTATTTCTATAGACTTTTTATCTATCTCGTAGCCTTCTTTTTTAAGAAAATCAGAAATTTCCTGTGATGTAACAGAACCAAAAAGTTTATCGTCTTCTCCAACCTTTACTTTTATTGTGCATGGAATTTTTTCTATTTTCTTTGCCATTTCTTTTGCCATTTCTTTTCTTTTTTCTTCTTTTTTCAAAGCCAGCTTTATAGATTCTTCTATCATTTTTTTGTTACCCTTTGTTGCTGGCATAGCTATTCCCTGAGGAATTAGAAAATTTCTTGCAAATCCATCTTTAACTTTTACAATGTCCATTGCTTTTCCGAGTTTTTCGTAATCTTTTTTTAATATTATTTCCATTTTATTAATCTCCTTATTGTTTTTATTTCAAATTTTCTGCTACAAAAGGTAATATTGCCAAAAATCTGGCACGCTTGATAGCCCTCGCAAGTGCTTTTTGATGCTTCGAACAAACACCAGAAATTCTTCTGGGTAAAATTTTTCCTCTTTCTGTAATAAAATTTTGAAGCATTTTTTCGTCTTTATAATCGGGCTCTACTGAATTTTGTTCAAACCAACACAATCTTTTTGATTTACCCCTTTTATACATGATTATTCTCCCTCTTCTTTTAACTGTTCATACTCAACTTGTTCTTTTGGTATGCTTTTATAAGCAACCTCACTTATAGGTTTATTTGAAACCTTAGGATTTGCAACAACAATTAAAAAACGCAAAATATTGTCTTTTATTTTAAGGTATTTATTTAATTTTGCAGTTGCATCACCCTCACCTTTAAAAACATACAAATAATATACGCCAGTTTTTTTTCTTTTTATGGGATAGGCTAAATTTTTTCTACCCATTTCCTGGGTTTTTTCTAATTCCCCAATACTTTTGATAAAATCTTCTACTTCACCACATTCTTTTTTTATTTTTTCGTCTGGCAACGAAGAATCAAAAATGACTACAGCCTCATAAGTTCTTTTAGACATGAAATTAACCTCCTTTGGACTTTTAGGCTTCTTTGATTGACTATTTTTTTGTCAATCAAAGAAGCAGGATTTATTATTGATTTTTATTTTATTTATTTTGTACTTTTGTTTTCCTCGGTCCTAAAATTATTAAATTTGTTCATTGCACTCAAAATATCATTAGTTAGTAAAAATTGTGCTGCTTCTACAGCCTTATCTATAACTATATTAAGAATCTCTTTCTCTTTTTCTAAAAACTCACTTAAAACAAATTCCTTTGCATCTACATTTTCTGGCAATGGTCCTATTCCGATTCTTAATCTTTTAAAATTACTGCCATATTTTTTTATTATAGAACCAATACCCTTATGACCACCATCCGATCCACTTGGTCTTAGTCTTAGAGTGCCTAAAGGCAGATTTAAATCGTCAACAATCACCAAATAGGAATCTAAAGATACATTAAATAATTTGTTACACGAATCTATTGCATTTACCGATAAATTTACAAAGGTTTTTGGTTTAACTACTATAACCTTTCTGTTGTTAATGTTTCCTGCCCATGAGTCAAAATTTTTTTTCTTTATTGTATATTTATCTGATAAAATATCAATCAGCCTATCGGCAACCATAAAACCAACATTGTGTCGTGTATTTTTATATTTCTCTCCGTGATTTCCTATACAAAAAAAAATAAAATCTACTTTTTGTTTGTTTCTTCTTTTTAATATAAAATCAAAAAATGCCACTAAAAAATTTTATCCTTTTATTTATTTCTCCTTACCACCAGTCTTTGATTGTTTTGTATCTTTTGCTGGCGGCTTTGCTTCTTTGGATTCTGCAGAAGCTGCACCTTGTGCTTTGCCAGTGCCTTCTGGCGATGTAGCCGCTGGTTGCGCAGCTTCTCCTGCTGCTTGTTGCGGTGCTGCACCTTCTGCTCCTGCCGCCGTTGGCTCTGGAGCTTTTACTTCTTCCTTAGTAGGAACTATTACTACTGCAACAACTTCATCTGGCGAATCTTTAATAACAGCATTGGTTACCTTAATATCTCTTATATGTATAGAGTCTCCAATTTTTAACATAGAAACATCAACCTGAATTTTTTCTGGAATATTGCCAGGCAAGCATTCAATTTTAATTTTCTTTGCAGCATGTTGCAATACGCCACCCATTTCTTTTACTCCAATTGGAGGAAGACCTATAAGTTCAACAGGAACATCCACCACAACTTTTTCGTTCATTGATACACGCTGAAAATCTATATGAAGTATTTTCTTTCTGTTGATAAGATCCCGTTGAATCTCTTTTATAATGGCAACAGATTCGTTTCCATCTTTTTCTTCTAAACCCAAATTAAATAGATTTCTTGTTTTTTTATCTCTAACTAATTTTATAAATTCATTATAATTGACTTCAATTTTACGAGGCGTAAAATTATGCCCATAATAAATTGCAGGAATCCATCCATTTTGTCGTAAATTTCTATTATATGATTTTGAATTACCACTTCTTGGTCGCGCCGTAAGTTTAATAATATCCAAATTAGACCTCCTTAATTTTCTTTATTATATTAAAAATTTTATTTATTTCTATAACTTTATAATATTTTTTATCTTAATCTTAAAGCGCTTCTTTTAACTATAATATACCAATTAAATTAATATTTAAAACTTAAATTGACCCTAATAAAAATAATTTTAAGCTGGGGCGGAAGGATTCGAACCTCCGCATGCGAGGACCAAAACCTCGTGACTTTCCGCTTGTCGACGCCCCAGTAAAGTTTTTTAAAAATAATATGTGGAGCTTAAGAGTGTAAAATTTAAAAACCCTAAAAAAAAATGCCTCTATTTTTTCTTGATAAATTAAAGGCAGATTATTGAGCCCCTTCTGGTGCTTCCTCTTCTACATCAAAGTCATCTTCTTCTGCATTGCTTTGATGTTTGTTAATAGAACCCTGACCCGACTGCATTTTGTTGAGTTCGTTCTCAAAAGCATCCAGCACCTTATCTTCTATTCTCTTCCTCATTTCGTTATTAATGGGATGAGCAATGTCCTGATATGTGCCATCTCTTCTTTTTCGCGAAGGCATAGACACAAAATATCCCTGCGAGCCGTTTATTACTTTGAGTCCACGCACCACAAAGCAGTCATCAAAAGTGATGCTAGCAAAAGCCTTAAGCTTTTCCTCGTTTCTAAAACTGATTCTTACTTCTGTGATTTCCACGTAAAGCCTCCTGATGTTAATATTTAAAAATTACCCTGGCACATTATTAAAAAACGCCAAGCACCATATTTAATATAAATTAGTATTTGCTTAAATTACAAAAAAGAAACATTTTTTTACAAAATTAATTTTGTAAAAATTAAAATAAAATGAAAAATATAAATAATATCTTTGGAATATTTAAATGCAAAATAATTATTTTATGCTATTATTAATATAAAAATTTATTCTTTATAAAATATTACAAAAATTATAATTTATCTTTAAAGGTTTGTTATTAATGGTGAAAAAAGACTCAAATATAAATCTTTATTTTTTATATAGAGACAATATTGGACTTACTCACAAAAAAAATGTCTTATCCCTTATTGATTATTCAAAAGATGAAATAAACCAAATTATTCTGACTGCATCTAATATTAAAAATAATAAGTTAAAGTTGTCTCCTATGCCCTTTGAAAAAAAAACGGGTGTATTAATTTTTGAAAAGCCGTCTCTTAGAACACGAATTACATTTGAAACAGCAATATATGAACTGGGTGGATTTCCTATTTACCTTTCTTCGGAACAAATTCAAATGGGCAAAAGAGAAAGCATAAAAGATGTTGCAAAAAATTTAGAAAGATGGGTTCATTTGATTATTGCAAGAACCTTTTTACATAAAACCGTTGCAATGCTGGCAATAAATAGTTCTATTCCTGTAATAAATGCTCTTTCAGACAAATTTCATCCGTGTCAGGCTCTTGCTTTTGGCTTAACAATAAGAGAAAAATTAAATGATAAGAAAAAAATTAATGTTGTTTTTATAGGAGATGGCAACAATGTATGTAATTCTATAATGGTTCTTTCTGCCAAACTGGGATGGAATTTTATTGCATGTGGTCCTAAAGGCTATCAACCCGATTCAAAGATTTTATATATATGTAAAGAAATTTCTAAGTTAACTGGCTCTAAAATAGAAATTTTTAATAATCCACAAAAAGCAGTCCAGAATGCCGATGTTATTTATACCGATGTCTGGACAAGCATGGGGCAAGAAAAAGAAAGAGCATTACGAAGAAAGATATTCGCACCTTATCAGGTTAATTCAAAATTGCTTCTTAAAGCCCCTAAAGAGGTTATTGTGTCTCATTGTTTACCGGCTCATCGCGGCGAGGAAATTACAGATGATGTTTTAGATTCTAGCAAATCGGTTGCTTTAGACGAAGCAGAAAATCGTTTACATGTTCAAAAGGCGGCAATTATAAATTTATTTTCATAAATTCCAAAAAAGGATTATGTAATTATGAAAGAAACAAGAATACCTTTTGGAATAAAAGGATTAGACGAAATGATAGAAGGTGGATTACTTCCTTCAAGCGCCAATCTTGTTGAAGGTGCTGCCGGAACGGGTAAAACCACTCTCGGAATGCAATTTATTTATAACGGCATTACTCTTTACAACGAGCCAGGGCTAATTATTACATTCGAAGAGTTCCCCCAGCAATATTATCATGATGCTCTTAACTTTGGCTGGGATCTTAAAAAACTTGAAGCAAAAGGTAGTTTGAAAATTGTTTTTTCTGATCCAGAAACGGCTCTAAAAGAATTTGAGAATATAGATGGCACATTTGTTTCTATTATAGAAAAAATGAAAATAAAACGTGTTGTCGTTGATAGTGTTTCTCATTTAGAATCTCTTTCTTTAGATCAATTTCACTTAAGGGAAATAGAAAGAAAATTTATTAATTCTCTTAAACGTGAAAATGTTACTAGCATTCTTCTTAGAGAAAACGATACGCTAATGGGGCAAATTGGCAGAGTAACAAGCAAAATTCCTTTTATTGTTGATTCATATTTTCTTATGAGATATGTAGAAATAGACAGTACGATCCAAAAAGCTTTTATTATTTTAAAAATGCGAGGAAGTAACCATCAAAAAGATATAAGATGTTTTAAAATCGGACCAAAGGGTTTTGAGGTGGAATCAAAATTTGCGGGTAAAGAAGGAATTATGAGTGGAATTTCGCACAATACGCCTCAAGATGCTTTTGTTAATGTATTTGGTAA
>Ga0123519_10015549_pt1 | contig 10671 bp, 5 predicted proteins | sample YelNatPaOPRAMG02_FD_87396 | JGI IMG/M metagenome (GOLD analysis project Ga0123519, IMG submission 87396) | Hot spring microbial communities from Yellowstone National Park - Yellowstone National Park OP-RAMG-02 (version 2) | ecosystem: Environmental > Aquatic > Thermal springs > Hot (42-90C) ...
AATATTTGTTAATGATTGAAAAGAAAACTGCTAAATTAATTGAAAAAGCAATGCTTGTTGGTGGATATATCGGCAATGCAAACCCTAATCAACTCGAGGCTTTGAAAATTATCGGTCAAAGTTTGGGAATTGGCTTTCAACTGCAAGATGATTTGTTGGATTTAACTGCATCAGCAGATACATTCGGGAAAGAAATTGGGAAAGATATTCGGGAAGGGAAAAAAACTTTTTTAATTTTACAATCTAAAGAACTTTTTAATGATGACTTGTCAATTAATTTGCTCAATAAATTTTTTGCTAACAAAGGATTACAAGATGAAGAAGTTTCTGAACTAATTAATTATATGGAATCTTACGGGGTTATGACAAAAACAAAAGAGCAAATTAATTATTATTTCAAAGAAGCAATAACGAATTTAGAAAAACTACCCAATAATGAATACAAAGATTTATTACGCTATGTTATTGAAAAAATATTACAGCGGGAATATTAATAAGTTTATAATATTAATAAGTTTATAAAAATGTAGGATATGTCTTTTCTTGTCTACAATACACCTTATAGCAATTTATTATCTCAAAGTAAAAATTTTGGGAATATTGGTGATTTAATTAAAAGTTCTATATCAGAGCAAACAATTGAAAATTTAATAATAATCGTTCCTACCAAAAGAATTGTCCGTTATTTAGAGAACGAAATAATTAATACATCCTTTAATTTACACAAAAGACCAATTGCGGAACTTCACATTTACAATCTTGATGATTTTGTAACATTAATTTTTGAAAAACTATTTGGTGCAGAAAAATATAAATTCGTTAGTGATGCGTTGAGACTTGTTCTAATTGAAGAAGCGTTAAAAAATGCAGATTTAAAATATTATAAGTTTTCTAAAAATAGAATAAAACTTGAACTAATAAGAAAACTTTCCGATTTAATATATGGAATTCGTCAAGATGGCTATTCAAGTGAACAAGCACAAAAAGAATTGGAATTAGATGAAGTAGAAAATTATCATATTTTTGATAAGAGGAAAAATAATGATATTATTAAATTATTAATAACTTACGAAGAATTGCTTGGCGATAAACTCATAGATAAACCTATTATGTATCGTTTGCTTAATAATTTTTTTAAAGCAAATTTAAATAGCATAGAACTGTTCAATGAAGCATTTTACCAACTATTTCCAAAAGAAGCGATTATTACTGCGATAGGTTTTAGTGAGTTTAAAAATCCAGAAGCAGAATTTTTTTCTTTAATTAGTCCAACAATTATCCCAGTTTCTTTTTTCTTTGATTATTCAGAAGCAAATGGTCCTTTATTTGGAAATTTCCAAGATATTATTAGAAATTTCATTGATGTTGGTTATAAATCTTTGTCAGATGATGATTTTATTGATTTTTCAGATGAAAATAATAATGATAGTGATAATTATTTTTTAAGGAAAAATTTATTTAATTATAATGTTGATGCTGTAAATCCAAATTTCTCAGATTACATAACCATATTCAAATCTACAAATATTGAAGATGAAGTAAAATACATTGCTAAACTTGTTAAATATTTAAATTTAACCGAAAATATTCCATTAGATAAAATTGCAATTGTAAGCCGAAACCCAAAAGAATATTCAGAGATGTTCCGTGATATTTTCAGAAAAGAACGAATACCCGCAAATATATCAGACCGATTTATTTTGAAAAATTCGCATATTGTTAATTTGATAATAGAAATTATTAATTTATTTACAAGTAATTTCAAAATTGAGCAATTAGAAAAGGTCTTGAAAAGCAGTAATGTTAAAATTGATTTTGATATTGATTTTCAAAATTTTGCTGATGTATTACAAGGTCTAAAAATTAGTAAATTTTATTATTCCTTCAAGAAAAAATATATTCCCGAACGAGTTGCAAATTTTGAAAAGCATATTTCTTCTTTATTATTAAGTAATAGTTTAGATTATCATCAAAAGAAAAATTATGAAAATTGGAAGCAAAAGATTAAAATATTCAACGAAGATTATAAAAATTTAGCCCAACTTTTTGATTATACATCTCAAAAGATTACTATTAAAGAATTTAAAGATATTGTTCTTAATATTATTAATCAATTTAAAATTAAAGATGCATTAAAAGAGAAAATCAAGAAATCTTTAAAAGTAAAAAACTTAACTTATCAATTTGATTATTTTTTAGCGTTAGACGAAATTGAAAAAGAAGTAACAGAACTTGATACATTTGTTGAAATGCTAAAAGATATGGTAACCACTTTTGAAGCAAGATTTACCGGAGTTGAAACAAAAATAGAAGATTGGTTGGAAAGATTAAAGATAGCCATTGCAGATGCAAGGTATCAAATTCAGGAAAAAACAGGTTACGGAGTTACTATTACTTCAATTGAACAAATCAGAATGTTGCCTATACAAGTAAAAATACTTTGCGGTGCAAATGATGGCATTTTCCCGTTAGCGTATGCCACAGAAAATATGCTCGGAAAAGAATTAATCCATTCACGAATTACTCATTTGCAGAGTGAAAGAATGACTTTCTATCAATTTTTATCTAATAATAATTTATTAAATCTTTCAGCAAAACAGCAAGTATTTATATTTTATCCTCAAACAAAAGGTAGCGAATTCCTTTCTCCTTCGCCTTTTTTAGAAAGTATTATGAAAATTTCAGATTTAAAAAAGAAAAATAAAATTATTAGTATTAGCAATGCAAAAGATGATCCAAATATATTAAAACAATATCCTTGGCTAAATGCAATTACAAACAGAACTGAATTTATTGATTATATCATCAATTTGAAATTAAAAAATGTTGAAATTAGTGAGTTATTATCAAAGTTTAATGCTAATAATGAAATTATCACTATAAAAGAAATAGATAGGTTATTGAAAATTATTCAAAGGAAGAACAACTCAAAAATTGTAATGGATAGTGAGCAAATAGATGAATTTTATAGTCATTATTTTTCAATAAGTGAATTAGAAAAATATGCGAAATGCCCATATAAATATTTTAGTGAAAATATTTTAAAAATTACCGCACCAGAAGTAAAAGATTTAAAAATAAGTTATTTAGAAGAAGGTAGTTTGTTACATAATATTCTTTTTAAATTTTACTCTTATTGTTTAAAGAATAATGAATCCGTAGTCAATTTCACATTAACTACCAAAGATAACCAACAAATTACTTTGCCGGTAGTTTCACTTGTATCGTCAAAATTAAAGCAGTATTCAGCAATAATACTGGAAATGATAAAAGAAGAGTTAAAAAATCCAATTTACGACCACCCATTTATTTTGTTGCAATTGAAAAATTATTTAGAAACAAGTCCTGCAAAAAATAAAATAATCGGATGGTTGGAAGCTGAATTGCAAAAAATAGCATCTGGTTGGAATTTTTTACCTTTTGCTTTTGAAGAACAAATATTTACAGAATTTAATAAAGATGATTTTACAACAGCTTATTTAGAGGCAAATCCTGAAATATCGGCATCTTGCAAACCAATTAAGATATTGGCAAAACCTGATAAAATTGAAATTTCAAATTTTACAAGCGGTAACTTCGCAGAGTATTATGTGGCAATTACAGATTATAAGCTTTCTTCATCAAGTATTTCAAATAATATGGATATTATTGAAAAAAGAGTTTCATTTCAAATGCCTGTATATTTAAAAGCAATAATAAAGAAATTTTCTGAAACAAAGAATGTAGATTTAAAACCAGCATTTGCTGTTTATTATAAAATGAACGCAGAATACAATTTGGAAAAGTTGTCGCAAAACTTTGCTTTTGTTTTGCTTACTATTCCTGATTTAGTTCCTGCTAATTTTAGACCCAAACGAAAAACCAAAGATTTGTCACTATTAGATAATACAACAATTGATGAAATTTTAGATAATACTTTAAAAGAAATTTTTGGGATACGTGAAAAAATTATTCAAGGAGTATTTCCTATTAAGCCGGATTTACAAAATATTTGCAAATACTGTGCTAACGATATCCTTTGTAGAAGACGTGTTGAAATATAAAAAAAATAACCGGACATTATTTATTGTCGCCAAACATTTAAAACTTGCACTGACTTTACTTTTCTGATATTCAATAAATTCACAATCATTATATTCAAACTTTTAATATCATTAATGAACACTTCAAACACGCCTTCAAAAGTATCTTCTTGCTCATTTGTATCAATTTTTGTTTGTTTAATATCCGAATCTCCAATTGCCGCAGTAATATCTTTTAAAATATGAGTGCGGTTGTATCCTTTAATTAAAACTTTTGCATAAAATCCATTATTAAATACTGCTAAATTTTCTTTTGTTGAATGTTCGATTTGAGTATTTTGGAATTCAGAACTTATTTCAATTGTTTTAGTTTTTGCTACCCAATCATAAAAATAACCAATAGCACGATAATCTGAAATATAATTTTTCCAAAGCATCTTTAAAGTTGGTGTTGGTGAACGTAATATCTGTATTGTTTCATTTCCTGATAGTTTATAATCGAAATCATAAATTTTATCGTGAATACGAGCACCACCGAAATAATAGCCTGCTTCTTCTGAAAGAGCAAAGGCAAAATCAATTACTGTTGCATCTTTAGGTAGGAAAACTTGATTTTGGTCTACTGAATAGCATACAATTTTGTCGTTAAATAAGTTCTTATCAAGGGAATCCCATATATCTTTAATTGCAATTTCACCTTTTTCTAAAATTGCATATTCCATCCAATTCGACCACAATTCCAGTTCATTATCTGAAATATCTAATATCTTTTTCTTTACACGCTTTTCCTTAATTGGTACTTGTATAAAATTCTGTAAAATATCGTGGTCTTTTTCCCGCATAATAGTTATATCCAGGCTATCATAATTTTCTTTTTTAACACGGATTTGAAATGTATCAAAATCATATTCTCCTAAACTTTGCTTTCCTTCTTGATAATTCGATACATTGTTATGTTGAAAATGGGTGATTAATAGTGATGTTATTTTGGCAAGGTCTGATAAACTATCTGTTGGTACTGAAATAATACAAACTACATAATCTGTTAATCGCTCTATATTCTTAAAATTGTTAGTTAAATTATATATTTCATATTCTCGCCTGTGGTAAAGATTTATTACTGTTCCCGAAATATTGCCTGCTTGAAGAGCTGTATCTATATCATTTTGATATTGCATTAATCTTTCTAAAATATAACTTTCCTTACTTTCAATAATTCCACGGATTTTTTTAAATAATTCTTTGTCTGTGAAATAAAATGATAAATCTTGCAATTCAAGTGCAATTTTATTAAAACCTAACCTAAATGCAAATCCTACATAAAATTGTAATGTTTCATCAGATATATATTTTTGCTTTATTATGGCTTTTTCATCTTCGCCAATATAATGCAAGGTCTTCATATTATGCAGTCTATCGGCAAGCTTGATAATAATAATGTTCTGATTTTTTACAAATGTTTGGAACAATTTTCTATGAGTAAAACATTTTTGAATTTCTTTGCTTCTTAAAATTGCATCTACATCTCTTGGGTTATATTTTTTACTTAATTCAAATTTGAAATTTTCATTTTCCTCAATTAACTTTTCATGCGAAATTTTTGTTAATGCTTCAACTATTTCGGCAAGTTCAGGACTATTAAATTTTTCTATAATCATTGCTTTTGTAACTCTATCGTTTTTGCCTGCTGTATCTTCGATTGTATCGTGTAAAAAAGCGGCTGCCAGATAAATTTCATCATAAACATTGAATTTTTCAATTAAAAATAAGGCTACCCAAAGTGGATGTGTATAATACGGTTTTCCTGACTTTCTTTTGTCTCTTCTATGATAAAAGACCAAAAAAGCAAAGGCTTTAAACAAAAATCTGAAATCAGCATCAGGTTTGTACTTTGATAATATATATTTAAAATATTCAAAATCCTCTCTTGGGGATTTCCCGAATGAGTCGTTCTCATCATACATTAATTCAACATCTAACTGTTTGTTGAGTTTCATTTTTTATTCTTTATTCATTCCTTTTAATATTAACTTAAAAGACTATAAATTATTTTAAATTAAATTATAAACATAATAAAGATGGGGCTATCTCAAAAGATAATAACTTATGAAATAGCCCTAACATAAGGAAAGTAAATTATAAATGGGATAAATGTTAATAAAAGCAATTTTAAATTAAGAGATGTTATAACTCTATAACTTTTATATAGTTGCTTTCATTTACATTTTCGTCGGATAATCCTGTAACAAAGACAATCAAGTCGCCTTCTTTTGCAATATCTTTACGTTTTAATAATTTTAACAAAAAGTTATGAGCATCAACATCAAATTTGTCTCGGATATATTCTAATTCATCATTTAATTTAACAGGAATTACTCCCCAAATTAAATTTAAATAGGCTAAGTTGGTTTCATCAGTTGTTAAAGCAATAATTGGAATATTAGGGCGATTTTTTGCAATTTTTCTTGCAGTAAAATCCCATTTAGTTGCAGTAATAATAGCTTTTGCATTAATATTAGAAGCAAGCAAAACAGTTGATACCGCTATTGAGTCGGATATATTGTTTGTATGGCTTTGAAAATTATGTCTTAAATTTAAATAGTTTAATTTTTTTAAAGCGTTGATTTCCGTACTGAAGATTATTTTATGCATAAATTCAACAGATTCAATAGGATATTTCCCGACACTTGTTTCTCCACTTAACATAACGGCATCAGTACCATCAAGAACAGCATTAGCAACATCGCTTGTTTCTGCTCTTGTTGGGATTGGATTATTAATCATTGATTCAAGCATTTGGGTGGCGGTAATTACAGGTTTCCCTGCCAAATTTGCTTTTTTTATTAATTCTTTTTGCAATAGGGGAAGTTCCTCCAAAGGCATTTCTAATCCTAAATCTCCACGTGCCACCATAATGCCATCGCTTTCTTTAATTATCTGGTCAATATGTTCAAAGGATTCCGCACGTTCTATTTTTGCTATTATAGGAACTTGTCTGCCAAATATTTTCATCGCAGTTTTAAGTTCAAATATATCTTCTGCTTTTTTTACAAATGATAAAGCTACAAGATCTACTCCGTTTTCTAACCCGAATTTCAAATCTTGCAAATCTTTTTCGCTCATTGATGGAGCATAGCTTTTAGAGCCTGGGACTATAATTCCCTTATTGTCTTTTAATAATCCACCTTTTACAACTTGGGTTATGACTTTGCTCTCTTGCACCCCTGTGCACTTTAAAATAATATAGCCGTCATCGAGTAAAATCGTATTGCCTTTTTTTACTTCAGCAGGCAAATTTTTATAATGCGTTGAAACGATTTTACTATTCCCAAATTCAATTTCGTCAGTAGTAATAATAAATTCAGTGTTTTCTATAAGTTCAACACCGCCGTTTTCAACTTTTGCTGTTCGTATCTTAGGACCTTGCAAATCTTGCATAATGGCAATTTCAATGCCTTCCTCTTTTTCAATTTCTTTAATTGTATCAATAACTTGTTTATGAACAGATTTTTCGCCATGTGAAAAGTTCAACCTTGCAACATCCATTCCTCTTTTTGCAAATGCCTTTAATGTATCCTTATCTGAACTTGCAGGACCTATAGTGCAAACAATTTTTGTTTTTGCTGTATTCATATATTATCTAATTAATTAAAAAGTAACTCCGACTAAAAGGGTAAAATAAAACTTTTGATTTTCATCTGCTGTTTTACCTATTAAATTCATATAATTATATTTTCCTTCAACATTTAAGTCTAAAAGTCCAAGACTGATGTCTGTTCCGATACCTAATCCAAATCCAAAACGGCTATCGGTTGGAGTTGTTGAAATTGGAATTGATTGACCTGCAATTTTTGATTCCACAGAAGTATAAATATAATTATAAGCAATTTCACCAGTAACATACGGACTAATAAACGATTTAAAAGGATATAAATTTAATCCAGCCGCAATTGGGATTACTTTGGTAGCAGTTGAAAGAGTTGCAAGTTGCTTGCCTGTTTGTGGGTCAAGAACTTGAATTTCACTTTGCGGAAAGCTATTATAGCCTAAATTCCCAACAAATGAAAAGTTTGAGTTTAAAGGCATCGTAAGTTTAATACCTACATGGTAACCAGTTGACAGTCCTTGGGAAACTAAATTTGCTAATGAACCTGTTGACCATTGCATTGTATTTTTGTTGTAAACTTGGTCCATTTTGCTATCTGGTGTTGCAATACCTGCATTAAAACCAAATTGCAAAGCCCCTGCTTTTGCATTAAAAACATTGAACAATGTTATTGTAATAGCAATAAACAATATTTTTTTCATTTTTTCCTCATTTATTAAAAATTTTTTCTTAATTTTCTTATTTTTGGAGAGCTATTATGTTAAAACGTTTAAGTGTAATTACGATTTTGTTTGCTTTTTTGTTTAACGGCATTGCTTTTTCTCAAGCAAAAGAGATGCCAACAAATATCGGCCTGTTTGGTGGGCTGGGCTTGAATATGCACTCTACCAGTTTTGCAGGTTCAATGGATTTTCCTCCATATAATCAGAGTGCTACTTCTCTCGGTGGATTCTTCGGAATAATTGGCAACTTCCCAATTAATGAAACTTACACAATATCTGGCAGACTTGGATATAACAGCCTTTATGGACAGCTTTCTAGTAACACCGGATCACAAACCACGACAACTATTGATGCACATTACGATTATATTGAAATTAGCCCTATTTTACAACTTCACAATCTAATTTCAAATACACCTGTATATTTTTTGGCTGGTTTAGAATTAGGCGTGCCGATGAATATGAAATATGATGCGACCGTAACAAATCCTAGTCAGACTCAGTCTTTAACAAATATTGACGTCCCTGACCAAAAATTAACAAGAATTGCAATTGCACTTGGCGCAGGGTATATAATCGATTTGACAAAGAATATATTCCTTATGCCGGAAGTATCGTATCGCTTACCTTTGTCAAAAGTTTCTAATAATATTGATTTCCCTGATTGGAATATTGGTCAACTGCGACTTGGTGTAAATTTAACATTTGGACTTGCAAAATACGAAGAACCTGTTACAGAAACAAAAGAAAATTACTATATGAATGTAGAAACTCCACAAATTAGCTATTACGATGAAAAAATGAACCCACGACCAGTAGATAAAATTAAAGTTGAAGAAGTTCAATATACTGAACTTTTCCCACTCATCCCTTATATTTTCTTCCCAAATGGTGAATCTGTACCAACGGCAGAGACTCAAGTCCTTTCCGCTCAAAATGCCGCAGGTGAATTTAGCATTTCAAAACTTCCACCAGACGCTATGAAAATTAATTCTTATACATTGGACATCATTGGGTCAAGAATGAAAGAAAACAAATATTCAGATATGACAGTTACTGGTACTTTGAATTCAAAAGAATTAAAAACTAATAAAAAATTAGCAAAAGAAAGAGCTGATTTTGTAAAAAACTATTTAGTTGGTAATTATGGAGTAGATGCAAGTAGAATCAATGCTATTGGAGGAGGTTTCCCAACAAAGCCATCTAATAAAAATGATGCGATGGGTGATATAGAAAACAGCCGTGCTGAAATAACCACAAAAGATCCTGAAATATTAAAACCAATTATTATTAGTGCTGATAAAGAAAGGATTACAACTCCACAAATAATTAACTTTAATGTTGGAATTAGCACAAATGATACTATCGCTTATTGGGCTTTAAAATATTATCAAGCAGGTAATGAAATTTCAAAATTTGACGGCGAAGGTATGCCAAAAAATATTTCTTGGCAAATCGGACCAAATCAATTGGAAGCTTCTCAAACTCCTGTTGATTGGGAATTTACTGCAAAATCTAAAAACGGCTTAAGTAAAACTATTGATGGTTCTATCCCTGTTGATTATTTCTCTTTCTCACGAAAGAAAACTGAAAATTTGCCTGATAAAATCATCTCTAAATTTAGTCTAGTGCTTTTTGATTTTGATAGTCCTGTTCTGAGAGAAAAAGAAAAAGCTATCATTGATAAATATATTGTCCCTGCTATTTCTGCAAATTCAACAATACAAATTTATGGTTATACTGATATAATCGGCGATCCTGACTATAACAAAACATTAGCAACAAAAAGAGCTGAAAGTGTTCATAAATATTTGGAAAGCAAGGTTAAAAATGTTCAATACCAAACATTTGGAGTTGGCGAAAGTGTATTAATTTTCAATAACAACTTAACAACTGGAAGACAACTTTCAAGAACAGTTCAAATTTATGTTGTTACTCCGAAAAAATAAAATTCCCATCTCTTAATTTAAAAAGGCTGTTTCAATGTAAATTAAGCAGCCTTTTTTTATTTCTTCTCTTTTTCTAAAAGAACACACGGATGTTTCCCCCATCTTTCCCCTTCTTTGAAGGGAGGGACGGGGAATGACATGCCATAAAATTTGTCATTCTGAACGAAGTGAAGAATCTAAAAATAAATGTGGCACATTTGACGGGTGGATTCCCGTTTTCACGGGAATGACAGAAAAATTGTCATTGCGAGCGTAGCCCAAGCAATCTACAAAAATCTACAACATCTTCGGCGAATGTGTGAAGACGTAAGGGCAAATAATTATTTGCCCATACAATTGGATTCCCATTTTCACGGGAATGACAACAAATT
>Ga0123519_10015554_pt1 | contig 10669 bp, 6 predicted proteins | sample YelNatPaOPRAMG02_FD_87396 | JGI IMG/M metagenome (GOLD analysis project Ga0123519, IMG submission 87396) | Hot spring microbial communities from Yellowstone National Park - Yellowstone National Park OP-RAMG-02 (version 2) | ecosystem: Environmental > Aquatic > Thermal springs > Hot (42-90C) ...
CCACCGCCTCCTATCGTGAAGATCGAAGTCGATAAAACCAACGTGTTCCTCACGTGGCCAGGCGTGAACGTAGGCTATAGACTGCAATACCGCACCAACCTCACCCAGGGCCAATGGCAAGACGTCCCTGGAGCTGACCTCCGACTAGACTCGGACAAATGGAAAATCACTTTGCCTTTCGGTAGTGGTGATTCGATGTTCTACCGACTGGTGAGATAATTGCGAAAGTGTATCATTGACCCCCAGCACGCTTCCGACCGTTCAAAAACCATCTGGGGGCTATTTTCTGTGAATCTGCCATTTGCGTAGTCGTTATTGGGGCAAATGCCACATTCGCCAAATAGGTTGCCAGGTTTGATTCCCTGATATTACTTACTTTTTATATTTGCCGTTACTTGTTGATTGCATCCCAGGCCTGCCAAATAGAAAAACCGTCATGGCTGCAAAAATTGTAATCACCTGACCGACAGCACCTTATTTCGTTGGAGAGTGTTAAAGCGATCAACGCCGAGCAGGTTAATGAGGTGTTGCGTGGTGTTGGTCAAGGTTTGTCGCATGGCGTTCTTTATTTCATCTACTTTAGCCGTGTCGCCGAACGCCTCAAACAGGTGTATCTGTTTTTGGTATTCCTGCATGGCTTTGTCCTGTTGCCGTAGTATCTGGTAAATCTGCTCTATTTCCTGTTCGCTAAGGCCCCACTGCGTGGCGTAATTCTTCATGTCAACATAGCGCGCATCCTGCTGGCGCTCGTAATACTCAAAAGCCTCATTGCCCGCTACCTGACGGAATTCCCTGCGCCACCATTCGTGCAATTCCTCCATCCGCCTGTCGAAGGTCGCTGAGTCGATGATGCCCTGTTCCGCTTCGTTCCTAAGGTCGGCCTCCTTTTGAATCCAGTCGCTTTCGAGTTTTTCCAGCGCGGCGATTTGTTCATCGCTGATGTTGAAGCGGCGGAGGGTGCGCCGCATTTCTGCTGAAAGGCCGGCCTGTTGGGTTGTTTTTAAACGTTCAAAGCCGAGCAATGCCTGAGCCTGTTGTTCGTAGTCAGCCAGTACGTCTAGGCGCTGATCCTCGTAGGTGGGCAAGTCAATCTCTTTCTTGAGCTTGGCTATCTCCAGTTCGCGCAAGCGTTGCTCCAAAACTTTGCGGATTTCATAAAAAGCTGCAGTTTCGGACTCCGACAACTTGAGTGATTCAAGGTTAATATCGGAAAACTTTCTTTTCTGGTCCCAAGCCCGGAATTTTTCCTCACCCATAGCCGCCAATAAATTTGCCTCAAGTTCGATTTCACGCTGGATGTCGTGAAGCCTCAAGGCATCAATGTCTACCTCCCCATCGACGTATTTGCGGTAGAGTTCATCATGGCTCTTTTGCCACCGTGCGTCGAAGTCAGCCTGAACCATCGCTGCCAACACATGATCAGGTGCAACGTCTCGCACCAGTCCAATCCAGTCGCGCCAGTCTCCGAATGCCGGCTTTTGGACCTGCGGCGCCGCCTTGATACGGGAAGCGATTTCCGAAACGGTCGGCGTGGCCGCTGGCTGCTCTGGCGCAAGGGCGGAGAGATTTTGGATTCCCAGCTTACGAAGCACGGCGACAAGTGCGACGGTGAACAGGACGACGTTCAAAAACAAGGATATCTTGAGCAACGTATTGCAGTTCATCTCCTGGGTTGCATAGTGAAAGCTTTTTAGAAGTTTAGGCGGGGGCGGATGGCACTGTAGCCGATTCGCCCCCGCAAAACCCTGCCAAACTCCTTTGCTATTCCAGCATTAGCAGCTTACGGCTGAAAGTAACTGGTCACACTTTGACCAGGCAGCGAGTCGGTGAATGACCCACCCGAAACTGTGACTGCTGACAGCGTGGCCAGGTCCTCGCTGCCGGAAGTGCGCCACCGATTCAATGAACTGACCGAATGGCCAACAATCTTGAATTCCTGTCTGACTGTTGAAGTGCTCGTATTGACAGCCACGATCACTGCTTTGGATCCGTTCTTGTAAGCAGTCACGAAAACACCGGGTGATGGATTGGCAGTGCAGGCGACACGCACGCTGCCAGGCCGAACAAGGCGGGCATATTGCGCAATGACGCAGCCGCGCTTGGTGCGAGCGCCGGTTTCGTTCACCGGGCCGTAGTCTCTTTTGAGATACCACCAGCAATAGCAATTGAAACCGGCGACATTCATGCAGTCATGAATCTGTTTGGCCGTGCCGATGACGGCGCTCAATGAGGTGTCGGTGTTGAGGATTTCCGTCATCCAAAGTTCCTTGCCGTTGCTCGTGGCCAACGGATATGCTTCGATTCCTCCGCCATAAATGTGGCCGCAAATGATGTCCACGTTTGCCCTCGCCGCAGCGTCATTGAGCGTCGGGTCAGACATGGCTTTTCTGAACTGAAAAGACTCCGGCATCATGACTTTTGTCGTGTAGAATATACCCATTTGATCACGGCAAAAGACTCTCATTTGGTCTGCCGTCCAATGACATGATTCATAGTCCACGTCAATGTCCGGTTCGTTTTGAATCGAGATGCCATACAATTCACAGCCATTGTTTCTGCAGTAGTTCACGAAGTTTTGGAGGTGGGTTGCGTAAGCGCCGTACGAGCTTGTCTTGAGATAGCCGTCAATCGTGCTGTTGTTGTCTTTCATCGAAGCGGGCGGGCTCCAAGGCGAAGCAATGACAATGGCGCCCCGGCTTTTGGCCTTTGCGCCGTTTGAAACTTCACCGGCCCAGTCGGAACTGTTTGTGCTCGGAGGAATCCGAATGCGCGCAATGGTCAGCCCGACTGTGCCGCCACCAGAGCCAAAACCCACGTTAAAGTGAGTATCGGTTATAGTACCCTGCGATGTAACTGTGGCAGCACCAAACCCACGGATCGTTTGCTTGATATTCGCAAAATCCGCAGTGCAAGTCCCCGCAATCAGGTTGCCCGTCAGAGCCGCGAGAGCCAGCGTTGCTGTCAGTAATGATTTGACCGATTTCATAACTGCCTTTCTGGTTTAAGGGTACCTCGCTGCGCTCGGTGACGACTCGACGACGTGAGCAGCGAGTGGCGCCCTGTGTTCTTATCCTTTACCGCGTCGTCTGTAATTCGCGACCCAAATTTCCGCGTACAGCATAGCAGGTACACAAATCTTGTCAAACCCGAAACTTGTCAAAAAAACCCGAAAAACGGCCGGTTTCCTGATCATGAGTGTCTCAATCATCGTGTCTGCGGTAAGAAAAGACCTTGGCCTGCTGCCATCCAGGGCAAGCAGACCAGAGTGGCTTGACATCACCCGGGACCGTCGCTCTGTAGAATGGGAAAAAACATATCTTAACCATTAACCCCAAAACTGATAGCCGTATGAAACAACTCCAGTTCTCCGGCAAGACTCTATCTGCACAGTGGCAACTGGTTAATGAATGGCTCAGCCAGCTACACCCCGATCTGGACGGATCGGCCCAGCAGCTCCAAGCCATCGTTCAGTCCACTCCGGAACTGAGCCTCAAACTGCTCCGTCAACGCCATTTGGAGCTGTGCCGCCCCGCTACTGCCAGACCAACGGTTTCTACCGACGCAGCCTGGACACCATGCCGCAATTGCGGGACATCCATCCCGCAACTGCGTGTGCCCCCCAATCCGACACGGCAGCCTGCCGCCACTGTGGTTTGCACGCTACCAGCGCCGTTGGAAAAAGGCTGATCGGCGCATCCTCCAATGTTTCCTGGGCGGCCTATCTTGCCGTAGAACCGCCAGCATCCTCAATCGCCACTTGGGCTGGGGACTTTTCGGCCAGCTTAGTCAGCCTCCTGCAACCGCGGGACGGCCATCTCCACCAGGCATTGGAACGGTGCCGCCACCGCGCTCTCCAAGACGAATATGTGGCCCTAACTATTGACGGCGCTTTGGTATTGTTTCCGCCTACTGTTTGGCCTACAACGTGTCTTGGTGGCGGTGCCGGGGCTAAAGAACGAAAAGGCCACTTTGTTGCTGGACTTCCATTTGGACCTTCCACAGCGACTCAGCCTTGAAGTGGGCCCACCACTGCGTGACCTCAAAATGCGCGGTCTACAGGGCCATCCCGCATGCACAGGACTTAACTGGTCGTGTCTGATGCCGCCGGCGGCAATTGAAGCGGCTGCAGCAGAGGTATATGCCTGTGTGCTAATCCGACACTGCTGGGATCCCTAAACGTTTTCGGTGCTAAGACTTATACTTCCCAAACCTAGGCTCACCCGAAAAATGATGCAACAAGCGGCCAGTAGTTATCACAGCGCCGAGGCGCGCGGTTTAGGGCAAATTTTAAGCCTTCTTGTGGGTGCTGGTCTGTCCCAAAAGTGGCGCCCGAACGCACCTACGCTATCGGGCTGGAACGCGCCTTTGGGCGATCTGCAGTTGCCCTTTCAGTGGCATCGGTGCGTGCGCATCACAAACTCTTTGGGCTGGTTCCTTCGTGAGATGCGACAGCGCACCGAGTTAATTGGTAGTTTCGAACAACCGGTGCAATAGGAAGAAATGCTTTTGGGCATTGTTCAGCACAGCCGATGGATTCCGTTTCCCATCCAATTACACCCATTGCTTACCTCAGAAACAATTATTTGAACGCTGCCCCTGCGGAGTTAGCACTTAATTTTCTCTTGCCATCTGCGACGGAAAGCCAAATACTAGACGCGAATCAGCAATTATTTCGGGCTATGAAACTAACGCAAAACATTGGAAGGACTACGTTGGCGCACTTAGCTGTTGTACTGGGTGCAATAGTATTGGTCGGGTGCACTACTACTCGCGAACGGGGTGTAGATCAGGGCGTAACTGCGCCCACTCCTTCAACTGTAGTATCCCCAACGCAAGAGACGGCAACAAAACCGATTGATACCGAACAATTTCCCCCGCCACCGGTTCGGATTAAGGCTGGCCCTTCCGAACCGTTCGCAGATGCGGATGGCAACCAGTGGCTTACTGAGCGCGGATTTGTGGGCGGGAATTGGGTCGAGTGGGGTGAACGGGAGATCGCGAATACAAAAACGCCGCGGATTTACTGGAGCGAGCTATATAGCATGGAGTCTTTCTCGTATCCTCTCACAAACGGCAAATATATAGTGAAGTTGCATTTCTGCGAAAACTTCGATGGCATAGGGGGACCCGGCGATCGTGTGTTTACATTCAATGTGGAGGGTAAAGAATTTAAAGATTTTGATGTCTGGGTGAAAGCGGGTGGACCTCGACGCGCGTATGTGGAAACGGTCGAGGTAGAGATCACCGACGGGAAGCTCGACGTCACATTCATACATCAGATCGAGAATCCTGAAATTAACGGGATCGAGATTCTGCCTGCCCCGTAAAACGTAAGTGAGTTTAGTGACAAAGAAGCGGCGCTGGAGAGACCTTCAAAAGCAAAACCGGAAAAAACAGGCGAAAGCCGGCCCAAAGGTGATCGACAGGTTATTGCACACGGAACAATGTTACTGAGTTGGCAGTCAACCACGTTGTAGTTAGCAAATAATTACTGGAGGGCGTTTCCCGTGTGTAAGGAGAACCTAGCTTTTTAGCAGCCCTCAAACCCCGAAGTTGCGTCTGCCACACTCGCCTTGGTCGTGACCGGGTTATGCACAGACTGGGCAAGGTGTTATTTTACGAGCCGGTAGAACTTGGTTTCTGCGTTGGTTGTTATGGGTAGAGTGACCGTCCACCAACCTTCAATGAGCTGTGGGATTACGGATGTTTCGGTTGCCCACGCACCTAGGATAAGATTGGTACGTGATTGGAGTGTGAAACCGGTATATGGCTCGGGCCACCAGAGTGTAATCGCTGCTTGTTCTATAGAAATACCCAACAGTGGTGGGGCCAAAGGCGTGGCGTTTACCTGCATGCTGTTGGGACTTTCACCGGCTGGGTTGACGGCAGTGACAACATAGTAATATGTCGTGCCGTTGACTACTTGGCTATCAGTGTAGTTTGTTGCGCTAACGCTGGCAATGGTGGTGTACGGTCCGCCGTTCGTGACCGACCGTTTGACGCGGTAACCCGTAGCATTGGTGGCCCCCGTCCAACTGAGCCTTACCCATCCATCTCCTGCGAGAGCGACCACGTTGGTTGGTGCCACGGGTAACGTCCAGTTCGTCCAGCCCGGTGCAGTCACATTATCGAATATACCTTCACAACTTGTTGAAGTGTTATGAGCGGTTACGGCTAGCCCGACGTACACTGTGGAGGGCATGTTAATTGTGACCGTGCTGCCCTGCTGAGTCCAGTTCACCCCGTTTGGCGACCGGTAGCCGGTGAAAGAGTTCCCGCTACGTACCAGTCGTACCCAGTACGGTGCATTGACTCCAGTGGTGTTATTGTTATAACTTCCGCCGCCGGTGCTCGAACGGTATTGGAACGCCACACCATTGCTGGGAGTGACGCACACAAAAGCGTGGGCAGCGTTTGCTTCGAGACTGGCGCGGATCATAACACCAGCTTTTGCCCACGGGTCAGTTGGTGCCACGGACACAACCCGGGCGACGATTGAGCAGTTCCCAGTTGCCGCAACATACACAAATCGGAATGAATCGCTATTACCCCAAATGTCGGCACCTGAACCGGTAACGGTGAAGACACCGTTGCTAAAGAATACGCTACCACCACCAGCGCCGATCTCACGGGTCATCCACGGGTATGGGGGATTGATCTTTGCTTCGGCTGAATCTGGGCCTTCACCACCAGCGTTAACGGCGGAGACAACATAATAGAAGTTTTTGGAGCCGTCCATTAATTCAGGGTCGACAAAGGTGTTATGCACCAGATTCGACGCGATCAATACGTATGGACCGCCACTGTATTCGGAGCGTTTCACGTTATAGCTATCCGCACCGCCCGGAAAATCCCACCATAACCTGACATGCCACAGGTCCAAGCTAGCTGTTAATCGTGATGGTGCACCGGGCGGCATCACGACTTCAGCTTCTGCCGAATCTGCGCTTTCACCATTAGCATTTATTGCCGAGACCGCATAGTAGTACCGCCAAGTGTAAATTGTATTGGTGGGCAAACTTTTATCCACGAAACTTGTTGTGGTGACATTTGTGATTGCTATATACGGGCCGCCTTTTGTAGTGGACCTTTTGATCCTGTAAGCTGCTGCACCTGCGGACGCATCCCAGTTCAGTAAAGCTGTTCGGTTGCTCATTGTAACGGCCAAGTTTATCGGTGGTGGTGGTGGAGGCGTGCTTGAGTTCGTAGTCCAGAATTCTGCTTCTGCAATGTTACAATATCCATTTGCCGGCCCGATGTAGCGCACGTATCGGAACGCATTTGGATTGCTGACGGTTCGGGTAGTTAGCACGCCCTCCTGCGGCGTAGAATTGATGGTCAGTAATGTCACTACCCCGCTGCTGAAGTCTGGTACATTAGCAGCCTCAAACCGGCCTCCGACCATTCGGCTTGCATAACCTCGCCTGGGACAGTACTTGATTTGAGAAATAACAAAAGTTGCACCAAGGTCTAATCCTGCCCAGTGACCTGAACCTTGGGCAGCGTCGTAGAATGTTTCCAGGTCGCCGTCAAAGACCTTGTCAATTGTGTTGCCTCTGTTTTCCCATGAACCGGGTGATCCAATAACAATCCCGGACAGTTTGCCCCCAGGTACGATACTAACTTCTTGGGAATTTGTGCTCTCTCCAGCGGGATTCACTGCCGAAACTACATAATAATAGGCCTTTCCAGATGCCAGTCCAACGTCAACGTAGTGGTTTTTGGCGATGCTACTGGCCACCGTTTCATATGGACCGCCCGAGGTCGTAGCCCGTTTCACGTTGTAACCTGCCGCTAACCGTGAATCAGCCCAAGATATTTTTACGCGGTTACCGCCAAGGGATCTTGCGACAAGGCCGGTCGGCGAAAATGGTACGGTGGGCAAGTCAGACCCGCTTAGGATGAAACGAATGTCTCGTCCTGTATCAAGGCTGTTGGTCAAAGCTGCACCTCGAGGGTACAAATCATCTACCGTGCCGGTGTGCGAGTCGCTTAAGCTTGAAATCTGCACAAAATAACTGTTTGTGGATTCGGTCGAAAAATGGATGTAATATGTGCTACCAGCCGTAAGGGGAGCTATGGGCGGAGAATAGGTGATGTCGTAAACGGCAAATGTATTACCACCGGATGTGTCTGTGATGCTCTGTGGCGTGATACTTATTGCGCCGCCCGGGATGACACCCCCAGTCAGATTAGTTGTTAATGACACGACCAGATCAGCATTGGGCTCGGCGGTTGACTTCGACAGGTAAATCCTGAGCTTAGTTATTTGGAAGTTGGGACCACCCGGCGCGGGTCCGTACTTGAAAGATTGTGCTACAGTCTGCCCATTTTTTACTTCAAGTCTGTCACCGACTTTTAGGCTTTGCTCCAACACGGCTTCGGTCCCGATCGAGGACGGCGCACACCACGTGTAACTTGGGAACCAGTCAAATGCAGCCTGGCCACACGCAATTGTTGGAAATGTGTAATTCGTGCCACCCGGCGGGTAATCTAGGTTACCGATGACCTCGCCGTTCATACCCGCCATCCAGCTGATGTTTTCTGCGGTATCCCGGATAAACCTTTGCGTTTTCCCAAATCCTGCAGTAGTTCCGCGGCGCAACCCTTGGTCTTCGTCCATCGTATTCCATGAACCCTCAGTCACGATTATTGGCGCAACATCTGAGCACTTCTTCCAATCGTTTGTGAAGGAGTTCAAAATGTTCGTAGGGTTATCTTCGCCGATGGGGTACCAATGACCGGCGTAGCCGATGTTGATTCCGTGAACGGGGTATTTTGCAAAATTCTGCAATCGCGCCTGCCAGATTAACCCTGGGATCCAAATGACATTTGTGGCGCCTGTGCCGCGGATCGCATCGGCAATATCCTGCATGAATCTTTGTATAGCCCTGTCATGGGCGTCTGTGTCTGATCCCCACTGGCCGTTTCCCAATTCGCTTTCGATGGCCACAGGTTCATTGCAGATTTCAAACATTACGTTGGGTTTGTTCTTGATCCCGGGATGGCCTGCGATCCGGCGGAAGTACTCGATCAGATTCGCCTTGTGTTGAGCACTCATCCAATTTGTTGTGTTAGCGCCGCCTATAAAACAAACGTACACGCCCCTTGTAGCACAGTAGTCCACATACGGCACAAGCAGGTTATTCATGTACCGCTCGAAACGCTCGGCGTTTTGAAGGTTGTTGACCGGGTCCCATCCGGGCGATTCGCCGAATCGAACGAATGTGTGATAGCTACCATGACTCTTACCCCAGATTGGATTCGTGGTTGTCAAGACGTCCACCTGTAACTTGTAAACCTGGAGGGCTGGTGCACATTCTTCAGGGGTAAACTCGATCGGGTCAGGAAACGCACGCCCGTTCCAATACCAACCCGACGGTTGCATCCACCCATGCAGAATCACAATTTTGCCTGTGTCGTCCTTGAGATACCGTCCAACAACCTGCAATGGTCTGATGGGCATGCCTTGGTACCCCCACGCACTGGTAACAAACAACAGAAGACACGCTAGAACAGCAAATACTCGCTCCTTCATAATCATCACTGCCAAAATACTATTCGTGTGGCGCAGGTTCAGCAAGCAAAAATTCCCTCTTAAAGCCTTACATGAGAACTTCAAACCCTACGTAGTGTGGCCAGTATTTCTAGTTTTGGTTTAGCACCGCCAATACGACCTATCGAGCAACAACCGTTTGATATTTGAGCTCATCCCTAAAATTTTAAATTCGCGGATTCACCTCTAAAAGACACCGGCTTATTTTCACGGCAAAAAATTTTTGCCGACCTATTATAAACTTAAAGTTGCAGTCACAATCAGACCAGAACAACTACCAACGCAGCAGAACGCTGCCGAAAAAGTCAGAATAGTAGACTTGGTGGAATAGTCATCGTCAGTAGAGTACAGAGATGTGGGCGATGAGGTTAAACTGACCGGAGTTGTCAGAGCTCACTGCACACCTCGCCATCGTCAAATCCGACGAGGAGATTCCACATAGCCGGTACTTCGGCAAAGCCGCCGCTGCCACAAAAGCCTTCACACCCTGGTGTTATGTTGTGAATAGCTTTCTACACGATGACGAACATCACATCCATGGTTTTCATGAGGAAAGCACCAACGATTGTACTATAGGCACAAGAGCGGAGCACGCTGAAGCAATGGGCTGCATAGCGAACCCTGCCGCTGCGATTGCTCTAGCAGGCTGTTGAAAAATGGCTGTTTTGGAAAACCTACCCTCGAAAACATTGGGATTTTTGCATGTTTTTTTCCTCCGAAAATCACTTTTTCAACACCCTGCTAGCGTGCGCGACTGAACTTGCCTGGCCGGCGACGGGCTTACGAATCAGGCAATTGCAGTTCGGTTGAAGCTCTGGCGCCCGACTGTTCAACTCTGGCGGCAGTGCTTTTTGGCGTTGCGTTACCAGTGATTGGAAAAAGATGTGCCGCGGCCCAGACGCATTCCCGAGATTTCTGCCGGCAGAGTTACCGGCGCGGTGGAAGCCCCACTGCACAGCAAACCTTCGAATGCGACACACTGTAGCAGCCGAAGCATGGCAAAGGCTCAGTGCTTGAGGGAGGCCACGGTGCGGTGCATTTGGCACCGATACGGTCTGAAACCGCACTTGATGTAAAGCTTCAAGCTCAGTCGGTACAAAGAATTTGTCGAGA
>Ga0123519_10015558_pt1 | contig 10667 bp, 10 predicted proteins | sample YelNatPaOPRAMG02_FD_87396 | JGI IMG/M metagenome (GOLD analysis project Ga0123519, IMG submission 87396) | Hot spring microbial communities from Yellowstone National Park - Yellowstone National Park OP-RAMG-02 (version 2) | ecosystem: Environmental > Aquatic > Thermal springs > Hot (42-90C) ...
ACGTCTCGTCTGGCTTTCTTCGCCTTAACGCTCCTCGTCAAGCAGATGTTCATAACAGTTGCGTACGCAGCGCTACCAGTTGTCCACATTTCACAGGAATCTTTCCGTCAGACCCTGTTGTGATCACACAGATGGTGCTCTGGACAGAAGATGCACTACGAACTGATCGCAGGATCCGAGATTTGCACCCAAGCTCCCCAGAATACCGTGAGATATCACTTCACTACGTCGGCGATCGCAGCATCTGAAGCGCAAGTGTCATCCATGATCAAACAAACCTCAACAGCGAAATGCAGATCGACCTCGAGCGCTTGGCGGGGCGCTCCACCTGGTTGTTGCAGCCTCGTGTTGCCACCCAAGGATAACTGGGACGAATCTAAGGGATTCTTGGTGCGTCGATGGAAGCGAATAAAGCGCTAGTGGTGGCAGAAAGAGCTCAGTGTGGTGGCGATATCGGATGACAAGTCACGGCGAGCGAGAGAGAGCGTCTGTGTCGCTTCCGCTTGTCCAAGCTCGTCGTCGTCTTGGTGGCCTCGGACGGACCCAAGTCACGTCTCCAGTGGACGGTTGCAAGGAGACGTCTTCCTGAACTGCCAATTGCGCGACTAGGCTCCGCTGAACAGAGCCTTCCAGAGAAAGACAGACTCCTGCCACGTAAGCGAGCATGCTAGCCTCCTCAGGCGTCTATTCGATGATATCGATCTGTAAGCACTTTGTGCCATCCCAGGCCAGAGTCGAGCACCGAGACTCTGCCTCGCTGCTCAGCGTAGACGAAGCGGAGCACCACGTGGTGAGCGAAGATTCCACGTCTATGAGCATCGTAACCGCCGTCGTGCCCCTGACTCAAGAGAATGGAGCCAAAAAAACTAAGCAGAAACCAGATGAAGCTGCTGAAGATTGCGCGGGCCTTTTCGTATCTCGGGTCGGGAGCAGGAACGCAAGCAGGCGCATCCGCAAGTGGAACGACGGCACCTGGACCCTTTTCAACGCGCTGATCATCGTATCGAGCTGACAGAGTGCGTCCAAAGCTTCATTCAGAGCAAATAGGAGCGCCTAATCCCTCATGTGGACGACTTTTCGCAGGAATGCATGCGCTCGCGCTGAGGTCACCAACGGTTTCGGGTGTACAATGATCAAAAGTGGGCATTCGCTGACTTGCTGGATTCGTCGGAACATAAAATGACCGGGCATCCGAGCGGTTTCGTAGTACCCCAAGGAGCCGGACGTGCTGTAACGCGCGCAGACCGCGCTCTCGCTCCTTTGGCTAGAGCGTAGAACGAGTTCAGGAATCGATTCTGCACGATTCCAGCGGATGCATTCAAGTCGGTGTGCACGAAGAATGAGCTCGGGTGAACGCTTTAACATCCAGAGACGAAGGGCATGAGGCGAAGTCGGACGCATGCGGTGCTGTATTGTAAGAGACTGAACGTCAGATGGCGATGAATTCGAAGGTAAGCGAATGCCCATGGGGTACTTCCACTAGCAACGATACGAGCTGGCGCTTTCCCCACTGCGACTTCAACGTTTCAATCAAGAAGCGGAGATGCTTCGTGCTTCCGGAGCGCCCCAGTGGCTCTGTGTCGGCGAAGTTTCGACGAACTTGTTTCGTACTCAGAATAGGCATTGTGCTGGAATGCTGACGACTTGCGGTGCAGAGTATCTGTGACCAGGAGCTCGAGCATTGGATTTTCGCCTGGATTACGCTATTTGTTCGGTGCGGATGGCAAACTATAAAGGCTGGAGCGCCCTCTGGACACATATTGGGAACGATTTCGGTGCACAGTCTGCGAGCAATAAGGGTGTTCCATTGTTTGAGAAACCTGCGTACACAGTTCGGAAAGAATTCAAGCTTGTCGCGTTGTTTAGAACCCTGCTCAACGACTTGCCGAAAATGGAGTACCTCTGCAGGCCTGCAGTAGCTGCCTTCTAGATACGAATGGTATGGGTGCCTCGGAGTCTCCGAAAAAGGGCCTCAAACTGCCAGCCGCGTCGCTGTTTTCGCTATGGGACGTACGAGTGGGACACTCTCACCGCTTCTTTCGCCTCAATTCATTTTGATGTCGCAAGGCATCTGAGGACACATCGCACGCCGAAATCGCTACGCGCGGATAACAGATACATCGTCACGCTGCAATCCTGGAGAAAACATATTGATCAAATTCTTTCTGAATGATGGCTCACGACACATCTGCAGCAGCGTCTAGTCATGGGCCCGTAACCAACCATGAGCCTGTACATGGCTATCGTCCATGGCTGCGCACCCTAGCTGGTGGCGTCCAGGGTCTATAAGTCTCAGCGATCGCTCCTGAGCCGCCGCTAGCGCCATATTCCGCAGCGAGGCTCATTTCGCTGCATAGAGACGATTCCGAAGCTAAGTGCGCCAAACTAAATGCCCCTACATGCAAAGTAGTTACGACGAAAAAGAATATATGCACAGAACGGCTGAACCATTCCTGCTTCCGAGTTCGCGCAGTATCTTTGCGTGGGAATCGACTCGCTGCCGCAAGGGCAAGGGTTTCCCGTCGTTTGAGGCAAAAGACAAAGTCCAGAGAACGTTCTGGACTAGATATGTAGAGATTTACTCCGTGCACACAAGGAGGCGGAACAAAATCTGCGGAGACCAGGCACGAGAGCCAATGTGCTCTCGAATATGCGTCCATAGAAGAATCTGAGCTTCCAGTGATCATGCAGCGATCATGTGTCACAAAAAATTCATTGAAACACGGGCACCGCTGTATTCGATTTGCAATGCTCTCGGGGTACCTGGTAAGCCTGGAGAAGTCGAACGTAGCGAGGTTCCCTCAGAGAACATAGAGACATCTTCGAGCATACTGTGGCTCCTTTAAAGAGTGCAGCTACTGCTTCGATCAGTCTAAATACCACAGTATTGCAGCACCGCTTGACATGCACGCAAGTGTTAGGATGTATGTTGATGCCTCCGTGGAATTACGTTTCACATTGAAATCGTGTTTGGATCGGAACTACTTGCATAGTCGATTCGGTGGGTAGTGTTTCGCAACCAATGCGCCGTGTCTGTGGGACAACATCGTCGAACGTTGTCTGTCGTTTCTCACGACTTGGAAGCAATATCTGCCGCTGTTCCAGGTGTGTACTGCTCCATTGCTGACGAGGGGCTGTCCGGGTTCGTTTTAGCGAGCACTCTATCGTGTTCTTAGGCACGGTTTCGAACCGGAGTTGCCGCCTACTGGAACGTCTTTGCGACGCGTGCGAGACCGCCCGAGTCCAGCACACGCGTTTTGGTCGACGCCTCAGTGCCCTTGAAGGAAACTTTGCAGCGCGCCTGCGGACTAGAGAAAACCAAACGCTGGATAACAAGAGCGCACAGGTTGTGGGTGAGTTTGTGACTTTACTGCTATCGGAAGCGCACGCAGGCGCAACGTTCGGTTATCTTTTCAAATAAGCTCTGAGTGTAGAGACGCTTCCCGAGCAAAGTAGTGTACCTCGGAGACAACTTAAGTCGTGATCGTTGTTCACTGGGACTCGAGTGCGTTCACTGGTTTCCGGGACGCCGGATTCATTGGTGTAGAGCAGAAACTTTGGTCGTACAGGCGTCAGCGCTGACCTCGCGTTGGAACCTGCTGGAATGACGCTTTCTTTGATGCTTTGTGCGTGCCGCAGCAGCATTACACGCCTCCCGGGACTATGCAGCAGCGGCACGTCACTTGCTACCAAGAGTCCCTGGAACCGATACGGGTCTGTTTTCTATTTCTCGAAAAAAAGCGGCAACCTTGAGTCGCCCGCGGCAGAGTCAAGCGCTAGTGCTTCCGATGGACCCGCAGTATCCAAAGCATCCCACGATGCGGTAGCTGAACTGGCTACCGCACGTGTTTTCGGGCAAGAATGGACACAAAGTACGCGAGGCATGCGACCGAGCACGAATGCACGAGCGTGGAAGGCTTCTGAGCTACGACTAAAGTCCACGGATGATCTGCATCGATTGTGGTTCGTGATGATGAAAGAAAAGCTGGCCCTGCTGAGCGAACGAGATTTTTGCCGTCGAAATCAGCTCCCTTGGAAAGGCTCGAGTGATTTGTGGAAACTCCGCAAAGGCATGGCGCGTCTCAAGACCGTCGTTGGGGAGCGCATTCGTCAAAAGCAGGCTGAGCAGCGTGAGAGAAAATGGACGGAGTAGACTCATGGACGCTCCGCAGCGTCGATATTCTAGCCACGGATCGAAGAGGTCACGCCGCGCAGCAAGCTAGTAGGAGTCAGCGATACACGTATACTTCGCTATCCTCAGTTCTCCGCGCTTTAGGATTCTTGTTCCACAGGGTACCTGCTGCCGCCGAAAACAGGACGGAGCGGTTTCTGTGCAGCACGGGGCAGCAACCTTCATAACGCCGCGCATCTGCATCGGTAGCCGTCACGAAAGGGGCTGACGATGAGCGCTATACAGCAGCGCACGATGAAGATGCTCCAGCTTCTCTGTGGAGCTACCACGAACGCAAATCATTCAAGCAATCATGGCCGACTTCGCATCTGGTGAGACACCCTCGCCAGGTGCTCGTGGCTGGTGGGTATCGAACACCACACCTTTTTGCCCATGAACGAGTACCCTCAAATCATCGCGGACCGATCCTCTCGTTGATGACGCATTTTGATTTGGGCAAGATGCGTTTGACGTAGACAATGACCACTACCTATATTCCGAAATTCAAGCTAATTTTTTGGTGTAGCTTTCCAGAGTACAACCTTGCATCTATGCATGCAGGAGCGCAAGCATACAACGACAGGATAAAACAACAATTCGGACAGAGTGACACAAGTGATGCAGGGCCCCCGCCTATCGTCGCATCTCTGCGCAGGGTACTTCCCGAGTCAACTTTTCTAGGAGCACAAGCAAGCAGCAACATGGAGAACAAGCCTGCCCAATAGATGGATGACAGAGCTCTATCGCTGACGCGCGCAGATCAAGCGGCATCGGCGTGTGGGTGTCCTAAACGTTTGTGCAAGATTTCGATTGCACTTGCACACAGTCGGAACAAGTCTTTCGGAGCGCAGCATGGACTTACTCTGAAGCATTTGGTGATCTTCACAGTTCCACTGAGATGGTCGCTTCTCGGGGAATTTTCAATATAGGATACGGTTCCTATGTGATGATAGCTCTACTGATTTTTCCAGTTCAACGCATTAATCGTTGACCATCGAAGCACCTGCTGCTGGATTCGTGCGCCGCAATCAGCGAGGCTTCTTCAGCATAGCACTTGCCTGCACTGGTATTCATTGCTCAAAGTCAGCGTTCGTGCAATGCGGAACCTAGATCCTCGCTTTTCGAAAGTCGTAACAGACCGAAGATTTCGAAGGATAAAACATACGGACTATGGAACGGTTCCGGACGCGGATCCGCGCTTTCGAGTACCCTTGGAGGTTGAGCCAGCGGGGCCAGTTCGTGCACCGGCGGCGGCGCCACGGCACCCTTCACAACGTCCTGGCGAAGAGGACGCTGAGCGGGTGCTTTACACTGAAGTCGACATTTGGGACTCCACAGGTAGTGAGGAAGTGTCCTTTGAGCGAGCAGACGCACGTGTTGACGCCTTCGCCGTGTCGGCGTCGGCGTCGGACGACTCGGGGGAAGCCGTTCCGCGGGGCGAACCAACAAGGAGGCTCGCTCTAGTGAACATGGACTGGAACCATATCAGTGCTGTGGATATACTGGCAGTCATGCGCTCCCTGGCGCCAGCTGGTGGGAAGGTGCTCCGCGTCAGCGTGTATCCGACGGCTTTGTATTTGAGCAGGGCCGAGAAGGAAGCCAAGTATGGACCACAGTTTGACTACGACGCTGAGAATCTCTCTTCTGACGACGATCTTATGCCTAAAACTACTCACGAGCTGGAAGAAAAGCAGAAGCGAGAGATTGAGCTCATTCGACGATATGAAAAGCTGCGCATGCGGTACTTTTTCGCTGTGATTGAATGCGATTCGGTGGTGACGGCCAGCGCGCTCTATGACGCAGCTGACGGCATCGAATTCGAAAGAAGTTCTAACTTCATAGATTTGCGATTCATTCCAGACCTGTCGCATGAGTTTGAAAGCAGATCACCGCGCGATACGGCGGATACAGTACCTTTCGACTACGCGCCGCAGCCCTTCGCCACTCGCGCACTCCAACATTCTAACGTACAACTCACGTGGGATGCAGATGATCAGCGGCGATTGAAGAAACTGCAGAAAAGGCGATTCACCGAGGACGAACTAAAAGATGAAGACTTCAAAGCATACTTGGCGAGCTCGACAGATTCCGAAGGCGATCATGACCGCGACGCAGCGTGGATTGATGCCTATCGAAAACGTTTGCTAGGCAGCGACGAGCTGGGGGAATCTGCCGGCTCGGTGGCGGAATTCGAAAGCTCGAAACCGGACAGGGACGTATCCGATGGAAACTCGGACGTGGATATGGAGGTGACCTATATCCCGTCATTGGAGAGGCTTGGCCAGCGAATCATTACTGAAAGGGAGAAGCGAGAATTGCAGCATGAAGAAACACGATTGCTAGCGCGCGAGAACAAGCGGTCGCGGCGAGCCTGGCGGAGAGCAGTACCAGGTACAACAACTGAAGTATCCGAGCAGAACGAGCGCAACTCGAACGAAGGTGCGTCTGGAACGGAGAGCAACGAGCACCTTATGAATCGTAACGTTAGCCGAGATCCACTGCTCGTAGCGTATTCCTCCCGTGAGGACGCGGCTTCTGATACAGAAACGCAACCAGCAACGAGGAGCGACCTGCTTTCTAGCGCAGCTTCCGGTCTCTCGTCTCAGCATCCGGGACGATCAAAGCAACGAGACGCTTCTACGGAACCGCCGAAAGCAGCGCTCTCCATGGAGTACGATTCCGCACATGCTAATGCGGGGCAGCGCAGACGTCGCCGGAAAGAGAAGCGCTCAAAGGCATCGACTGATGTTGCCACGAACTTGGAAATGCTTCCCTTCAACCCTGATGATGAGCGCTTTCGGGCAATCTACGAGGATCACGAGTTCGCTATTGATCCCACAAATCCGCGCTTCTCCAGATCCAAAGAGGCCAATGTGCTGCTGTTACGAAAACGTCTCGAAAAGAGACGAAGCCGCTCGGAAACATGAGCATCTCCAGGTGCCCAGTGCACTCAGGGTCATTTGTTGTCTTCCCCGCGTGCAGCATAAATTAGTAAAATCCTTACCGTTCGCATTTCTCTTCTGTGCACGTGTTTATGAGTTTACTGACAGGAATCGTTCGTATCTGGAATTTCCGGCATTGACGCTCAACTGTCACGATCGCTCATTGCTGTAGGCGTTCGTCAGGGAAGAGGTTCTCGCGTGCATGCGCCTCCCAAGTGCGATTCTTCGGGCCATTTAGGATGCATCTCTTGACCAGGAGTTGCGATATCGAGATGCGATTACATTTGCCAAGCGCCCTTCGATTCATCAGACTCTATGATTCCCCGGAGCCAAAATATCCACTCGTGAGTCGTGAATATCCCGGGTAGAAACGCGTATTCTCGGTTAGTGCCGGCTTAAATCGGAGCACTGAATAACCGCTGTCTTCCTGCGTATCGATTTTTTTTTCTAAATTCATATGGATACACAGCTTCGAAGTACGAACCACGCCAATAAGGGCATCAAGAATTGATGCATAGTTTAGGATTATGAGTTATATTTTCGGAGTGGCTTCTTCGACTCCTTGCCGCTGGAAGTCGTTGCGTTAGCGAAATTAAGATGATTCCCGTCGCCCCCGAAAGCGGATTCGTAAATGAAGATTCATGTTTCTGCAACTCGTATCCACAGGCCTTTAGTGTTCCCCTTCTCTTCCGTGTCCCTCGCTCAAATCATACATTCTTCAAAATCTCGATCTTTCCTTTTCACGACCGTTCACTTGTGCAGTAATTCGCATTGCTGGATAGATGAAGAATGAAACCTGGCGTCGTCCTGAAACGACTTGCTCGCAAGCCATTCCGAAAGTTTAGAGATTTTGACATGTCAAATGATCGGTTTCAAGAGAAACGCAAATCCTCCCCTATTTGCTGTTATCGACCAAATGGCACTCTACAGCAACATGATATGTCTCACAAGAAGTATTCCCAGAGGCTCCCAAGCCTTCTCTGTCTACGGGAATGAGTCTTGGACTCGGGCTTGAGCCAATGCAGCGACCGCTACAAGTGGAGATTACGCCATAGCTTTGCATAAATGGAGCGCAGACGGACTGAGAATTCTCGACTTGTTCTCCAGTCTGAATCTTCCTTCCGGTATTTGTTTCATTATGAACATAATCGCGTTCCATAAATACACAATCGAATAGAAAAGCGTTCGATTGCGTATGCAGCAGACTGTATACTGGCTGAGGGAATGTACCAACGGAATCTCATGTTAGTAGCGTACAGCACCGGATGCGTAAACGGATCAGGGTATTGAGTGGAGCGCTCTGTCCGCGTCATGTACGTGTATCGAGCTGTGAGGCATGCGTTCTTACGCGTCAGAGCGGCCCTTGGAGAAAATTGTGTTTTGGACATATGAGCGCACCTGCCCATAGTCAGCTTTGACGGTTGCAAAGGATGCATCGAGTCTATCTACAGAGAAGATAAATATGGCAAGCGACATGTGTATGGGAACTTCCGCCTCTGCATGAAATGCGTGAGGAACAACTGACACCGACGAAAATGGGGCTTGAATGCTTCCACCAACGTGCTTTGAATGTAGACAACGGAGTTGAAGTAAAGGATAGGACCAGCATGTATAAAGCCAGAGGAAGTATAGACCAAAATGGAAACAGTCACATAAAAATCCGGGAAAGGTTGATGTTGACGATAGTGTGAAGAGACCAAAACTTTAGAGTAGACGCCCGAGTTAGCCCAGAGAAACCATTTGATTTCAGTCGGAACTCGGTGTTCGCTGGGAAAGTGTTCACATGGTGCTGGCAGCCGATGGGACTCGCCGAAATCACGTACCAACCTGAGAGATTCACTCGTACAGGTAAGTCTCGCAAAGTCCTTTTACCGGGGTGGAGCCGCTCGTCATCCGCATCACTGCTCAGGAAACAGAAAATCGCTCGGAAGCACTCGTGTGTTTCGTACGCATCGGCAACATGTGCTGCCCTGAGCGCGACGCGCCTTACGATTCGGCAGGCGTACCGATCAAGCGTCGTACCACACAAGCCGAAAGCGACATGGATGTAGGGGAGCGAACAGTTGCTCCCCACCAGCAGTCTTCCGGATGCGCGAGGAACGCGTACAGCTCCGGTTCCGAACGTTGATCAGATCTGCCAGGCTTCTGGTTGGTCATACGCTGTGCAAGCACCAAGACCTAGTGATTGGGTCTTAGATTCCGGCAAGTTTTCCGATGATATGTAGCGTTATGACTGTCCCGACAAAACCGAGGCTAATTGCGAGCACTGCGGTCGGCCCGAGCTTCAGGCCGTGTCGTTTCGCACCAGGCGTCCTCTGAGTCGAAACAGCGGCAGCTCTTGGTTTTGCTTCGACGACTTGCGTATCTTGTGGCGCTCTGCGCTGACGTACTTGTAGTTCATTTGCCATGGTTCCGTTCGATGGTGCGTCTTTCTCGCTCGACGCGTTTGCGGTAAGCGTTGCTTAAACCCGTGGCGGTTATTTGTTGGCCTGCTCAACTGCGTCGCTGCGCACGCGCGAGAAATGTCGATGCGCTCGAGCAGTACGTAAATGGTATAATGCTAGTCGTTTCTGTACTTCGTTAGTCACAACGGACGTGATAGAAACGCCGAACGCGTGCAGAGTAAAATGGAATACTGAAATGTTTGCCCTGTTCCCGCCTTTCTCTCTCATTCCGTCTGGACGCTTTCGCTTTACAGCCTCGGCGTTCACAGTGAAGCAATAAAGCACTACGTACTCATATAGAGTTTCAGAATTCTGGATCGTGTCCTCGGAGTAGCTCTTTCGATGCTTTGCCGCTCGTATTCGTCACGTCATCGTCATTGACATCATTCGCGACGCCCTCGAGCACGGATTCGTGCCTTACCCGATATCATCATCCAACTTGTACGCATCAACATCGGCGCTTCGCATTTTCTCATGTGAAGCATATTCACATCGCGCATGGTTAGAGGTTTCGATCGACTGTACCATACCACCTTGTGGTGCAGCGATACGCGCTGCGGCATTGGCGTGGAGAATCACTCGACGTCGGCCGTTGACGACCTGTTCACAAAAAGTTCATGCCGAAAGTTCACTGCAATTGTCACGTCAAATCATCGATTCCCTTCGAAAAGCAAATGGCCCTCTCTTCGTCGCCGTCGATGAGAAGGCAGTCGACGCCACCGTGATTCCTCTCACGGGATGTGCTCTCGGAGGCGTCCGTCGCCACCGTCTTGCATGGAACAGCGCTGTGGACTCTGACGTCAGTCGTGACAGCGATTGCGCTCGGTGGGCAGTGCGTCATCAATGTGCACGAAGGGAGCAGAGACAGGTCGCAGGTTTTCGAGTTGTTCTCCTGCCCAGGTTTTCATCTGAGCACCTGTTACAACGTGAACTACGTCGCGTTCCACAAATCTCTTCATCGTGCGAGACAATGTGCGTCTGCGTGTGCATCGAACGACGCAGCCGCTGACGGGATCGCCCCGACGAGGCCGGTGATCGTAGAGTAGAAACTGTATGCGGAAACGACAGCGTGCATTTATGGGAACCTCTTGAACTAGTATCGGGCATGTG
>Ga0123519_10015559_pt1 | contig 10666 bp, 5 predicted proteins | sample YelNatPaOPRAMG02_FD_87396 | JGI IMG/M metagenome (GOLD analysis project Ga0123519, IMG submission 87396) | Hot spring microbial communities from Yellowstone National Park - Yellowstone National Park OP-RAMG-02 (version 2) | ecosystem: Environmental > Aquatic > Thermal springs > Hot (42-90C) ...
CCAGTTGGGGCGACTCCAGTGCTTGCGCTTCCAAAAGCGCAAGTTTCTGGAAAATCGTGCTTTGGCTATCCATGGATGATTTGATCTCCCTTCATAGTATGGATCTTCTCGGACCGGGCCCAGGCCCCTCGCAGGCAACTCCTGACCCGCTCCGAGAATCTTGGCAAATTGGCTTCCTGACCGCTTTTCCCTATCAGGCTTTGGCCGAGGCCCGGTCAGGGGCCTTAGCCTGAGGTAGGGTCCTGGGTGACCACCGCCTTGAGCCTGGGCCGCCCAGGACCCGGTGGGCTTGCCACCCACGTTAGATGGTTGCAAACCCGAAGAACTCGGCCCACAGGATTCCGACTGCGCCTGCTACATTGGCGATCGCGGGCGTGCCATCATCGGTCAGCCCGATCTGGCCGGAATCGAACTTAATGCCACGGTCATAGCCCAGCTCATAATGGTAGCTGGCCTGGACGGTCACGGTCGTCGCCAGGGTCGAGCTGAACGTGATGGTGCCCTCCTGCAGGTCCACCACATAGTTGACGCCCTGATACATCTGGCCATAGATGCCGGACTCATAGTTCTTCGCCTGCAGCACTCCACCTACCCAGACATCGACCGGATGGAGCCCACTCACGTTCTTGTGGCTCAACAGATACACCCGGTTGCCGTTATCGGCCGTGATCAGCATCGCTTTGAGCGAGCTGGCCGGGGTCGTGCTCAGGGTGGCTGTGGCCGACTGGGCCGCGTTCGCATTGCCGTCATGTACCGCTTCCGCTGTCGGTACGGCCAGGAACCGCGGCACCGTGGGGAAGCTGGGACCCCAACGTGACGTGACCCATTGCAGCCAGCCATCGAACGGCTGGACCTCCTTGCCCAGGAACCGGCCAACCTTCTGCTCCTCGTCGTCCGTGCCAGGCACAAACTTGACCGGCTTGCCGTTGCTGTTCGATTTCAGGTAGCAGCCGGGCGTCAGTGTCCCTTGGGCATCGTTCACGGTCGAGATATAGGGCAAGCGGACCACACAGTTGCGGATCGGATAGATCCGTTCGTGCAGCATCGTGCCGGGATCACGCCGGAAATAGTTCTTGGGTGCGATCCCGATCGGCAGGTTGGTCCCGTTCGCAATCGTCAGCCGTGGCGGCCAGACCACCTCACCGGTCAGGGCCAGGATATCGCCCCCATAGACCACGATGCTCAGGTCCCACCGATACGGGTCATGCCCCTGGACCGGCAGTCTCGGGTCCAGCTGGAACGGACAGCCCGGCGCCTCCGTGCCGCTCACTACCTCTACAGTTGGCCCCTGCTTAGAGCCGGGGATCGTTTCCCAACCGATATGTTGTACTGCCATGATATTGGATATAACCTCCTCTTACACTTTGAATGGATCGGCCTGGAACCTGAGCCGTGGCCCGAGCTCGGACCCACAGTCGGTTCCGACCAGTTTTATCCTCTTTCTGGACAGGAAGTATAGTCCGTCCCCTAGCAAATCGAAATCCGGGCTTAGGCCCCCTTACCTGGGCCCGGGTCCGAGCCACTGCAGAGGACCTGGAGCTCAGGGCAATAGCGAAAGCAGCTGCTTCAGGTATTCCGGCAGCTTATCGCCCGGATCGTCCTGTGGCAATGTCTGTTCGACCCGACTCCGATAGTATTCGACCAGGCTATCGAAATCCGATTTGGGGTCAGGTACCGGCGTGGTCGATGACTGCTCCTGGGACTCGGTCTGAGCCCGGAGGGTGGGGTCCGGAACCAGCTCTGGCTGGCCCAGGCTCGCCCGGCCCTCCTTATAGGCCGCTAGGAGATCCCCCAGTAGATATTCCAGGACCGCGGGATGCTGACGTGCCATCTCGTCCTGGACCTCCTCCAGGGACCGGCCACGTGCCCGCGGATGTTGGCTGTGCCAGAGCAGGAACCCTACCAGCTCGGACCGGCCACGGTGCTGAGTCTCTTGGACCAGGAGCTGTTGTTGGACCAGCTGCTCCCGCAGCTGCTGGACCTGGGATTCGCTCGTCACGAGCTGGTTCCGAAGCTGGTCCAGCTGCCGTTCCAGCCCGGCCTGACGCAGCTTGAACTGCTCCAGCTGCTCTTGGAACCGGTTGCGTTCGTGCCGCAGCTGCTCCAGCTGGGGGTCCGGTGGGTCCGATACGTTTGCTCGGGCCAGGCTGAGCTGGCTCGGCTCGGCCTCTAAGAGCCGGGTCAGCACCTCCAGGATCGGCACGAGCTGTAGATAGTTCTCGGCTGTGACCTCCAGGCTGGGCAGCTCTGGGAACTCCGGGTCGGATTCCAGGTCCAGGCCCGGCACATGGCAGTGCACCTCCAAGCTCTTCAGGGTCAGCGCCAGTCGTTTCTGGACCTGCTGCTGGATCGGCGAGGGCAGGTTCAGCTGTTCGGTCCGGGCCAGGAACTGGACCAGCCAGCTGGGCTCGGCCAATAGATCGAACAGGCTGACCTGGAGGCCCGCTTCCGGGAAGGTGAGCGCCAAGGCATAGCCCGGCTCCAGGCCCTGGGCCAGCTCGCGTTCGCGATCGCAGCCCATCGCACGGGCCTTGCGATTGATACAGGCCCGGATCTGGGCCTTCTGGCTCGCTGAGAGGTTCTTGGTCCGTAACGGGTTCCCCAGGAACGCACGTGCGACCCTTACGTAGTCACAATTGGGGACCGGCCAGGTCCGGTTCGGGCCGCAGAAGGCCGAATCGGGCAGCCGGTCCCGCTGCCGTCGGGACATGGGCGCTTCCTGCCCGAACTGGTCGTCCGTGCTATCCAGCAGGTACAGCTCCCCGTATGTCAACGGGCCGTCCTCGTCCGCTTCTCCGGAGCCGGCGGACCCGGTGGCGGGCTCATCGGCCACTGTCGGGTCCGCCGGTGTCGGGTCCGCGGTGGGGCCTGGCTCCGGTTCGAGCGGGCCAGGTTGCCCAATCACGGCCAGCAGTTCCGGTGTCAGGCTAGCCTGACGGTCCGGCTGGCCCGCCAGGTAGGTCCGGACCTGGTCCTGTAACGGGCCTGGCACGTTCGGCCATTCCTGCACGGTCAGGCCCGCAAGGAACGCCTGCATCTGTTCTTCGTTCATGGCATCTGTCTTCTCCTCTCTCCAATGGATCGGCCCCAGCAGATAAGGGCCGTGCCCGGACCGAGCACTGCCCAGAAGGCTCCATTCGGACTCCAAAAGGGCCAGCTTGGGCTCGTTGCCTGGCACCAGCTCGGCCCGTTCCAGGCCCGTCTCGGTCAGGTCCCAAAACCCCTCCTTCGTCTGGATTAGTACCTGAGCCTGGCTCAGACCCACGTCCGGCTCCAAGATCCGGGCCGGGCCACCGGGCGATAACGCATCGGACGGCACGGCCACGAACGAGCACTCCTCTAAGTGCCATTCCTCGATCCGCCAGAAGACCTCCTTGCCCTCGATCGGCTTGCCCCGTTCATGATCGCAGGGGCCGTCCTCGACCAGGTTCTGGCCACAATAGCTACAGTATGCAGCCGTTACATCACTGCCGATCGAGACCGTATAGAACTCCAAGTTCAGAATCTTACGGATCGCTTCTGGCTCCGTGATCCGGAACAGGGCCTGGACCTCCGGGAGGCCATGGTCCTCGACATACCAGCCATGGATGATCCGACCATAGATCGGTGAGCCGGCCCCGCCGAGCATCCCACCTCCGACTGCGTGCGATTCGATGACCGGCTTGGGATAGGGCCAGGTCAGGGAATGGACGCCGGTCATCTTCTCTGGATCGCCCAGGCAGCTGGCCCGGGTATAGTAGGTCCAGTTGCGGGTGCGATGCTCGCCATGGATCACCACGGCCCGTGGGAAGATGACCATCGCATGGCCCTGGGGCTGCTGGCTCGGGTCCAACATCTTCTGGACCAGGGCCATGAGCTGGGCTCGGGCCTTGGGCCGGAGCTGTGGCACTTTCTGGATCGGGCCCGACTCGCACAATCGAAGGTGTCGTCGCCCGGTCCGGTCACGGTACGAACGGAACTGTAGCTCGAACATTTTAGGGCTGGTCCTCCCTGTGGCGGCCAGACGAAAAACTTGGCCAGTATTTCCTCTAATAGTCTATTGTATGGTCCAGAGCATACTGAGCCAGCCCAGCGCGGGCCAGCTCGGCTCAGTGTGGGAACCCGAACTCCAGCCCGGCCGTCGGCCAGGGCCTCAGCCGCTGATAGGTATAGGGCAGGAACCCGCCCGTATCGCCCCCCTGGAAATAGTAACTCTCACCCACATGGGGCCCGGACGCAGTGAGCGTGAACCGCTCCTCCTCGAACAGGCCGAGCTCGCCATCCTGTTCTGGGACTACCCAACGTCCATCACCGGTATCCGTCCAGAGTGCCATGGTTCGGTCCGTTCTGAAGTGCTAGCTGAAGTAGCGCAGGTCCCAATCGTCCAGATAGAATGCGCCACTGCCCGAGCTGCCTGCATCGGCCCGGACCGCGAACCGGGCCTGGGTCGGGTCTGTAGGGTTCCAGACCGCGACCGTGCTCAAGGTGGAGGTGGTCCGTAACGTCCCGATCAGCTGGTACCACACGCCGTTGGTAACGGTCCCCGGTAGGGTCGCTAAGGCCAGCTCCTGTCTCAGCCCGCGACTAGGGTCCGGTCGGACCACCAGGGCCGGGGCACTGCCGCTATAGGACTCCCCGGTCAGATTGGACTTATAGACCCAGACCTTCACTTCGATATGCAGTTGAGAATAGGGTGCGGCCCGCAGCCCACTATAAGCGGTCCGGCCCGATCTCAACTGGACCCGTTCCGAACGTGGGCTGGACCGGACCACGGCCGACGAGCTGCTGCGGACCGTGTCCCGGGTCCACACGGTCCAGCCCAGCTCATCGGAGCTCTCACGCCAGCTATAGTAGGTCGCACGTGGCATCAGTGGGCCGGACGTCAGCAACGAGCCACCCAACGTACAGCTCCGGGCCAGTATCTGGCTATAGCCCAGCCAGCCGGACAGGGCGGTGCACTGGACCAATGGCCAGGTGCCCAGCCCGGTCGCGACACACTGGTCCAGCACCAGCTGGCCGCCCAGGCCCGGGTCCACGATCCCGGCCACACTATCGGACAGCACTCCGAACTGACAGGCACCGAACAGCCAGATATGGGGACCGCTTCCACCGAAATTGTATCGACCTGAAAACAGCCCGTCCCGGAACGTGACCCCGATCTGGTTGCCTGTATCATAGATCGCAGGCACGACCGCGTTTGATCCGCCCCGGTGCCCGACTGACCAGCCGGCGAGGACCCGACCCTGCTCCAGCTGGCCTGCGATCCAGACGGTCGGTATGGTCGGCTCACCATGCCATAAGGTCAGATTGTTCAGGTGGTTGGCCTGATCACTGGTGCTCTGGGTCTGCTGCAGTAACAGACCCCCGCCCGACCCGTAGGAGAGGCTGCCCCGGATATTGACCATGTGGGCCAGGACCAGATTGTAACGTGGATCGGCCGGATCGTACCGGTTCAGTACGAAACTGTTCGAGCTCAGATCGACCTGACTGGACAGCATCGTGGTGGTCGCCAGCGTGACCCAGAGCCCCCCATAACAGTTATAGAAATTGTTGTGCCGTGCGACCAGCTTCACCTGGCTATCCGAGCCTTCGATCGAGAACCCGCCGAACCCTTCCACCACGTTCAGGGTCCCATAGCTGTTGCTGTCCCGGAACACGCACCGTTCCAGGGTGATACAGCCGAGCCCCCAGCCTAATGCGGCCCGTACCCCACGGTCCGCTTGATAGCCCACATGCCGGAACTCGACCCCGTCCAGATGGACTGTGGTCGATTCCTGTAGATCGATCATGATCTGGGTGGTCGAGTCCCGACCCTTATAGATCAGGTTCCGGCTCATGTTCAGGACCGGGGTCGGGAATGCGCTGCCGCCCCCATAGAACATCGTGACCGGGCTGGTCACCGTCACAATCGAACGATCCACCACGTCCTGTGCGACCGTGAGCCAGCTATGGGTCGCAGCCGTACCGGCCACAAGCAACAGCTGCTGGCCCGTGGCCCAACGGACCGTCGTATCGAGCGTGAGGACCGTCCCCTCGGTCGGTAATGGGCAAGCCAGGAACGCCCGGGCCGGGCCCGGCCCGAAACTGCTATAGGCCCGCCATTCGCTACCGGCCCAGACCCGGAGCACCGCAGCCCCAAACTGATGGGTCCAGATGAGGGTGCTGCCACTGGCGAAACTGGCCAGCTGCCCGCCCTGGACTGGGCCCCACCAGAGCCGACCCCGGGCGTATGTCTGGACCCCACGCTGGACCAGGAACTGGACCGTCTGGCCGCTGACCGGGATCACGTTCAGACACCCGTTCAGCCCAATCTCCAAGCTGGCGATCGTACCGGTCGTACGGAAACTGTCGTACTCGACCGTCAGAAGCTGCCCGGTCGTGGGACCCGTCCACGGGCCGCTGATATAGAGCAGGTCATCGGTCGTAGCGGCCGCTGTCTGGGTCGTCCGGACCAATCGGGTCCAGTTCGAGCTGGTGCCCGTCTGGTAATAGAAGAGGGCCCGTGAGCTTTCCGTACAACGCAGCCCTAGTGCCATCTGGCCGCTATTGTAGGTCTGGCTGCTCGGGAACTGGACCAGCACCTGGCTCCGCCCGACTGCCAGACCCGTCACCGGTAGGGTCTGAATCTGGCTGATGCTGGACCCACCATTGTTCGAGAGTGCCACCTCGACCTGCCCGGAACTGACATCGCCGTACCGACGGCCCATCACCAGGACCGCATCGACCGTGCGGTTCGATAACGTGAACAGGCTGCTCCAGAGCCAGCTGGTGGTCAAGCCGCGATAGCCGCTGGCATTCTGCTGGACTGCACCTGCATCGTCCGCTGCGACCGACCAGAGGCCGGCCTGCTCGAAATTGCCGGACTGGTTCGCGATCAGATAGCTCATGCTAACCTAACGACCGCCATCACGTTATGGGCTGGGCCAGCCCGCCTGCCAGTCCCCGACATTGAGCCAGCCCGCGCCGTCCGAATCGGCCCGGGCCCGGACCACGACCGTATAGACACCGGTCACGGGCGCATTGAACTGGCCAACCAATCGGGACCAGACACCAGGTACCACGGTCCGTTGTGCCAGGATCGTGTCCTCGCTCGGACTACTGCCGGCCCGCCGTTTCAAGACCAGTTGGACCGGCTCATTGGAGTAGGACGCGCCGTCCGCTAGGGTCGAGGCCCGGACCCAGACCTCCACCCGGCAATCGTTACCGGCCGGGACCGCCAGCCATTTCGGGCTGGACTCCAGGTACGCGGTCCGCCAGCCCGGCTCCATCCGTTCCGAAGCGGGCCGGCCCGGCCGCGCGATCCCCGTGTCCCGGCCCAACGTACCGAACCGCAGGTACCGCTGCTGGACCGTACTCCCGTCCACGACCACCGGCTGCTCTAACTGCCGGGCCCGTATCTGGACCAGCCGTCCCTGCTCATTGACCGGATCGACCCAGCTGCTACTGGCCCGGCACGTCTGGAAATAGACCTGCTGGAAGGGTGCCCCACCCACCGGGAGGCCCAGGACCGCGCGTTTGACCGATTGCCAGGGCTCGAACGTGCAGCTATCGAACACCAGCTCGCCCGCTGCCAGTTTACCGGCATAGAGCAGATAGCTCGCCTGTGGCCCTGGGCTCGGACCACCATCGAACGTACAGAGCGAGCTGAACGTGACATCGGCCAGGTAGCCGTTCCAGGTCAGGTTCGAGCCTGCACCCTGGTTGTTCCCGAACAGGGCCCAACGTTCGACCGTGAACTGCATCGCATACGGATAGGACCAGTTGACGCCCGCAGTCCCCCATACGGTCAGGCCCGAAAGCCCCAGCTGGGTCAGGACACTATTGGCCAGGACCGGGTACCGGCCCGCCGTCAGTAACAGGCCCCAGCTGTTGCAGCTATAGATCAGATGGCTGCTGATACTGCTACCGGTCGCAGTCTGACCCGGCTCTAACGCGAGCACCAGGCCCGGCCCATACCCGTCTGCGAGCACCAGGCCCGAAGTCTGGCTGAACCGGCCCGGATAGGAATAGATCAGGTTCTGGAGCTGGCCGCGGTTATAGATCGCGATACTGTTATTGTAACGTGCACCCTGGACCGGCCCGCCGTCCGAGCCCGGGCCCAGCCAGACATGTGGCCCTGCAAAGTTCGCACTGACCAGGCTCTGGAGCGTACAGCTGCCCCGTAATGTGTTCGACTCCACCACGGTCGCATCTGAGCTCACCTGGAGCCCCACAGAGTTGGTGCCAACCCCATCAAATAGGCTGCAGTTACGAATCTGGATGAATGCCCCGCTGCTGATACTGACCTGCAATCCGGTCGTAGGGCCCAGGTTCGGCCCGAACTGGACCGCTTGCACATCGAACCGGCTGGCCAGGTTCAGGCCCGATTGGACCCGCAGCTCTAGGCCCGCGGTGGCTAAACTGCCACAGAACCGGATGTTCCGGCTCAGGTTCGCGACATGTGCCTGGATCGGAGTGCTGCCCCAACAGAGCTGGCTCAGGCCCGCCGTCAGGCCCAGGGTCTGGCCGCTACTGACCGTTGCTGCCAGGGTCAGCCGTTCGTAGCTGCTGGTCACGACCTGGGTCGCCGCTAGGACCAGGCTACTGCCGGAAGCCCAGCTCACCTGCTGGCCGATCGTGAGGACCGTCGTACCGGTTGGCGCGTCCGTTACGAGTGCGGACCAGGTCGGCCACATACTTGCGCCGTATGCGATCACCGTATGGCCCGGCTCGAACGTCCAGCGACCGTCCCCCACGAACTCGATCCGGCTGCTCAAGGTCAGTGCACTCGATAACGTGAATAGGCTCAGCATACCGCCCTGCGCCACCACATTCTGACAGTTCGGCTGGAAATACAACCGATAGGTCTGGTTCGCCACATTGCTGCCCTGCAGTATGCCGCCCTTGCCGATATGCAGCCCTGCATAGACACGGGTCGCTAACGTCTCGTCCAACGTGATGAGCCGCTGCACACTGAGTGCACTCCCAACGGTCGTGCTGGACCGGGTCTCGCCCAGAATGTAATAGAACTGGCCCGTCAGGATCGTGGGCGTTACCGATACGAGCCGGAACATCTGGGCAAAGTTCGTTTCCGGGCCACTACTGCTATAGCCAAATGCGACATTGTTCTCGTTCGATGAGGTGGCTTGGATTCCGATCCGCCACAGCTCGGTCCCGCTCGACCAGCTGATATTCGATGCAAACTGGAAGATCCGCCAGCCGAGAACCCCGCTATAGGCATGCTGATGTGCAAAATTGACCCGAGCATAGATGTTCGTGCCCCCGTCTTTGGAGAACAGGATCGCGCATGTGCCTGCTGAGATATTGATCCGGCACAGCATTGCGACCGCATCGATCGTGAGTGGGGACGTCACCGTATAGATCGGCCCCCACTGGATCCCGGACTTAGGTAACGCTTCCCGGTCTGCAGTCAGGACCGCAACTGCCTCCCAGACCGGTCGCCAAGTGCTGGCCGTACACCAGTTCCCATCCTGATAGCTAAGCAGATAGGACATAACAGGAGTCCGAACTTTAGGCTGTCTACCGCTTGTGTCCAGGCCAGAAACCGGACCAAATGCCTAGGGATCAGATAACAGTCGGTTTACCGGAAGTCCTGGACATAGGTACCCAAATAGTAGGTCCCATCATAGAACAGATTGATCACATCAATCGCATTGGCTGTCGAGGTAATCACCGGCGGCTCACCCCAGCCCCATAGTACGGTTGCAGGCCAGGTAATATTGCAACCACCACTCGTCCCTTGGATCACCTTCAGCTGTAGGTTGGTTGGATCAGAGGGGGCCGGACTGAAACTGAATGTGTTGATACTCTCCGTGAGTGTCAGAACCGCCCGATTGCCCCGTTGCTGATCCCAGGTTGCAATCCCGCCGCTGATCGTAATTGTATAGATCGAACAGCTGACTGTGTTCCGTCCTGCTAGAAGCTGGGCACCTGTACCAGCTAACCTCAAGGTGGAGGTCGCAACCAACTGCTGGACACTGACCTGCTTGATACCCTTGTCAAATGTGAACGTACTATCGCCCGCGGCCGACCCATTATCATTGTATAGAACCTGGGTATTACTACCCCCCACTGGACCTGGAGGCCCCGTCGCACCCGTCGCACCCTGTGGACCCGTCGCACCTTGAGGACCTGTGGCTCCGGTAGTACCCTGTGGCCCAGTGGGCCCCGTTGCTCCTTGGGATCCTGCAGGTCCCTGTGGTCCAGTGGGTCCCGTTGCACCCTGGGGCCCTGCGGGGCCCTGGGGTCCAGTAGGCCCAGTTGCTCCTTGGGATCCTGCAGGACCCTGTGGACCTGTGGGTCCAGTTGCACCCTGGGATCCTGCGGGTCCCTGGGGTCCAGTAGGCCCAGTTGCTCCCTGGGATCCTGCAGGTCCCTGTGGTCCAGTGGGTCCCGTTGCACCCTGGGGCCCTGCGGGCCCCTGTGGTCCAGTAGGCCCAGTTGCTCCCTGGGATCCTGCAGGTCCCTGTGGTCCAGTGGGTCCCGTTGCACCCTGGGGCCCTGCGGGCCCCTGGGGTCCAGTAGGCCCAGTTGCTCCTTGGGATCCTGCAGGCCCCTGTGGTCCAGTGGGTCCCGTTGCACCCTGGGGCCCTGCGGGCCCCTGGGGTCCAGTAGGCCCAGTTGCTCCCTGGGGTCCTACAGGACCCTGGGGCCCAGTGGGCCCGGTCGCCCCTTGAGGGCCAGTAGC
>Ga0123519_10015565_pt1 | contig 10664 bp, 10 predicted proteins | sample YelNatPaOPRAMG02_FD_87396 | JGI IMG/M metagenome (GOLD analysis project Ga0123519, IMG submission 87396) | Hot spring microbial communities from Yellowstone National Park - Yellowstone National Park OP-RAMG-02 (version 2) | ecosystem: Environmental > Aquatic > Thermal springs > Hot (42-90C) ...
TCTCAAGCGAGCCATGAACACATAAAACCCTACCATGATCGTTCTCGAATCAAAATGTTCCAATTCTGTATTTTAAATATCTTCGAGAAAAACCAAAAAGGTTGTGCTGCCTTCTGCATTCCAGGACTCACTAGTCTGTGTATCATAGACGATTTCCTGGATATTGAGGACTAGGAATTCATCGTCGCATTCATGTCTGAAAGACAGGTGCTCAGTGTTCCTCGCTTCACTTGAGGCGCAAGTGCGCGACCTCCTGACACCAGATGCATACGGTGCACATCGCCTTGGCTCTCGACCCGGAGCGCCTTCGCACCGGCTCGATACAGGGCCCAGACACAATGCCGATGCACTGCGTAAAACGGCAGATGTAGTGCATTTGACAGGAGTCACGTTTCAGGAGACTCTGGTGCCTCCGAGCCGTCCCCGGCAGGTCGCGGAATCGTTCGAGTGTTGACGCCAACGGGATCATCGATTTGTGCATCGCACCAGCGTCAACAGTGGAGCACGGAGGCGCCCGTCCAGAGGCTGGTATCGGTATCCAGGTAAACGGTAGCGTTTGCACAATTCGAAGCATTTGGTTGGAAGCGTTCATTCTGGCCAGTGAGCGAACTGATCGTCGTGTCTGGTGCAGCGGACTCGCTCTGCGCAGTTCATTGGAGGCCGTCCCGCTATGATCAGTCAACTGGACCTGAATAGTGCCAAGTGAACTCGGACGTCCTTGAGGCATCATCATGGCTGACAATGTAATGGCATTCATGAGCACGTGCGCCCAGAGGGAACACAACTCAGAGTGCGCGTCGCCCAATAGACTTCAGTCTGCAGCTGCTGCCGCGCAGCGGGAGTGTTTCTATATCTTTCCGAGAAACCCGCAAATGGGCGTTCCATAGACCGCTCGCCTCGACTCCGAACGGGTGCCAGGTTCCTCCACCAGATCAAGGACTGAACTTGCGGTGCGGACGAGCCCGTTTACGGGTGTGCTGTTCTTTCAATGGGGACACGGATTCCCGCCTCCTCGACAGTCAGTCAGTCTATTGACGACATACGCACCAGCCGTCGTTACGCAGGGTATCGACCGCGGATCCTCTATAAGGGCATCCACACTTCCATAAACCAGCACCAGAACAATGTATCCATTGCTCATTCTTGATGGAGGAGGATCTTTAACTCTCGCCCTATGCCACAGCTTATATAAACAGATCATCTCGGTACGTTGGGCGTCAGCAGCAGTTCCTCTGCGACAGTATCGCATCCTCGGCTTTGAGAGAGGATACGTGTTTGGTTGGTGCTTCGCGTCCTCCAACGCATACGTTCTCTCCAAAGGTCGGTTATACACGAACACACAAGTTCACTCGCTTTCAGGCTCTGATCTATGCCAGATCAAGCACATCAGCGTGCAGTGCTACACCGGTGGAGAAAGCGGCTTCGAGTTGAGGTAGCTTCGTGGGATCGCTCCAGGCTTTTGACGCTGGTGTTCTACTTGCGTTTGCTCTGTGCGCTAGGTTTTGCGCTACTCTTCGGTCTGGTTCCTTTGACGGGCGTTGGGGCACTATCAGCGTACATTCTGGTCACGTGCTTTCTACCGACCACTGTGCTACGCAAGTTCATCGGCGTGCAGTTGGAAACCTACGGAGAGAACACTGCTTGGCTGTGCTTCACAGAAAACCTGTGGCCTGCTTTCCTGTTATTTGTTTTGGTTTGGACGCTCGTTTACACGTGGCGAACGTCTCTACTAGACTCAGGTGCGCCGCCGCTGTAGGCAACAGGGCGTCCTGCCTGGTAAAAGGCTGTGCGAGACGGCAAGGCGACTTGTTGCTCCCGAGCGAATCCGTGAACGTACGCGTTCAGCTGCTTTTTTTAGACTGAAGCCCATGAGAACCTGCGACTGAGCGTCTCGAATAGAGAGGTGTCATCAGACATGTAACCGGGATGACCAGGGTATGAATAGAGCTCATGCGTCTGGCTTCAGCACACGAGCTATATCAGTCGCCTCGCTAGTATGGAGAACGCGTCGGTGCGGCTCGTGTGATCGGCCTCAGCACAACATGTTCGTCAGGTATATCGCGGATGTATCCGATGACCACAAGTATTTTCTCGATCAAGCACAGCCTTCATTACATGAAAGCACAGGAAATGATGCGGGAAGCGTAGCTACGCGCCAAAACACCGCGAAACAGCAGTTTTGCCTGGAATGGCACGTTTGAGACGCAACGGATAATCGCTCCTCCTGCTCACATTTGCCATGCTACACTCACAACACACTGAATGCTCTGTCCGATGCACATCAACGATGCAGAGGCACAACTTGCTCCGGAAACGCTACGTTCGCGACGTTAACACAATGGCTCACGGATCCAGGGCGCATCTCAGTGTTCAACACGCTGGAGACCAGAAAGCCCTGCACGACCTCCGAGCAGCTCATCACCATGGTCCAGAATGGAAGTATTGCAACAATCGTGTGTGACCTGGCGAAAATGGAGGGCATTCTCCTGAAAGCTCCGGATCAAGAACCCGGGTGATCCTTCTTCGCAGTGACCCGCTGCAGTGATGCAGGCGCAAGTACCCAGACTGCAACTGGTTCGAACACGATCATAATGAGCACACTTATCAGGATACCAGCGTATGCAACAAGCCGAAAGCCTGCGAGAGCCCGGATATCCGAGGCTGAAGCCGATGCAGGTGCCTGCAGGCGTCGTCGTTGCGTATCCAGGAGGATCAGAACATATGCTATGAGTCGCCACAGATTATTGACAGCAGTGGAGCTGTAGTTAACGAGCAATTGCTTTCGCTTTCGAAATAAACCTTCCAATCGAATATTTACTGCAGTCATGACCATATTCGGGAGAAAGTACAGGGCAGCGAGGCTCAGTGTCGACCCGAGCGGGGGTACGCTCGCACCGCCGCTGAGCTGTGCGAACGCCGTCGCAAGCAACGGAGCCAAGTAGACGACGAAGAGTTCCATGAAAGCAAGGATGCGGAAGATTTGCCGCACTTTTGGTTCAGACAGCATATCGGGTACGTTTCCTCGTCTCTGGAGACGGCCGAGAGCGATCCAGTAGGTTACGTAGAGAAGCAGCGCACTGGAGGTCCCCAGGCCGACGCACAGTGCCTGCCGCTTTGAAACAAGTAGCGGTGCTGCTGCTGCTGCTGCTGCTGCTGCTGCTGCTGCCGCTGATGCATCATACCACGGATTCTGCAACGAAAACATCCGCGTTGGATACCTCGGAGCTCGGAAACGACTAGTGACGCGTCGCTGAAAGCGCGGCGGTGTTGTCGTTCTTCGCAGGCTTACGTGGAACGCTTGTCCTGGTACGAAGGTCTCGTTCGTATCTGGCTCTACTGGCGTTCGCCGTGCGTACACGCTTTGGCTAAAGGCAAGCTCAGCGTGGATGAAAAGGCGCTTCCGAGCCATTGATGCGTTCTCCCCGCACCAGCGACAGTACCCGGCTTCGTCGGGCGCACAGGAAAGTCGCAGCACAACAACCTGCGAGCAGAGCGGCGACTTTTATAGAGACGGTGTTGCTCCCGCCGTGGCTCTTCACCAGTGCTGGAGCGACACCTGTTCCGCTCAAGGTATTCCGCGACGATATTAACTGTCTTGGAAGTGATGGACCGCTGGGTGCTGTTTGTGGAAACAAGGCTCGCAAACTCGCGGCCTTTGCGGAAGCCGCTAGCAACACGTCGATGAAGGTCGAGCGCCTCGTTAGCCACGGTGGGGCCCAGAGCAACGCGATGCTCGCACTTGCAGGTTTCTCTAGTGCTTTAGGGGTCCGGTTCCAGTACGTAACCCGTCCGCTGCCGCGCTGGCTTCGAGAGCGGCCGTGCGGGAACCTCAAGCGGGCACTTTCCCTTGGTATGGAGCTCTGGGAGTGCCGAACCTTTACCGAATATCAAAGCACCGTTTCCGAGCTCGAGCAGGAGTACCAGCGGCAAAGCGAGCAGATCGGCTACCCGCAGAAGTTATTCGTGCCGCAAGGCGTTGCTTGTCCGGAGGCAGCGGTTGGTTTGCGCAGACTGGCGGAGTCTATTGCCGCAGAGGACCTGCGTGATATCCGAATGGTGTGTGTCCCAGCAGGCACTGGCACGACCGCGTGGTACCTGCAACAGTACCTGCCAGCGAATGTGCAAGTACTGGCAGTCGCTTGTGTAGGTGATTCCCAATACCTGAAGGCCCAGTTTCGGCGACTGGAAGCACGTACCCATGCAGCTTCTCGAGGCACAGCGGTGTCGCTACGACGGAGCGTACAAGTGTTGCCGAACGAGTCCGGTGGTTTCGGGACGCTGAAATCGGAACTCTACAGGTTGTGGCGGGCATTACCGTCTTATTTTGATTTGATTTACGCACCGCCGACGCTCCTCGCGCTCAGTGCATACTTTGCAGATGCCCCGGAACGGTTGAGAGAGGTGCTGTACGTCGCTACTGGCGGTTCTGAAGGCAATGCCACTCAGCTGAGGCGCTATCAGAGAAAGTTCGGTCAGCAACTTGAGTCCATATGCCTGGACGCTTCATCTATGATGCCGGTACGTGGAACAGCGAGACGCTCGCTCATCCGATGAGAGAGTGCTATCCCGAAGGCAATGCCACCCAGCTGAGGCGCTATCAGAGAAAGTTCGGTCAGCAACTTGAGTCCATATGCCTGGACGCTTCATCTATGATGCAGGCACGTGGAACAGCGAGACGCTCGCTCATCCGATGAGAGAGTGCTCTCTGCAGGTGTTTCGCGTGCAGCGTGCTTGAGTGCGCTATCTACTGGCACCTGGCGTGCGATGCAGACCCCGAAGGATTTCCACGAAGCGCTATAGCTGTCGTGAATGCCATAGAAGATGCACGGCGGGCGCTGGCGATGAGCAGGAATGGAGCAGGTGATGCGAAACCCTCAGGGACGAAATCGTGCCGCGAGGCCGCCTCTCCGGTATCACCGCGGCGTTGCCGGCATCCGAAGCCGCAGCAACCTGTAGACGGCGCTCAAGCATTTTTCAGTGACGCGAGACCTTTGTTTCAAAATCAGTCCATGTGCATGTTGCGAAAAACGGCCACGAACGGTAATCAACGCATCGTTGTTGTGCATTCGGACTTGCCACGCAAGCGACTGCCCACTGAGGCTGCTCACGACGATCCCTAACGCCTGTGCTGGACGCAAAAGCATGCCCATTACAAAAGTGGCATGTGCCAATCCTCGAGCTGCGCATTGCATCTTTCGCAGAAGCCGACACTCATTTCGGCGCGAGCACGTCGAAAGCTCGCCAAAGTGGCCCCATATGAGCAGCAAGGATGCTTGAACTAGACGCGAGCGCCAATCGCCCATGCAACGTCATCAATGGATCGTTGCGTGTCGAACCGCGCTCGTAGATTAAACAAGTACCAGTCGCGATTGGGTGCGCAGTGTGATCTTAAGAGCGGAGCACTGTTCGCAAAGGCGCTGGGATAAACCATATTAGGATAGTGCACACAACAAGCGCAGTGCGAAAGCATTCATGCTCAAGTAAAAGCAAAGCATGCTTGCCCCGTGGCGGTGTCGTTGCAATACCCTTTGGCGGTCTAGGATCAATACATCGACCAGGATTTTTCTTCGGATGTGTGCTTGCTGTTACCGACAAGAGAAGCGATTACCGCGGCGCTTTGGATACCGATGGCTACCGCCTGCTCCATCGATCTACGAAACTTCCAGATGCCGTGCTTGTCTCACACGCTCGCGGTGGCGATGGATGCTCCGTCACCATCGTCGCTTCACCGAGACCGAATGACTCCAAATTCCGTCGACGAACCTCGACTCGCTGCCGCTGCGGAGCGTGCTGATCGGCTCTGCAGGTGTACCTCCGCGCGGTGAGCGCACCTAGACCCCGAGCAGACTTCACTCCCGAGCGCGTCTGCAAATGCTTACTGATTTTCTGCCTTTGAACGGACGAGAGGACGACGAGCCGCGCTTGGATACATGGTGAGGTGCTGGATAGCAACCTCGTGTCCCGGTTGATACACATGAATCACGGCTATGTCGAATGGTCGTGCACGGGAAAGTGCCCAGCAGCAGCACCTAGCGACAATCATGAATGCCCATGGATGTGGTACTATTGTTCAATATTGAACCTAAATGAATCATATAAACAAGCTTCCAGCGTTGCAACTGCTGCAGCGCTAACCGCATCCTTGCATCTGAGACTCGCGGAGCGGCTTTGTTATCGCCCAGTTCGAAAGTTCCGTATCGACGCGCTGGCGGACGCGGACAACAAACTTGTAAGCAAGCGCGGATACCGGGCGTAAACATCCTGTTAATCAAGCAGTTCGAGTGTACTGAAGAGCGCGTCTGATTCGGTGCGGCACTTTCGACCTATGCGTCACGGGTCGTGGACGAATATCCACGGGGTTGCGTTGCTGCTGATCTCGTCGGACTCGGAGCGAATGCTGCAGCGTGCACGTCGTTAGAGGCTGTCGTTCAGGAGCTGCGAACCCAACGCCTTGTTCGACGTGCAACTGCCCAGGTTTGTGTCCAGCGATCTCTTTAAAAGTTATAGAGAATATGTTGCTTCTTCAAGCCCTGCTTCACGAGGTACGCTTCTACTGCTGACGTCATTCCCGGGAGACCGCACAAAAACACGAGTGTTTGCTCAGGAGGCGTCTGCACACCGTCCCGTTCTAACGCGTGCTGAACGTAACCGCGTTCGCCTGTCCAGGAGGTGTCCGGTTGACTCAAGACGGGAACCACCTGGACACCGCGCTCCTGTTGCCATTGTGCAAAGCGTTCCTGGTAGGCCATTCGGTGCAGGTTGCGGCATCCATAGTAAAGCTTGACGGAATCCATATGAGCCAAAAAGCGATCATCCTCCAATACCGCTCGGATTGGCGCAATACCGCTTCCAGTCGCAAAGAGCAGCACATGTCGGATAGCGTCACGGGTATCAGACCGGAGCGCGAAGCCCGAGCCCTGCGCCACTGTGACCTCCACCGATGATCCAGGCGTTAAAGCGCATAGCCAACGCGTTCGATCTACCTGTTTCACCAGCAGTTCGATACAGTCTGCGGCGTCAGGATGATGATGCGGTGGTGAGGTTATCGAGAAGAAACCCGGTTTCGCTTGCATCGAATCGCGTCGAAGCATCACATACTGACCAGGTACGTGATAACTCGTGACGATTTCCTGGGGAACAACGCACTCCAGAAGGAAGAGATCTTCAGCCTCTGGACGATTCCTCCGAATGACACCTGTATACCACAGCGGTTGGGTCTCTTTCTGCTCGGTCGGAGCGGTGGCCTTGAGTAGCACCACCCCGACAGTGGCAAGCTTTCTGAAAGGCGTCCTGGGACCCAAAAACATGATTTTGGCGTTCCTCTGCATTGACCATCCAGCTGCAACAGTCAACAGCGGTGCAGAGCGGTCGCAGTTCCGCTGTATCATGTTTTTGCGTTTCGAGCCGAACGACGACGATGCCGTATATGCAGCCGCCCGAACGCTCAACCAGCATATCGCCTTTGTCCTGCATGTTTCTAGAGTACGCGGGAAACTGGTCTCCGATATCGAGCTCGGCTGCAAGACAGGTGCCGCAAACGACAGAATGCTGGCAACCTGAGTCCGTACACCCAGCAGCCTCATAACCGGGCCAGATAGTCGGTTATCCCGCTGGAGCGCGTCTCTCCATAGTTCAGAAACTTGACCTGTCGCACCCCAAGAACGCACCACTGGTGCCCTTGCCATACTCATTGCAGTTCTGGAGAGCACGATTCGCTGCTGCTGCTGCTGCTGCTGCCCGCGCTTGACGTGCTGCATCGCGTCAGTTGCAACGGTTTGGCCTGGCTGTGACGCCGCCTTCACGCCCGGTCACCGGAAGCGGGAGAGTCGTACCACCGCGAGCCCTATCCAGCGCTGCACGAAAACAGCACCAACCCGAATCAGTGCTTCTTCGAGTGTGCGTAGAGCGTTTCGAGTTCGGTTGCAGCTGCTGTTGCTCCGGCTGCGCGCTCGTGTGCTTTCCAGAGCCCAAGCGTGCTGCCCTAGCGTCTATGCACCCTACAGAGTCCGCTTCTAACGCAGAGCCTCTTATTCTCGGCTTTTCAAACAGCGTCTCCAAAAACACCCGAGTCCTGTGCTTTAGCTAAACGCGTCGCTTTCCGCAAAGCGTTCGTTTGCAGAGACGAAGCGCGGCTACGTTGATGCAGGTGCTGGTGCTTCGTCCCGAAGAGCAACCCAGGTACAGACTCCTTGTCTCCTACACAGACGACAAGTGTCAACAGTGTACCAAATAGAAAAATTGACCGCTATACGACGATGGAAGCTGCGAACCTCGAGACTCGTTCGCGTCCACGCTGAGCTCAGCTCTAGTGTCGCTTGAAGCGAAACACCGACGCCTCGTCGTCCAGCGCACTAGTCACCTGGGTTGCGGGCAGAGCGCTTTTCGCTGCTGCACCCGCTAGGAGCGACGTGCTTCCGAGTCGAACTACTTTCTTGTCAAAGAGGCACTAAGTGGAAAGCCTAGCGAATGCACAAGGCCTGTAGCTGCTCTACGCTCGAGTAGAGAAGTCAGCTACGCATCGGGAGCTACGCGCTCTACCCGGGTGCCATTTCCACCGGGAAAGCGCGTTATACTTGGCGGGTAGGTGCCACCAGGGAAGCGCTTCATCCAGAAAACCAGGCGTTTTCTTCCTTGTGCACTTGCAGAATCCGGGCAGCCTACCATAAAATCACTGAATGAACGTACCGAGCGCAGTGCAGGGTCACCAGTTGGCGCTACAGTGGAGACGCGCCTTTTTTCGAGCGGATGCAACGCATCTGGAGAACGCTGCGCTCCGGAAGTTTTATGAGCGTCAGAATGAACTGCTCGATCAGTACGTGTCTTTGCCGACAGCCCCGGCGGATGCGAGCTGCTGGCCAGCGGCATCAACGCCAAACCTCTCGACAGAAGCGCCTGAGGAAGCGAAGCACCTGCTGACTGCGGAGCCAACGCCCAGCGTCTCCTACACGAGCTGCACGTCGACCGAGGAGCGTCCAGGGACCGCGGTGATGCCTCCGAACAAGTCGCAGCACCAAGGAGTCGACACCGAAGACTACGCTCGACGCGCGATCCTTGCATCCAACGCAGCGAACCTGCTGCTTCTCCTTGGGCAGGCGTATGCCTATGTGTCCATGCAAAGTCTCGCGCTGTTGGCCAATACCGTGGATGCCGTCCTCGACTTTTTCTCTGGTGTCATTATCGGTCTGACGTGGTATGTGCGCCACCACCGACACGATCGCACCACTCGCTATCGATACCCGGTCGGTAGGACGCGGCTCGAGTCGGTGGGTGTGATCCTCATGGCCGTTCTCATGACCGCACTGACCTTGAATGTACTTACGCAGTCCATAGAGTCGCTGGTGCTGTACGTGAGCGGCTCGGAACGGTCACCAACAGTGCACCCATTTACCCGCCCAGTGCTCATCTGGATCGGTGTGGCCCTGTTGAGCAAGGCAGCGCTCTTCCTCTACTGTCGTGCATCTGTGCAGGACTCGGTTGCAGCGTTGGCTATGGACCACTGGAATGACTGTCTGTCGAATATGGGTGCCCTGAGCGCTGCTGCTCTGGCGCAGTGGTGGCCGCCCGCAGACCCTCTCGGTGGCATGCTCATCTCTGCTTTTATCCTACGCAACTGGTGGCGGCTGACCTCACGACATCTAGATCAGTTTCTGTCGCGCTCGGCATCCTGTAGGCTGCACTCTGTGGTAACTTTTGCAGCGCTTTGGCATGATTCGCGGATTCGAGCGATCGACCGTGTTTGTCTGTACCACGTGGGTCCAGCATGCTTTGCCGAAATCGATATTGTGCTGGATCCGCAGATGCCGCTGGTTGTTTCTCATGACATTGGGGAGTCGCTCCAGGCCCGCATTGAGTGTTTGCCTTACGTGGAGCGTTGCTTTGTGCACTTGGATTTTGAGACAGCCCATCGGACGGAGATAGAACACCAATGGCCCGTGTGAGCTTTGCATGCGTTTGGAGCTTTCATCGGAGCGAGAGCACGGCAACCTCGACAGATTTCAAACGCTGGGGAGCGTTGCACGATGTTCTCTGCAGGTACTGGTTGTGCTGCCCGCGGCCTGTGCGTCAGGGGCTTTGCGTGGAAGCGAGAATGTTGTCTGAAAGACAGATATCGCCCGAATGCCACGGCAGTGCGGCAGCTATTCGCGGGTGAGTATATCTGGATGCAGAATACGCGGATGCCGCACTCTAGGTTTTCTGATACAGAAGAACGAACCCTAAATCTATCTGTTGGGCAGCAACAAGTTTCGATATCAGATACTGGCCTTGATTTCCTTCTCGATTAGGCTCATCGTCAGTGAGACAAAAAGGAATGCCTCAAAACTATGGAGTGTAGATGAAAATCCACTCGAAGACGCCTTCCGGTCTGTTTAGACCGGCTGTCTGCGATCGGTTTCATTTTCTCGTTGTTTATTTTATGCCTAAGAGGCTGCTCCACAAAGTTAGATCGCGTCTGCCCATCGGGTATCGTCTTTAGCATCGCACACCGTCTTGTACTGATCGCAGCGTTAAAGTCTCGGTTCGTGAACTCCATGTGTTTGTTGCCGCTGGTTGAACTAATCGATACAAGGAGACCACGAAGCCGTGTACGCTGTGCCATTGGGTGCTCTGTTAGCTCTTCGTGCTGATCTGTCGACGAAACGCTCCGCTGGCCTCGCTCCAACTCA
>Ga0123519_10015572_pt1 | contig 10660 bp, 4 predicted proteins | sample YelNatPaOPRAMG02_FD_87396 | JGI IMG/M metagenome (GOLD analysis project Ga0123519, IMG submission 87396) | Hot spring microbial communities from Yellowstone National Park - Yellowstone National Park OP-RAMG-02 (version 2) | ecosystem: Environmental > Aquatic > Thermal springs > Hot (42-90C) ...
CTATTACCAAACCATTTTTCTTTATATATTCGTAGTCGCTGCGGGCTAAAAAATGAACCTCAAAGCCCGCCTTAACAAGTTTTGCTCCATAATATCCACCAATTGCCCCTGTGCCAATAACTGCATACTTTTTCACAAAGAATAGGCGTCTCCAGAATAAGCTTTTTGATATTAATTTTTTAGAAAATCTTTAAGCCGAACAGAAATTAAATCTGGTTTATTATAATGAATAATAGAGAGTATCCCTATAAAAAGAAAACCCGAAGAATAAAGAACCAAGAAAGGGCTTATAATTACATTTGAAAAACCTATAAAAAACCATAGCCCCACTAAACAATATAATCCACAAAGAAGTTCTATAAGCCATGTAATATCTTTAAAAGGTTTATATATAAGCCTTTGATATTGACCCTTTTTGGGTGTACGCAGGAATTCGGAATCTTTCTTCATTAAAGCTTCTATCACAGCTTTTGCATTATTTACGGCAAGACCAGTTCCAATAAGCATCATAACAGGTATCATAAATATTTTTTTTCTAATTTTATTACCCAGATAATGCTGGGAAACCATATACATTGTAATTGGGCCCGATGTTGATAGAATCATTATTGTTATAAGAACAGCTAAAAGAACGGGATGCAAATAAATATTTATTAAAAACAATACTGGCACAGTAAGAAAGGCTAAAGATAACATTAATGGATGAACACTATAATGAGTAAGATGCAAAATTGCCTGAAAAAATTTAAAAGGTGAAACTTTTTTCTTTTTAAGAAGAGGAATAATTTTAAGTGCAGTTTGAATAGAACCCTTTGCCCATCTAAACTGCTGGTTTTTAAAAGCATTGATGTCTTCTGGAAGTTCTGCGGGAACTTCTATTTCTGGAACATATTCCGATTCCCAATCGTTTAATTGCATTCTATAAGAAAGATCCATGTCTTCTGTTAAGGTATCGTGGTGCCAGCCGCCGCAAGATTCTATTGCGGCGCGTCTAAAAACACCGGCGGTTCCATTAAAATTCATAAATAGATTATTCCAGCTTCTTGCAGCCTGTTCCACCATAAAATGGCCATCTATTCCCATTGCCTGTCCCATGGTAACTAAAGAAGATTTTGAATTAAGATGACCCCATCTTGCTTGAACAAGTCCTAATTTGGGACGTTTCATAAAAAAGCTTAAGGTTTTTTTAAGAAAATCTTTTGGCGGAACAAAATCTGAATCAAAAATTGCTACAAATTCTGCATTTGTATATTTAAGACCATTCTGCAAGGCACCTGCTTTAAAACCTATTCTGTTTTTTCTTCTGATTACAGATATTTTATACCCTTTTTTTTGATATTCTGATACTATTTGGTCTATTAAATCTTTTGTATCATCGGTGCTGTCGTCTAAAACCTGAATTTCATGCCGTGATATTGGATAGTCTATTGAACATACTGCTTCTATTATTCTTCTTGCAACAGTTTTCTCGTTATACATTGGAAGTTGAGTAACAACCAAAGGATATTCTTGGGGATTTGTAATATCTTCAAAATACTTCATGACTTTGTGATGATATTCAAGCTTTTCTTTTCTCTTTCTTAGATATAAGAAGGTTAAAATATAGCATTGCATACCATAGGCAAATAAGGCTAAACAACAAATTATATAAATTGAACCTACTATAATAGATGTCATATTTTGTTACCTACCAGAGTTAAATTGAAAGATAATGGTTAAAAAGAAACATTTATTAATTGTTAAGTAAAAATAACAGAAATAAATATAATATTTTGGAATGGTTAACTCAAAATTCATGTTATTATACTGATTAAGCATAAAAAAGTAAATAATAAAATAGATTTTATTAAAAATAAAAGCAAATATTATGATAATAAAAAATAAAAATCTTGGTATTATATTTTTTTGAATTTTGAAATGAAAATTTATTTATTTAGGTGGAAAAAGTATCCCAATTAATTTTCTTTCTATTTTCTACCTTTTATCTTTTTTTATTACTAATAAAGACTATCATTTTTTAACATTTAAATGTTTGACATTTGACGTTTTGTTCGTATTTAAAATAAACAAAAATATTTTCTTGTGTAGGGAAAGTTTCTATTTTGGGGTATGAAATTTATTTTAACTTTTTAAAATGTTTTAATTATTAAATATTATTTAGGTGGGGGAAGTCTCCCCCAACAAAAGAAATAATATTTATTATGAAATAATATTATAAATAGATTTCACCTAACGAATAAATTTATTATTTAGAAAATGAATGAAGGAAACTTTCTCTTAGCAAAAATAAATTTTATTTTGCCAAAATATTAATATAAAACTTTTCCTAATAGAAGAAATATTTTTTATTTTCAAAAATGAATATGAGGCATCTCCAAAAAAAATAAAGGCTCAATTAAAATAAATTTATCAAAAGTTTAATATAATCAGAAAAAATAAAAAATGAATAAGAAATTATCACTCTTTAAAATATTATTTACTTAAAATTCAATATAAACCCAGAAATAAATTATATTATTTTTTTGTTTTTTAATTTTCTTTCTTAAAAAGTTCCTCTATATCCTTTTGTATCTGGCAAAATAAATCTGCATCATCTAATATATTAGCAAAAATAAAATCTTCCCAGCCTGTTTGCCTAAAGCCAGAAATCTCTCCGGGTCCTCTTAATTTTAAATCCATTTCTGCAATTTCAAAACCATTATTATGATTGCATAAATATTCAAGCCTTTTAAAACTTAATGTATCTGGATGCGAAGACGTAAACAAAAAACAGTAAGGCTTATTATTACTTTCTTTTCTGCCAATTCTTCCTCTTATTTGATGAAGCTGGGAAAGACCAAATCTCTCAGCATTTTCTATTACCAGAATATTTGCAGAAGGAATATCTATTCCTACTTCTATTATTGTTGTTGCTACAAGAATTTTTATTATACCTTCTTTAAATTTATTAATTGTGTTTAATCGTTCTTCTAATTGTGTTCTTCCGTGAATAAGACCTATTTGTAAATCAGAAAAAATTCCTTTTTTGAGTTGTAAAAAAACTGTTTCTGCATCTTTTAGATTATCAGGATTTTCTTGGGTTGGCTCTATTCTTGGAACAACATAAAAAACCTGTGCATTATTTTTGATAATTTCATTATAAATGAATTCCTCCATGTTTTTTCTTTTTGATTCTGGCACTATATGAGTACTAACCTGTGACTTTTTAAATGGCAAAGAATTTAAGACAACAACATCAAGGTCTCCATAAAAAGTTTTTGCAAGAGTTTGAGGTATTGGAGTTGCAGAAATAACAAGCATATCGGCAGATGGATCTTTTTCTGAAAGTTTTAATCGCTGGTGTGCACCAAATTTATGCTGCTCGTCTATTACAATCATGCCTAATTGCTTAAATTTTACCCACGGTTCCAATAAGGCATGTGTTCCAAACAAAAATTTAATTTTATTATTTGTCAAATCAGAACATATCTGTTTTTTTTCTTTTTTATCTGTTTTTCCAATTAAAAGCTTGCAGGGAATATTTAAAGAATCAAGATAACCAGATAAATTTTTGTAGGTTTGTTGTGCAAGAATTTCTGTTGGAGACATCCATGCAACCTGAAAGCCTTTATTAAGAGCCGGCAGACATGCAAAAAAGGCAACAATTGTTTTACCGCTTCCAACATCACCCATAAGGAGACGATGCATTCTTTGGGGACTTGCCGAATCTTTATGCAACAAGTTTATTACATGTTTTTGCTCTTCACTCAAAGCAAAAGGCAAAAGAGACGTTGCTTTTTGCAAAAGTTCGCCTGCATTCATGCTTCTACCGGGGAGATAAAATTTTCTTTTGCTCCATCTTAAATAAAGCGCAGCCTTATAAAGCTCTTCATATTTAAGCCTCTTTTTGTATTCGTTAATTTTGTTTATATCAGATGGAATATGAATTTCTTTTAGACACTTTTCTAAAGGCATAAAGTTATACTTTTTTTCTATTGAATGGGGTAAAACCTTTGGATAATGAGAAATGTTATTAAGAGCCCAAACAATGCTTTTAAAAAGAATTTTCTGACTTATATGCGCATTTTCCATTGCAAGAGTGATAGGATAAACTGGCATATAAATTATTGGAGGAATGTTGTTATTTGTATTAATTTTTTCGCATTGCGGATGAATTATTTGTAAGGTTTTTGTTTTGAATGGCGAAAATTGAATAGTACCAGTGCATAAAAGCTTTGTACCAATAGAAAAAATTCTTCTAAATATATTAACCCTTTCAAACCATAAAAGTTCTAAATCGCCGGTTTCGTCGGAAAGTTTTACTATAAGACGGGGCTTTCTGCCTCGTTCTATTTTTGCAGCAATAATGCTTCCTATAATATTTATATTTTTTCCTACAAAATTATAACATTCACAAATAGGAATTATTTTAGATCTGTCTATATAACGTTTAGGAATATGATATAAAAGATCCCCTATTGTATATATTCCAGATTCATTTAAAGCTTTTATTCTTGCAGAGCCAAGCCCATAAATTTGGTTTAAAGGAGATAAGAAATCAAGATAAACCTGTTTTTTATTATTCATATTATTACCAACAAATCAAATCTTTAATCATCAAATTTGTTTTGAAATTAAATATATTTATTTTTACAGGATTATAATAAAAGATAAAAAAATAAATAATTAGAACATTAAAAAAAGTATAATTAAAAATATGCTATTATATTTTAAAAAAAGTTTTATAATTTTGTCTTATATAATTTCTTACTTTTTATGGATACCATTAAAAGTTATTAGTGGTATTCTTATTTTAAAAGCCAAAAAGAAAAAAAGAAACTATCCAGAAAAGATTCTTGTTCAAAACGGTTATCTTCTTGGAGATACATTAAATTATTCTAATGCTCTTTTGATTTTAAAAAAAGGCTTTTCAGATAGTAAAATTTATCTTATTACACATCCCTCTGCATGCGAATTTTTAAAAAATAGTAATTGGGTGGATGGATATATAGAATTTTGCGCACCATGGGCATTTAGACAGCCTTTTTTAGAAAGCATAAAAACAATTTTAAATGGAATTAAAAAAGTAAGGTCATATAATTTTAATATAGCAATTGATTTAAGTGGAGATATTCGCGGTCTTGCTTTTCTTTTGGCATGTGGTATTCCCAATAGAATTTCTTTTAGCGATTTTGGTGGTGCACCATTTTGTACAAAATCTTTTTCTACTCCTAAAAATTCAGAATATATCAGGGCAAGGTGGACATATTTTGCAGAAACTTTAACAGGTAATTTTAGCGAATATGGTTGCCCTGCAATTTGGCCCAATATACCCAAACATGATACTTATTTAGAAAATATAGAAATTAATAAACATCTTGTACTCATTCATCCCGGCACCTACAATTTAGAAAAAAAATGGCCAGAAGAATATTTTGCAGAATTAATATCAATGCTAAATAAACAGTTTTTTTTTGAAGTTGAAATATGGCTTATTGGAGGAAAAAGAGACGAAAATATTATTAATAAAATAAAATCTATGGTTGATTTTGATTTAAGATGCGAATATCCATCTTTTTATGAATTAGAAATTCTAATTAAAAAAGCCAGTGTTCTTGTTTGTTTAGATAGCTTTGTTCAACACGTAGCTTCTATTTTTGGAACTCCAACAATTGCCATATATGGTCCAAGCAATCCAAGATACTTTGCCCCGCAGGATAATAAGATATCTGTTGCGTGGAATAATTTAATTTTATATCCACCATACCTAGAATATAGCGGCCCCCAGCCTGCCAATGCAACCAAAAGCGAAATAATATATAGAGCGGTTTTAAAGGAAATTTCTAAAATTAAAGGAAAAGAAATACGAAGGCAATAAAATTTTTTGTAATACCGGTTATTATATTTTATTCTTTGGCTTTTTCTTTAGAAGTTGATACCGCTTTTTTTGCAAATGGTGGTCCGGGTCCTTATTCTCTTGGGACGTATTTTATTGATACTGCTTCAATCTTTGTTTCATTTACAACTAAAGAAAAAGATAGCACATTAACAATTTCTCAGCCAAATGAATATGTTCCTGCGTTTACATTTATATCCGAATTAAATGCAATACTTTTTTCTGAACCTATAGACAGAAAAACAAAAATAAGAGTAAAATTCAAGGCCTATGATTTTGGAATACCAAGAATTTATTCTGCATACGAAAAAAAATTTGCAGGAATAAAAGATAGCATTATTCTTTTAAGAGATTCTGTAAAGTTTATATCAAATCAATCTAATTATGCAGAAGAAAATCTTAATGTATCGGGATATAAAAGCATAAATGTTTCTTTAAGCAATCTTGCAGGAGTTAATCTGGAGCAGGCTTTAGATGTAACCATATCGGGAGAGATTGCAAAAAACACTGTGCTATCGGGTCATCTTACAGATCAGGGCACAAACATAGAAGGAACAAGAGAATTAAGCGATTTTGAAAGAGTTTATCTTGAGCTTGTTAATCCAAAATATGTTGTTAGTGTTGGTGACCAGTATATAGACTGGCCAATATATAACGGTATTTTTTTTGGAACAAAAAAAATTAAAGGAATTTATGCCGGAATAAGGGATACGGTAAATGATAGCAATAAAAAGAATAAATTCTTATATTCGGTAAATGGATATGGAGCAATATGTGCCGGAAAATTTACTGTTCAAACCCTTAGAGCAAAGGCTGGAATTCAAGGACCATATTATTTAACAGGTCAGGGCGAAGCGGGATTTATTACTCCAATTAGAGGAACCGTTTGTGTTTATGTTAATGGAATAAAATGTTTAGAAGGCGCAGAAAATCATTATACCGTTGACTATGAGTTAGGTACATTTTCTTTTACTCCCAAAATTCTTATTAAAGAAAACGACATAATAAGAGTGGAATATGAATATAGAATATTTGATTATCAGAGAATTTTATCGGGATGTGGAGTTAAAGTCTTTTTGCCGGATTCTTCTTTAAGAGTAAATGGCGGAATATGGTATGAGACAGATGATAAAAATCATCCAATAGAAAATGCAATCACGTCGCAGGATATGCAGATTCTTGCAATGGCTGGAGACAATCCGTCTATGCATTCTACAAAAAGAGAGGTATTGCCTGTTGACGTTCCATCTTTAAGTACCAGAATGCCCCTTTACAAAAAGGATTCTTTGGGAAATTATTTTTTTGCAAAATACGATCCCCAAAAGCCACAGGATGTTTTTGGTTATTATGCTGTGTGGTTTAAAGAAGTAGGACAAACAAAAGGTGCTTATGTTGTGGATACTCTTGCAATGTCTTTAAATTCACAATATAGCGATAAAATTTATAAATATGTTGGAGAAGGGCTTGGATATGCAACAGATTCTTCTTTTATTCCTCTTCCATCAAGCAATGTAAGTGGAGAAATAAAGGCATCGTATAAACCTTTAAAATGGATTGATATTAATGCAAATATAGCCGGATTGAGCATTGATAAAAATGTTGCATCAAAAAAAGATGATGAAGATAATAATGGCTCTGCTTCTAATATAGGAATAACACTGGGAAGAAAAACAGAGCAAGAAAGAAGCGCCTGGCTTTATGCAAATAATCAGTATATAACACCTAATTTTACAAAAGAAGCGCTAAAAACATACGAAAGTTATTCTTTATGGGATGATACAACTTCAAATATCCGTTTGGGATTGCGTCATTTATGGCATACAGAAATTGGAGCAACTTTATTTCCTAAGACGCTGTTTATGTTAGATTATGGGCAATTTAGACACAACAGCCTAATAAAAACCGACAGATTTTCTGGCAATGTCCAATTGTTGCTTTTTGATAATTATATGTTAGATTATAAAAGCCAGTATTTTAGACATTTGCTTTTAGAAAGCAGTACCAGCAGAAATGATTTTTCTTTATCTACACGACTCTTTTCTACAAATTTTTCTATAAAGGCAAAAGATGAATGGAGAAAATATAAAGAAGGAAACAGGGGAGAATATGGGGGAGGAATTTCTGCTTTTTTTGATTATCTGTCTTTAAACGAGGATATTTTTTGTCTTTTTCATAAAAAAGGTAATGCCGGAATATTAAATTCTTCTGATACCGGAATTACTTTGACTTGGAATCAATCTGTTTCAAAGCAAATATTGCCAATATGGAAAGTAGATTTAACAAGCAATTATTTATATCAAAATTTATTTGACAAAGAAAAATTTTATTCAACTCTTGTGAATGCCGAAAGTGACATTTTTCTTTTAGAACATGGATTTTCTTCTCATCAGAATTACAGGGTTAATATAGAAAAAGCATCAACTTATGTTCAAACTCCAATATATGCCCAGCCAGGAAGAGGAAATTATGTATGGAGCGATTCTTTAAAGGAATATGTTTATAAAGAAAATGGTGATTATTATCTTATTCAAAAAGAAATTTACGATAGTACTTCCAATAAAAAAGTTCGTAAGTCAAGGTTTTTGGTGAATTGGTCTTATTCTCCCAAAAAAGAAAAAGGAATTAATCTTTTAAGAGACCTTTCTTGGTATGGATCTTTAAATTTAGAAGAATATTTGTCTCTTTCTGTTAAACAGCCATATCTTTCTTGGCTTGTTGGTTATGTTTCGCTTATTACAAAAGAAGGTTTAAAAGATACGTCTTTAACGCTTTCTGATATTTTTTACAGGCAAAATATTGAATGGAACTTTAAAGAATATAGCAGTCATATTTTCTTACAACCTTTTGCAAAAAAAATAAGAGGATATTACGAAACAGGAATAGAGGGTGGAATAAATTTAGACAGAATAAAAGATCCTTGGAGTTTTGAAGTTGAATTAAACTGGTTATATTCAAACAGAACCGAGAAGACTGGAATAAATAAATATAAAATAGAAGACAGAAGCGCTTCTGCAAAGCAAAGATATTTGTTTGCATCTTTTTTGGGTTTATATATAAAAGAAACAGCAGGATGGGCAATGCAGAATTCTGTATTTGAAAGCAACAAGGGATGGTATTATAAGATTGTTCCCGGACTGGATTTGAGAATATCAAACCGTGGTTCTGCCGAGGCTTCTTATACATATTCTTACGTTGGAATAAACAACATAATAGATCCAAGAATTGCTCAGGGTTTTGCAAGCGGCGTCTCTCATTGCATTTCGTTATCAGGCCATGCCGATTTTTCTAATCATTTTGCTATGGATATTTCATATCGTGGTGAACTGGGCAGAAATTATTTCAACTCAACCGGTCTACATGTTTTTTCTATGCAGGTGAAGGCATATTTATAAAAAAAAGCCTGTTTTTTTGATTTTCAAAAACAGGCTTTTATTTTTTTGAGCTAGGCAGGATTCGGACCTGCGACTCTCGCCTTAAAAGGGCGATACTCTACCACTGAGTTACTAGCCCATAAACTCTTTTTAAAAGATTTTAAAAATATATTTTTCCAAAAAATTAGGCAATTTTTTGTAATAAAAATAACATAAATTTTTTTTTATAAAGAATTTTGCAGAGCCTTATTCTTGACTTTTGCAAACTGAAAAATAATAGCAAGCAAAATGAAAACAGCAGTTGCACCAACTCCTATCCATTTTGTTTTGCTCCAAACGCTCCAGCCCGCTGCAATTGATGCGCTTATTACCGACATACTCATAAGAATATTCCATATCCAGCGAGAAATTCCTTTTGGCATGGCAGAGCCTAAAAGCCTTTTAGAATTCATCATGAGCATGAATGTTATATATGCAATAGGAAGAAGCATCATTCCAATAACAGATGTTGGAACAGAAAGCCAGAAAAGTGCCTTGCCTGTCCATATAAAAGGTCCAAGCATACCAAAAAGTCCGGCTAGTATTGCACTAATTTTATAGGCAACACCACCCATTGGGAATCCAAAAATTTCGCAAACAACAAATCCTGCAATAAGCATTTCTATAATTATTGTAGAAAGAGTCATTCCTAAAACACCTATTCCAAAGATTATTTTAGAAAAATTTTCTCCCAAAAGAGGTCCAAGACTTTCTGCCAAATTAAAAGCATCTCTTTTGACAAGCATTGCAGCCATCATTTTATCTGCCTGTGGAAGTTCTTGACGCTTTATTTCTTTCTCTTGTGCAGAAAGCCTTGTATAATCGTTTCCATATTGAGCCTTTAACCTTGCATCAAGAAGTCCAATGTATTGAGGGACAAGCTTTCCTTTTGGGATTCCAGTTTCGTTTATGAGACCAGTTCCGGGCTTTGCATGAAACTGACTCGCAGAAGCAATTATTATACATGAGGTTACAAGGATAAAAGGAATAACAAGTCCAATACATAAGTCTGATAATGCAAGCCCCTTAAAATAGTTGTCCCATCCTCTTGCCAGAATAGAATAGGGGAGGAGAAAAGTCATATTTATTCCAATAGCAGCACTTGCGGCTGCAATCATAACATCTTTTTGCATTGTAACAATATTATTTATCCAGAAATTTCTAAATTCTGGAGCAACAGCATTTATAAAAGGCATAAAAGAGTCAACAGGCTTATTCCAGTTGCTTAGGTTTGGAATAAAACCTTTTAAAATTTCCGACCAGTTTAAAACATTTGGTGTTAGTGCTAATTTCAATACGACTCCAAAAAAGCATATTACTATTATGCCAACAATTACTTTTAAAAATGTTTCAAATATTGTAATTCCTTTACCTC
>Ga0123519_10015573_pt1 | contig 10659 bp, 8 predicted proteins | sample YelNatPaOPRAMG02_FD_87396 | JGI IMG/M metagenome (GOLD analysis project Ga0123519, IMG submission 87396) | Hot spring microbial communities from Yellowstone National Park - Yellowstone National Park OP-RAMG-02 (version 2) | ecosystem: Environmental > Aquatic > Thermal springs > Hot (42-90C) ...
CCGTGCGCCAGCAAGATGTGCTAGGCTATCTGGACGGCCTTAGTCAGGTGGTCTCCAGCGACCGAAGAGCGGGCTTCCTTTCCGAGATCAGGGCGCACTTTCGGGGGAGCAGCGTACCATCCGCTTCTATTCAGGAGATCGAAGGGATCATACGCGGCTTGCACGAGGAAGTGGATGCTACTCGGCAGGCCACGCTGGAGTTCTACACTGTTGTTGCTCAGTTCGCTCGCCAGCACGCCAAGGGACGCCAGGGGTATGACCCGAGGCTGCGGCTTACCGGATCTTTGCGAGCACGGCCGGCGTGGACAGCAGTTGAGGAGGCTTGGGGAAAGCTCTCGCTCCGGCTTTCAGAACTCAACGATGGGTTGCTGCGGCTAAGCTCCTCTCTAGCCGATCTGGCTGAGCGTAACGTATTGGATTATGACAATTTGGTGGCGGAGGTGGCCTCTCGAATTCGCTTCAGCCAAGAGTTTCGTGCGCAGGTGGGCGCCCTGGTGGCGTCTCCGCAGGCAGGCCGCATCTATTGGCTGACGGTCGAAACGCAGACGGGCGGCATCTCTCTGCATTCGGCTCCCTTGGCGGTGGATGATTTGCTTCAACAGTTCGTCTACAACAATCGTGAGGCGACGATCCTAACCTCAGCCACTATGAGCACAGGGGGAACGTGTGCATTCGTGCGCTCTCGCCTAGGCCTCTCGGAGGCAAGTGAGCTTGTCGTGGACTCGCCATTCGACTTCGCTCGCTCCACGCTAGCCCTGGTTCCCAGCGACATGCCGGAGCCGGAGCAGCCCGGCTACCAGCAGTCTGTACAACAGGCTCTTATCGGGTTATGTACAGCTACGAAGGGCAGAGCGATGGTGCTCTTCACCTCGCACAGTCAACTGAGACAGACCTATCACGGGATTCGCAGCCCGCTGGAGGAGCGTGGCATTCTCGTGCTTGGTCATGGGATAGAGGGAGGCGGCCGACGTCAACTCTTGCAGACCTTTCGGACCAACCGCCACACGGTACTGCTGGGAGCGGCAAGCTTTTGGGAGGGAGTGGACGTGGTAGGCGACGCTTTGAGTCTACTGGCCATTGTTCGGTTGCCTTTCAGCGTTCCTACCGATCCGATCTTCGCCGCTCGTAGCGAGACCTTCGAGGATCCGTTCAGCGAGTACAGTCTGCCGCAGACGATTTTGCGCTTCAAGCAAGGTTTTGGCCGGCTGATCCGCAGCCAGAACGACCGCGGAGTGGTGGCGGTGCTGGATTGCCGAGTGGTGACGAAGTCATACGGCAGTGCGGTGGTACGCTCTCTCCCCCCGTGCACGTGGAAGCAGGCGAGTATGCGCGATCTACCCGCCCTGGCTGCTGATTGGCTCGCCCGCGGTTGCCAAAGCAAAGCCACCACCGAAGAGTGAGCGGTGGTGGCTTCTGGGCAAGGTTCGACGAGTTGAGTCGACTCTAGGTGGCAGCCGCGACCGGCTCTGGCTCTCTGACGGGCAAAGTCAGTATCTTGGCCAGGGCCTCTCCCTCAAGAGTCTCTTCCTTGATGAGCCGTTCCGCTAACGCCACCAGTGTTTCGCGGTGTTCGTTCAGCGTCTCGGTCGCCACAGCATAGGCACGGTCGATAAGGGCTCGTACTTCTTCGTCGATGGCTTCGGCGATCTTCTCGCTGTAGTTCTTCTGCTCGCCAATCTCGCGGCCCAAGAAGATCAGCTCTTCTTTGTGACCAAGAGCTAACGGGCCGAGCTTCTTGCTCATGCCATACTCGCACACCATCTTGCGCGCCAGTTGAGTAGCACGCTCGATGTCGTTTTCAGCGCCGGTTGTCATCTCGCCGAAGATGATCTCCTCGGCCACACGTCCGCCCAGAGCCCAAGCGAGAGTGTCTTCGAACTGCGAGCGGGTCCAGAGATATCGGTCCTCTGTCGGCAACAGTCTCGTATAGCCACCCATCATTCCGCGCGCTATTATGGATACCTTGTGCACTCGGTCGGTATTCTTGAGAGCTGTTGCCACCACGGCGTGACCGGCCTCGTGGTAAGCCGTGATCGCCTTCTCCTTCTCGCTGATGATGCGGCTTTTTCGTTCCGGCCCGGCCACCACGCGATCGATGGCTTCCTCGAACTCAACGAGGCCGATGAGCTTCTTATTGCGCCTAGCGGCCAGTATGGCCGCCTCGTTGACGAGGTTCGCCAAGTCCGCACCAGAGAAGCCTGGGGTCTGCTTGGCTAGCACGTCCAGGTTCACGGACCGGTCGAAGGGTTTGCCCTTAGTATGAACCGCTAATATCTCTTTACGCCCGTTGATGTCTGGTCTGTCGAGAACCACCTGTCGGTCGAAGCGACCAGGGCGGAGGAGAGCCGGGTCGAGAATGTCAGGCCGGTTGGTAGCGGCTATCACGATCACGTTGGTGTTCGTGTCAAAGCCATCCATCTCTACCAGAATCTGGTTCAAAGTCTGTTCCCGCTCGTCGTGACTGCCACCCAGCCCGGCTCCACGCTGCCGACCGACAGCATCGATCTCGTCCACAAAAACGATGCAGGGGGCGTTGCGTTTTGCCTGGTCGAAGAGGTCCCGCACGCGCGAAGCACCGACGCCGACGAACATTTCCACGAATTCGGAGCCGGAGATGCTGAAGAATGGCACCCCCGCCTCGCCGGCCACCGCCCGAGCAAGCAGAGTCTTGCCGGTGCCGGGCGGGCCCACTAGCAACACGCCGTGGGGAATTCTCGCGCCGAGCGACACGAACTTCTCAGGGTACTTGAGGAACTCGACCACCTCGTGCAGCTCTTGCTTAGCCTCTTCCACCCCGGCCACGTCGGTAAAGGTCACCGTGGGCTTGTTACCCATGAACATGCGGGCGCGGCTCTTACCAAAGGACAGGGCCTGGTTGTTGCTGCCCTGCGCCTGCCTCATCATGAACAGCAGAAAGCCAGCAAGGAAGACGAAGGGAAGAAAAGTCCCAAGAATTCCTAGCCAGTTCCCGAGATCGGATGGTTTGCGGTAGTCCACTTCCTCGATACGATCCAACTGTTCGTTGGAGACCCCAGCATCCTTCAGCAGTTGGTAAACGTTGGAGCCTGGCTCCTTTGTGGAGGTGAACTTCGTCTTGCCGTCTGTGAGCTCGATAGTGAGGTTGTCGCCGTCGATCAGTATGGACTTGATCTCGCCTTGCTTAGCCTGCTTGACTACCTCACTGATAGGCTCGTGTCCCGGCACTTTGCCGTTGCCGCTGCTGAAGAAGGAGAGGAACAGAGCAACAGCGGCCACCAGTATCAGCAGATATATAAAGCTATTGCGTAGCCATTTGGCATCCACGAACGATAATGCTCCTCCGCCCCCCGCGGAAGCAGGGTAGCTGCCCAATCATCTCAGGTCATTATAGCAGAAACATCGACAAAATCAACCCGAGAAGGCATCTATACTAAAGCTGGGTAGCTTCCTTGGTGCCTCAGTCTTCTTCGCAGGCGCCTTGGTTGCTCTCTTTTCGAACCCTCTCGGGCTTGAGAACCCCTATGAAGGGGAGGTTGCGGTAGTTCTCCGCGTAATCTAGCCCATATCCAACCACGAACCGGTCAGGCAAGACGAAACCAACGTAGTCGATAGTGACATCGGCCTTGCGTTCCTTCATCTTGTTGAGCAAGGCGCATACCCTAAGGCTAGCTGGCTCCCTGGCCAGCAAGTTGTCTTTGAGGTAGCGCAGAGTCAGCCCGGTGTCCACTATGTCCTCCACGATGAGAACATCACGGCCCTCGATGCTGGCGTCCAGGTCTTTGATGATCCTGACTACCCCGCTTGACTCAGTGCTGGCACCGTAGCTGGAGACGGCCATGAAGTCGATCTCCAGAGGCAACTCGAGGGCCCGTGCCAGATCTACCATAAACATCACCGCGCCTTTCAGTACCCCTACCAAGACCAGATCTTTGTCGCGGTAGTCAGCCGCGATTTGGGAAGCCAGCTCCCGAACCTTGCTCCTGATCTCGTCCTCGGTAATGAGCACGGCTTCAATATCTTGCAGCATCGCCCTCTCGCTCCTCCCGCCTTGTAACAGTCAAGCATAGCACCTTATCTGTACTGCTCGTCACTTTGACCCTATCGTCAATGCGGTAACCGGCCACCCATACGATCTGTGTTGGCGAGGCCAGGATCGGAATAGCGTCCCGCTCTTCTCTTGGTACCTTGCTGTCCACTAGGAAGTCCTGCAACTTCTTCTCAAGGGCCATGCCAAGAGGTCGGAACCGATCTCCTGGCAGGCGCCGGCGCACCACCAGATTCGCGCCGGTGGCGCCAAAGTCGAGGTCGGCGTGCCAGCGGCTCTGTTCCCCCACGCACGGCTTGTCCGCGATTCGGGCCTTGACGGTAATAAACCCGCCAGCGACCGTCGTCTCGCCAGGAACAGATAGTGGCTCTCCCTCCTCGGACAGCTTGGGGTGGGAGGGCGAACCACGGCGAACCAGAAAGTCCTGGTAGCGCTTCACGACCTGCAGCCGGTGCGGCAAGACCATTGTCGCGCCGGTCTGGCTCTGCGCGAGCATACGTAGCGCCGTCTCGATGTGGGCGGCAGAGATATCTGCCAGGCTGCCGCAGAGTCTCTCGATGGCTTCTCGCAGCAACAGCCGCTTTATGCTGGGAGCCACCAGCTCCCATTCGCGCAAGCCGAAAACGATCTCGGTATCCTTCACAGTGGCCACCTGGCTCCACTCTTGCTGCGTCTCGGCCTGAAGAAAAGCCAGATCGTCAGCCGCCAGGGCCGCTGTTCTCAGTATCGCCTCCCGGATGGCAGGATTGTACTGCTCCAGAAGCGGCAACAGTTCGTTGCGAACACGGTTCCGTAGGAAGCGCGGGTCAATATTAGAGGCATCTTGACGCGTTGGTAAGCGCTCACTTCGACAATAGGATAGCACATCTGTCCGCGTTACTTCCAATAGGGGACGGAACACTTTCAGCACCCGACCGCCCGCGTCGGGGCCCAGCCTGATCTGTGACACCGGCTGCATCCCGCGCAGGCCGGCCAATCCACTGCCCCTCAGCCAGTGCATTACGACGGTCTCCACTTGATCGTCAGCGGTATGGCCCACAGCAACCCCGACCGCGCTCAAGCGGTCAACGACCTCGGCCAGAAAGGCATATCGCGCGGCTCGGGCTGCTTCTTCTACTCCGAGGCGGCGCTCTCGGCCAAGACGCAGAACGTCGCGCGCCTCGATAGTTGCTGGCAGACCCAGGCCCGCGGCTAGCTGGCGCACGAAACAAGCGTCCTCGTCTGATTCTGCTCCGCGCAGCTTGTGGTTGAGATGGGCGACGTGCAGGCGAATAGAGTGTTCGGCGGCCAGGGTGACAAGAACGTGCAGAAGGGCCGTCGAGTCTGGCCCCCCTGAGACAGCCACCACTACCAAGTCTCCAGGCCCGAACATTCTGATTCGCTCGATAAGCGCCCGAACTCCACTTTTCAGCATTGCGGTGGCTCCAGCCCTCCGCGAAGTCAGTAGCAGCAACGAAGCCGGCTGTTGCCAGCCGGCTTCATCACGGTAGCGGGGGTTGGATTCGAACCAACGACCTTCGGGTTATGAGCCCGACGAGCTGCCACTGCTCCACCCCGCGGTTAAGACAATTATAGCCCGCCATGGTTAGCACGTCAAGATGAGCAGGTCCCGGTTGCTCAAGGCTCTGTTTGCAGGAAAAGATCAAGCCAGCGTCGCCAAGTGGGTCGATCACCAGCGATAGCGGGCGTCGTTGGAGGCACTGCCACAACTGAACCCGGCTCTACACTCACAACCACCTGTGTTTCGCCCGCCCTCACCCATCCCAACTCTGTGCGCGCGATCTCCTCTACTGCCGCCGGTTCCTTGAGCGCCTGGACCTGACGTTGCAGGTCTTCATTCTCCGCCTGCAGGGACTTGATCTCGCCTCGCAGTTGCTCCGCGCGAAGGTTGAGTTGGTACGCGGTAAGGACGAGGTTACCAAAGGAGATAAGGAAGTAGGCCCCCACGGCCACGGCCGCCAGGGCTAGGAACTGCCTCCACGAGATAATTGTACGACGAATCTCCGCTTCGCGCTGCTTCATGACTGTCCTACCCTCCCTATCTTAGCCTCGTTCGGTGCGACAGTCAACTAAGATGAGGAACCAGGCGCGGCCCCGCCGACTTGGCAAATCAGGACCCGCAGAAGGCGGTACAACCGCCAAGTGATTGCTAGCCCGGTTGGCATGTCATTTGAACATGCTTCTGCCCTATGGTAGAATTGCTGTGAGTTACCGCCACCCGGCGAGAGGCTGAACACCTCCTCGAACCCAGGGGCGGCTGACTCTTCGCGGGTGGTGAAGAGAGCTGATGATACGAGGGCTGCGGCCTACTGACGTACTGGCCTACATTTCCTTCCGCAAGCGAGTGGGGCGCTCGAATGAAGCCATTCTGCGGCCTGACGGAAGGACGAGCCCTCTTAGCTTACAGAGTTTCATTGGGCGTTCATTGTCTCTGGAACCGGGCCGGGGAACCTGGATCAAGGTCGGCGGCGGTGAGATCGGTGGCTTAGTGGCTGCCAAAGCTCGCTGGGGGGCGGCTATTTGGGACTTGGACCAGCTTGTGAGTCTTCCCGGTTCTGAAAGAGAGCTTACCTACATTCATTTGTTGCAGCACATCTCTGCCTCAGCAGCCCATATGAACGTGCACAAGGTGCTGCTGCGTCTGGATTCGCAGAGCGAGGCACTAAACGCCGCTCGGCAGGCGGGATTCTACCACTACACGACTGAGCGTATCTATCGTCTGGCAAAGATTCCTCAGACCCTGACTGCGCCCGATGTCACGGTAAGGCCGCGAGCGCCTGCAGACCAGCAGGGCATTTTCCATTTGTATTGCTCAACTGTGCCGGCCGGCGTTCGTCAGATCGAGGGCATGACCCTCCACGAATGGAGAATGATGGACGGCTGGCACCCGCAGCCAATGACTTGGCAGAGCGGGATTCGACACGGTAGGAAAGACCTAGTGGCGATGCGAGCCTCCTCCTTGGTCGCTGTCGCGCGCGCGGACCTGTCCTCGCACGTCGTCTCGATCATGCTGCACTCGGGATTGCAGTCCCTGGCAGATTCGGTGATCGGGGCCTTTCTCGCTCTTCTCCCTGCAGAGAGCGGCTTCTATTTCGCGGTCCGCGAGTATCAGGGTGGCGTGATAGCGGCAGTGGAGAGGCTCGGTGCAGAACACGTTGCGAGCCACGCTCTGCTGGCGCGTGTCACCACGGTGCGTGTTGCCGAGCGCAAGCTTATGCCGGTCAGGGCTTGATCGAGGCTGGGCGAGGTGAGAACGGCGGTAGGGGTGATTGGTTGTGCAGAGGCCAGGTCTGCAAAGAAGAATCACTGACGACCTGGAGGCGCTGCTGGAGGCGCTTCCTCCTCATATCGTGGCGCCCCTGAGGTCAGGGGACGACAGGGACAATCTGCTTGAGATAGTGCTCGATCTGGGACGGCTGCCTGAAGCTCGATATGCAGGGAGGGAAGTCATTCTCAGCGATGCTGAGACCACGCGGGCTGACCTCGACTACGTGATTTCACGCATCGGCCAGTTCGGCGAGGACAATCGAGCCGGCATCGAGAGAACGCTGCATCGCATCTCCGCGATCCGCAACCGATCGGGCGACGTCATTGGGCTGACCTGTCGTATTGGTCGCGCCGTCTACGGCACCATTACCATCATTCGGGACTTGATCGAGACCGGCAAGAGCACGCTGCTTCTGGGCCGCCCGGGCGTAGGCAAGACCACTATGCTTAGGGAAGTGGCGCGCGTATTGGCGGACGATCTCGGCAAGCGAGTGATCATAGTGGATACGTCGAACGAGATCGCTGGCGACGGTGATATCCCTCATCCAGCGATCGGCCACGCGCGCCGCATGCAAGTTCCTTCTCCGCCGCTACAGCACGCGGTAATGATCGAGGCGGTGGAAAACCACATGCCTGAAGTCATCGTTATCGACGAGATCGGCACAGAACTGGAAGCCGCGGCTGCTCGTACCATTGCTGAGCGAGGTGTACAGCTAGTGGGCACAGCTCACGGCAACGCGCTCGAGAACTTGATGCTGAACCCGACCCTCGCCGACCTTATCGGCGGCATACAGACTGTGACCCTGAGCGACGAAGAGGCTCGGCGCCGTGGCACACAGAAATCCGTCCTCGAGCGCAAGGCTCCGCCAACGTTTGATATCGTGGTGGAGATTCAGAGTTGGACCCGCGTTGCCGTGCATCGCGACGTGGCAGCCACTGTGGACTCCATTCTGCGCGGTCGACCCATGTCGGCTGAGCTTCGTTATCTGTCGGAGGATGGGACGATCCATAGTGAGATCGCCACCCAGCGTTTCGAGCCCACCCGCCGGGACAGGGAAAGGGAGGCAGAACCAGAGCGGCCGTCCGTACGCGCCCCCGGCACTTTCACGCGTCAGACACGCCTTTACCCTTTCGGCATCAGCGCCAGCCGCTTGGACCAGGCCATTCGTGAGATGCAGTTGCCAGTGACGACCACGCGCGACCTGCGGCAGGCCGATGGAGTCATGACGCTCAAGAACTACTACCGACGCAAACCTCAAGCCATAGTGGAAGCGGAAGCGGCTGGGATACCCGTCTACGTGTTGAAGAGTAATACGGTGCTTCAGATGGAGCAGGTGCTCGCTAACCTCTACGATCTGGACTTGGAGCCGGACCCAGTAACATCGGCAATGCAGGAGACGGAAGAGGCGATCCAGCGCGTGCTGCAGGAAGCAGGGGTGGTGGAGTTGGCGCCGCAGAATGCCTACATCCGCCGGCTGCAGCACCAGATGGCGGAACGTTTCAACTTAGGCTCTCGGAGCACTGGGAAAGAGCCGCGCCGTCGAGTGAGGATCTACCCAGCGGAAGGACGGTAAGAGGTTGTTTATCACCTTGGAGGGCGTCGAGGGCTCTGGCAAAAGCACCCAAGCGCGATTGTTGAGCCAGAACCTCGCCCAACGGGGCTTCCAAGTACTTGCCGTGGAGGAGCCGGGGGGAACAGCTTTGGGGCAGTGGGTGCGGGACTTGGTCAAACACGCCGCGTCGGTAGCGCTCACGCCGCGTTCGGAGTCGCTGCTATTCCTGGCCTCCCGAGCGCAGTTGGTGGATGAGGTCATCAAGCCAGCGTTGAAGGCCGGGCGGATCGTCATCTGCGATCGTTTTGCGGACTCTACCTTTGCCTACCAGTGCTATGGACGAGGCCTCGACCTGGCCTTGGTCCGACAGGTGAATGCCTTCGCCGTAGAGGGCACAATGCCTGACCTGACGATTCTGCTGGATATGCCACCCGAGTGCGGCTTGCAGCGAAAGCGCCAGTTGGCGGTCGGGGACTCTGCCACCGCGGTTGAGAGTGGGAATCGCCATCAGGCGGATAAGATAGACAGGTGGGACCGTTTCGAGAGAGAAGCTCTCACTTTCCACCAGCGAGTGCGCGAAGGATATCTCAAGTTGGCAGCAGAAGAGCCTAGCCGCTGGCTAGTCGTAGATGCTTGTCAGCCAACAACCGTGATCGGAGAACTGATTCTAGCCCGTGTGGAAGAGGCCCTACGCTCAAGCTCAGAGGAGGTGTGAGGTGAAACTGGTGGTGGCCATTGTCCACAGCGACGATGTTGGCGGGCTGATAGATAGCCTGACCAAGAGAGAGTATCGGGCGACGCGGATCAACACGGCGGGCGGCTTCTTGAAAGAAAGCAACGCTACTATTCTCGTTGGGGTGGAGGATCATCAGGTCAGCGAGGTGCTGTCGATCATCCAGGCCAACTGCCACACCCGCACTCGGTACATCAATCCTCTTCCACCTGTGATGGAGCCAGGCGAATTCTACATGCCATATCCCATCGAGGTTGAGGTTGGGGGGGCTACGGTCTTCTTGCTGGATGTAGAGAGATTCGAGAAGCTTTAGCTCGTTCCAGCCAGCCGTCAGCTATCCCGGGAGCCACCGCTAGCTTTGGCGCGTTCTTTCCGTGACGCGACCCGCCTGGCGAACCGGAGTTGCTCCGGCGTGTTGATGTTGAAGAGCGACAGAAGATCCGCGTCCACGGATTCCAACTCGGGCCGATCGAGGTAGCGCGTCCGAACCCTATCGTAGAAGCCCACGATTCGCCGATCTCCTGTGGCCAGCTGATCTCGGATGAAGTCGAGGCAACGCCGAGAGTAGATCGCGTGCAGCGGCTCCAGGTACCCTTCCAGCCGAGGGACAAGCACATCGAAATTTCTGGCGATGGCTGCCATATAGCGCAAGAGGGCGAGGTCGAGGAATGGCATGTCGCACCCCACGGCCAGACAGTACTCGTACTTAGCGACAAGCAGTCCCGAGTAGAGCCCGCCTAAGGCGCCACCATCCGGCCAGGCGTCCCTTACGAGCCGCGCTGACAGATCCGAAAAGGCACTGGGTCGCCCAGACACCACCAGAACGTCGTCCGTCAATTGTCCGAGCAGACGCACCACTTCCTGTACCAGAGGACTTTGGCCGGGCAGAGAGACGAACGCCTTATCCGTTCCGAGGCGAGATCCTTTCCCCCCTGCTAGAACGATAGCAGAGAGTGGTGCGAACAAGGCCGCTGGCGTTCCGTGCTCCGCTTCTAGGCTGTAGGCAGGGATTTTTCGTAGTCCTCGGCCGTCATTAGCGTCTCCGCTTCGGACGGATCGGACAATTCGATCTCGATCATCCA
>Ga0123519_10015576_pt1 | contig 10657 bp, 9 predicted proteins | sample YelNatPaOPRAMG02_FD_87396 | JGI IMG/M metagenome (GOLD analysis project Ga0123519, IMG submission 87396) | Hot spring microbial communities from Yellowstone National Park - Yellowstone National Park OP-RAMG-02 (version 2) | ecosystem: Environmental > Aquatic > Thermal springs > Hot (42-90C) ...
AAACGAAAGCCTCGAGCCTCCTTTCATATGCCTCGTAGCGTCGGGAGGGCATACCCATATCGCCGTTGCCGAAGGCTACGGGAAGTACAGGCTCATAGGGAAGACGAGGGACGACGCGGCGGGAGAGGCGTTCGATAAGGTGGCTCGCATCCTCGGACTGGGCTATCCCGGCGGCCCGGCCATCGAGAAGGCAGCCAAGCGTGGCAACCCTCGACGGCAGAGGCTCCCTCGCGCTTGGCTGGGCGAAAGCTACGACTTCTCGTTCAGCGGCCTCAAGACGGCTGTGCTACGTCTCCAAGAGAGGCTGCAGGCAGGCGAAGAGTCTCGGGAGCGGATCGAAGGTCCGGGGGCAGGGCAGCGCAAGCTCACCTCCGCCGATATCGCCGCTAGTTTTCAGGAGGCGGTGGTGGACGTCCTGGTGGAGAAGACCCGTCGCGCTGCCGAGGAGTATCGGGCGCGCGAAGTGCTGCTGGCCGGCGGCGTCGCGGCTAACCAGAGACTGCGGCAGCGTATGCTCGAGCGTGTCCCCCTGCCGGTGAACTTTCCCCCGCTTTCGCTTTGCACCGACAACGCTGCCATGATCGCCGCCGCTGGCTACTATCGCTGGCTGAGGGGCGAGCGCGATGGCTGGGAGCTGGACGTAGATTCCAGCCTGAAGCTGTATTGAGGCGAAGGGCTGGTCAGGCCTCGCGGCCGGGCGGGCTGCCCGGAGCGCAGGGGGGAATGGAATGAACGGGGTCGGGCGCAGGGCGCGGTTGTTAGCCCAGATAGACCAGGCGTGGAGAGAACTGAAAGAATCGTACTCAGACTTGTTGGAGGCCGAGCTGACCGAGCCGGGCGTCGCCGGGCAATGGTCGGTGAAGGACATCCTCGCGCATATTTCCACCTGGGAGGAGGAGTCGCTCAAGTACTTGCCGCTGATCAGTGAAGGAGGCAATCCCCCGCTCTACAAGACCTACGGCGGGATCGACGCCTTCAACGCTCTGATGAACGAGCGGAAGCGTGCGCTCTCGCTGTCCGAGGTGCTGAGTCAGTTGGATGAGACTCACCGGCGGCTGGTCGGTCTGGTGCAGAGCGTCCCAGAAGGGCAATTGGGTGCGCAGACCCGTTTCTGTCGTCGCTTGCGACTGGATACCTATGGGCACTATCGAGAGCACGCGCGAGCGATTCGGGAATGGCGAGACAAGCAGCCGCGTGTGCGAGCCGCCCCCTAGGCACACCGCCACCTAGCCCCTAGCCGTGGCGGCCAGGGCCGCGTAAGTCTCCCGCGCGCACCGCTCCCAGGTAAAAGCACGGGCTCGGAGCCGCCCCTGAGCTTGCAGAGCTTCGCGCTTTGCCGGGTTTGCCGACAAGTCCGACATAGCACTCGCCCAGGCTTCCACGTCGTAGGGGTCGAGAAGAAGGCCGGCTTCTCCTACCACTTCTGGCAAGGAGGAGGCGTCGGAGGCGATGACGGGCGTGCCGCAGGCCATCGCCTCCAAGGCCGGTAAGCCAAACCCTTCGTAAAGCGAGGGAAAGACAAGAGCGGTGGCGCCGGAGAGGAGAGCGGGCACCTCGCTCTCGGGCACGTAGCCGGTGCGCCGCACGCAGTCCCCCAGTCCCAACTCTTCTATCTTTCGTTCGATGCTCTCCGCTCGCCAGCCAGCCTGCCCCGCCAGCACTAGTTGTTCCCGTAGGCCATACCGTTGACGAGCCAAGGCGTAAGCATCCAGCAGCCGCCCCACGTTCTTGCGGGGTTGCAGCGTGCCTAGGTACAGGAAGTAGCGCTCAGCTAACCCCAGCCGTTCGCGAACCGCTGATAGCCGCCTCTCATCCTCGACAGGATGAAAGGCTTCATCACAGCCCAGGTAGACCACCTTGATACGCTCTGGGTCCACCCTGTAATAGCGCACGAGGTCGCTCTTGGTGGTCTGGGAGTCCGCCAGAATCAGGCGAGCCACCCGCGCGCTCCAGCGCGTGGACAGGTGCAGATGCCACCAGCGCAAGCGCGAGTGGGCCTGCGGGTAGTGGAGATAGCCAAGGTCGTGAATCGTGACGACGCTGGGACAGCGTCGGAGCAAGGGTACTACGTGTGCCGGCACGAAGAGCACATCAGGCGGAGCAACGCACACTTCTAAGGAAAGGCGGACGTGGGTCCAAAGGCGGGGAAAGGGAATGACTCGCTGGCGCACACTGGGCAGGGAAGGATACAGGCCTGCCGGGGGAGGCTGGTTGAAGTAGAGGGTGAAGCGGTCTTCGGAAGCAAGGCATAGCAAGGCGCGCGTTATTTGCAACGAGTAAGCCTCAGTGCCGGTACGGTGAGCGATTACGGAGCGACTGGCGTCGATACCGATGTGCATAGCGATCTCCAGACGCCGGCGATTTTAGCATCTGGAGATCGAGTCGGGCAATGCTATCAGATAGAGAAGCTTGGCGCTCAGGCGCTGGCACGGGAAGTGCAGCCTGCAGAAGATGAGGTGCTTTGGCGCTCGGCCGCTAGCAAGCAGCGGCTGAGGCCAACTCAGCACAACTGAGTATCGCGTCTTTGCCAAGCCTGGCCAGGTCAGCAGCCTGAGCCACGAAAGAAAGGAGTAGGAGCAGAATGGCGGTAGCGGAAGTCAGCATCGAGCCCCTGGGGACTGGTTCTACTAGCATCAGTGACATAATCACGGCGTCCGTGAAGGTGCTGCAGAACGAGCCAAACATCAAGTTCGACGTGACGGCGATGGGCACGATCATCGAGGGGGACCGCCACCAGATTCTCTCTCTGCTTGAGCGCATGGAGGATGCCTGCTTCCGAGCCGGAGCAGAGCGCGTGATCACGAATCTCCGGCTCGACGACCGACGCGACAAGCAGATATCGATGCAGCAGATGGAGCGGGAGGTTGAGCAGCGTCTGATGATGTGAGTTGGCGAACGCCCCCGATCCGCAACGTCCGGTCACGATGTCGCGATCGAGCAATCTGAAGAGCAAGGTTGGGGGCTCTGCCCAAGGCTCTGCTAGGCCAAAGGACCTCTCCGCACGCCAGAGGCGGCATGCGGAGAGGTCCTTGCCTGCTGTAGGCGCCGACATAAGATCCGTGGTTATGTGCAGCCTGGACCGCTGCGGAGGAGGGCTGACTTCGGCGGTTTGCGGTTCGCCAGTTCGTAGTCGGCGACCGGCCCAGCGCGTGGTTTTCCTGCCCGCCAAAGCTACTCGGCCAGCGATCCGGCTGCCTTGCAGCGAAGCCGCACCGCATTGCTAGGCAGATAGGCGAGCGGGATCTCGTCCACCTCGATGATCTCGATGGTGGCAGGGTCCGCACCAGCTTTGATGGCCTCCTGGCGAGCGGCTTCTTTGGCCTCTTCCAGCACGTCGGCGCGCTGGCGTCCGTCCAGGCTCCAAACGCGGTCGATCTCGCCGCTCACCTGGGCGATGGCAGCTCCGATGGCGTTCGCGACCTCGAAATGCGGCGGATGGATAACTTCGGAAGCACCACGAATGGCATCGGGCAGCAGGATACTGCCGCCGCCCACGGCTACCAGAGGCACGGGCTCTGGGCTGGTCTTCATTCGGTCGATGGTCTCTTCCACCATGGCGATGGCGGTGGAAAACGCCTCTTCGACATCGGCTGCCGGCAGCGGGCGGACTAAAGCTGGGTCGCCAAGGCAGGCCATGCCGCGGCGCACTGCCACATCAGTCATCGTGAAAGTATCACCTCCAAATACCAGTGCCTTCTCGGTGAGGCGGAAACCCACGCTTTGCGGCCCCACAGCCATACGCCCGCCTACGCGGCGGACGATGGAACCGCCGCCGAGGCCGAGGGAGGTGAGATCGGGCATGCGGAAGTTGGTTCGCACCCCGCCGATCTCGACGGCCACTGCCGATTCGCGCGGGAAACCCTTGGCGAGCACCCCGATGTCGCTGGTAGTGCCACCTACATCGACCACTAGGGCGTCACTGAGACCGGAGAGATAGGCAGCGCCACGGATACTATTGGCTGGACCGGAGGCGACAGTACGAATAGGATAGCGGATGGCATAGTCGAGTGCCATCAGCGTGCCGTCGTTCTGCGTGAAGTACATGCGCGCCCGCACGCCCCGACTCTGCAGGGCGGAGCGGAAAGCTTCGGAAGCCTTCTTGGCCACATCTACCACCGCTGCATTCAGGATGGTAGCGTTCTCGCGCTCGAGCAGCCCCAGGGCTCCGATCTCGTGCGAGAGCGAAATGGAGAAGTCGTTGCCCAGCTCTTCGCGCAGGATCTCGCCAGCACGCACTTCATGACTGGGATTCACCGGTGAGAAAACGCCGGCGACGGCGATCGCTTTGACGAAGCCTTTCAGCTCTCGCGCGATTCTGCGCAACTCGTTTTCGTTCAGGCTGGCGATCTCGCTGCCATCGAACTCGTGGCCGCCTTCTACGACGTAGGAGTGCTTGCCGAGCTGGCTTCGCAGATCTGCAGGCCAGGCCGTGAGGGGTTTGATGGCGAGCGTCGCGGGCGCACCCAGCCGGATGACGCCGATGGGGCTGAGGCGTGAGCGCTCCACGATGGCATTGGTGCAATGGGTCGTGCCCAGCATGGCGTGGCTGATCTCGGCTGGGCTGATGCCTGCTGCTTCGATGACGGCATCGAGAGCTTTGAGAATGCCTGAAGTCACGTCTTCTGTGGTAGGGGTTTTGGCTTTAGCGATAGGTTGATTAGATAAGTCCAGAATGACGGCGTCGGTATTGGTGCCGCCGACGTCGATGCCCAGACGATACTTCATCGGGTGGCCATCCTTTCCTCGATGGGAGCGTAGTCCACGTCGTAGCCGAAATACCTCGGCCCCACCACTTTCAGGCCGGCCGGCGTGCGCCAGACGGAGGCACACGGCATGCCGATGACCGTGGCTCGATATCCGTATTTGAGCCCTTCGGTTGTGATAGCGGTTCCGGTCTCCACCTCTAGCAGAGTGATGAGGTCTGGGACGCTAGCCACGACCTGCCCATCCTCCTTGGCCACTAGGTTCTCGTTCTGGAATTCGATCTCCATGGTGCGCCCTTTGCAATCGTCGATTCCCTCCAGTTTGATAGTGCCGCGGGCAAAACCAGCCGTGGTGCGGCGGAGCACATCGACGATCTTGCCTTTGAAGAGGCGAAAGCCCCTGGTTTCCTCCACGATGCGAGCCACCGGGTCTTCTTTGCGAGCTCGTGCCTCCAGCACTGCTTCCCCCAAGCGGATAGCATAGCTGAGGGTGCCACGGACGGCACAGGCTTTCACCTGCGCTCCCGTCATCGGGTAGAGGGTGATCATGGCCGAGCAGCCCATAGCCACGGTGGCTGCGCGAGCCAGTTTTTCTGTCCAGAGGTTGCTGATCGTTTGCAGCAGGCTCAGGTTTCCCTTCTCGTCCGTCAGCACCATGGGGGTCGCCGGGACGCCATAGACGCTGAAGCTTGCCATCTGGATCTCAGGAAAAGCGCGGCCCATGCCGTCGGCATCTACGAGGGGCAGGCCGAGCTTGGCGGCCGCTCCCACGGGGACGGTGCTGTTCAGCCCGCCAGCTTCCGCCGAAATAGTGGCCGCTGCCTTGCGGCCCATGAAGTCCTCAATGGCACGGAAGGCTTTGACCAACTCCGAACCATTGGGGATCTTCTCCAGCATGACCGTAGGCGCTCCCATCATAGCCGTGGGGATGACCAGTTCATCATCTGGCACATCTTCGACGTCGATCAGGCGAACCGGGCCGTATTCCTCGATGGCCTGTATGGCCATCAGCTTGCCGATGTAGGGATCGCCTCCGCCGCCAGTGCCCAGAATAGTGGCGCCGATGGCGAGTTTCTCCATGTCATCGGCGGTGAGCAGTCTTTCACCCATGTTCGAGGTTCTCCTTGAGAGGCCAGGCGCCCTTGCCTTAGGGTAGTAGCGCCTGGCCCAAAATGCGGATCAGATAATCAGGCCGCCTCTAGAGCGGAAGGATACTCGGCCTTGCTGCCACGCATCGCCACAGTCAGAGCCGCGTGAACGACCACAGCGGTCAGCATAGCGGCGAGCGGAACGGGGAAGATGGCCGAGAAGTCAGGGGCGATGTTGACCACCCCGAGGAGAACGCCGACCACGGAGCCGGTGAGCCAGGAGATGACCGCGATCCAGTTCACGGGCTTCAGCTTGCCGATGTTCTCCCATTTGTAGAGCCGGCTGTTGAACAGGTAGTAGTCGGCCACCAGCGTACCCAAGATGGGCGGGATGAGCGCGCTGAGCAGGATCAGGAATTGCACGAAGCTGTTGTAAAGCTGGAAGGTGCCGATGATGGTGCTCACGATGCCAATGGCCAGTGCGAGGCGCCACTTGGGCCAAGGAATGACCGCCGATAAACCGAGCGCCGAGCTGTACAGGTTGCTTTGGTTCGTCGTCCACTGCGCTAGGAACAGCGTGATGTAGGCGAAAATACCAAGCCCAAGCTTCACGGTCATTACGTTGACAATGTTCGGATCGCCCCAGGCAAAGGCGAAGATGGAACCAAGCCAGAAGATGGGGACGAACGTGATGCCTAGGCCCCACAGAGCAGCAAGCTGAGAATCGCTGCGGCGCCGGGAGTAGCGGGAGATGTCAGACGAGATCGTCGCTCCTACGGCGTAAGAGCCGACCACAGCAGCCACACCAGACATGAACGGCAAGGGCTGCCCCAGAGGCCCCTTGGCCGCGATCTCTGCCCAGGAATGAGTCATTAGGGTGGAGATCAGAGCCCAGAGAGCGAGGATGGCCATCAGAGGGACCGCCCAGCGGCTCAGCCAGGACATGCCGCGGTACCCGACGATGGCGGTGGTCATCATGCCAATGCCCCCCAGAAAGATAAGCACCTCAACGGGCACATCCCAGCCGAAGCCTTGCTTCAGGCCGATCTGCAGGGTAAGCCCGAAGAGGCCAGCCTGGAAGGCAAACCACCCCCAAAGGGAGATGCTTAGCACGACGCCGAGGATCTTGGAGCCCTCCCGTCCGAAAGCGAAGCGGCAGTTCATAGCCGTGGAAAGGCGCGTGGTGGCGCCGATCCAGCCTGAGAGGGCACCCATCGCCACCAAAATGACGGCGCCGCAGACCAGCACCAGAAGGGTTTCGTAGAAGCCGAAGCCGGCGGTAAGGGCACCGCCGGCAAACCATGCCGCTAAGCAGAAGGTGATGCCAGCCCAGACCAGGGTCTGGTCAACCCAGTTGCGAGTGACGTTTTCAGGTACAGGTCTGGTTTCGTAGTCGTCCAGTTGCTGATCGAGGGTGCTTTGTTTCTGTTCAGATGCCAATTGACTCCTCCCAATCAAGTGCAGCAAGAGCGCGACCAGTGAAGACGATACCGAGCTTTGCAAGCCAAGAGACCGGTTCTCACGAACATGGTCGCTGACAAACCGCGAATCGCCAATGGGAAGAACAAGATGGCTTTGCCCTGAACATCAGGGACGGCACGGAAACGGATACAGTGCCTGCCACCACCCCCTTTCAGAGTCCTCAGCCCAACCTCGACCTTGGTCCCACCCGAAACCGAAGCAGCGTCGGAAGCATGGCGAGGAGGGAGCTAACTCCGTCGGTCAGCACTGACCGGCCCTGATTCTCGAGGTCGCGATGGCGGGGAAAACGGAAGACAGAGAAAACCTACGAGGATGTGCCGATGAACAGGGCGGCGCCGGGCCGAGACATCTTCGTTCCCCCGTCGATGCCGCTACCCACCCCACCAGCGCGCCCAAACGCGTAGGAAGGCTGTGCTCCTTTGCCCCTTTCAGCCGCTGCCGAATGTACCACCAGCGTCCTAACCTGTCAAGCCCCCTCGTTCTGCTGGACGATGCCTGGGCGGCCGGCTCAAGCGCGCTCCATCCCCAACTCCTCCCAGAGCTTGGACAGCGCATCAGCCACCGTCTTGCGGGCGGCGTCTGGGGGAAGCGGGGAAAGGGGGCCAGCCAGAGCGAACACCAAGTCGTTCAGCAGATCTTCGACAGCAATGGCCACCTCGCCGGCTACTGCCTCCCCGCTGGACTCCACTGCCAGACGCTTGATGTCTCCCGCTTCCACTTGAATGGAGAGGGAGGCGATCTCGCTCCCACGTCGAAGCTCCACCAGGTCAGGCCCCTCACGATACTGATACTCTAGCACTACCGCAAAGCCGGCACGCTGCAAATGCTCCTGCAGAGCTCGCGCCAGCAGGCTGATCAGCAGGGAGTCATGCTTCACCTCGTAAACGAAGGACATGCGCCGCTCCTCAGGAATGGTTACAATGTGTTTAGCGCTGACAGAGAGACCTTACTTCAAGAGTTCTGCATCAATCTGTGTCCACCGGCGGGGCCCGAAGCGATGGTCTGGCCGGCACCGGGTCGTCTCGTCCCTTCCCCACCTAGCCGAAAGGCGGGCACTAGCAGCAGTGGCGCCAGGAGAGTGGTGACGAGGGTCATCATGACTGCCACGCCGAAAAGACTCCCAGTGATGACGCCGCTGCTGAGTCCCACACCAGCCACGATCAGCGCCACCTCCCCGCGAGGGAGCATGCCCAAACCCACTCGCAAAGCGCCGTAGCCGTTGAAGCCGACCAGTAGAGCTGGTAGACCACAGCCCGCGATCTTGCCGACGATGGCTAATAGGGTGACCACTAGGCCGAAAGCCAGCACACCTTGCATGGCGCGCAGGTCGACCAGCATCCCCATCACGACGAAGAACACTGGCACCAGTACTTGGTAAAGCCCGCCGAGGGGGCGCTCAAGGTCTTCAGCGATCTTGGTCGTACTGAGAGCGAGGCCAACCGAGTAGGCACCGATGATGAGGGCAAGCCCAAACGCCTGGGCCAGCGCCGCTGCTCCGAACGCCATGGCGACAGCCATCGCCAGGCTGGCGCCGTCGGAGCGAAGGGAGCTGAGCAGATCGGAGATTCGGCGAGAGAGCAGAATGCCTCCCAAGGTCAGAGTCAACCAGAAGCCGATGGCTTTCACCGCTACCAGGCCCACCTCCGTAGCCGTCACCGAGCCTCCCACACCGAGACCAACCACCACGGTCATCACCAGAATGCCTAACACGTCGTCGATAACGGCCGCCGCCAAGATGGTCACTCCCTCCGGCGTGGCCAAGCGCCGCAGGTCGCCTAGAACCCGGGCAGTGATGCCAACGGAGGTCGCCGTAAGAATGGCGCCAACGAAAAGGGCGGAAGGATCGATGAGGCTGGATGAGATGCCGAAACCGACCGAGATAGCAGCACCGAGGAAGAAGGGAAGAGCCACCCCGCCGACCGCTACCAGCACAGCAGCCCCACCATAGCGGAAGAACTGCTGGAGGTCGGTCTCCAGGCCGGCCATGAACAGCAACACTACCGCCGCCACTTGAGCTACCGCGTAGAGCTCGGGCGATATGGGGATACTCGCAGCCCCTTGAGATGAGCTTTCGAGTGGGGAGGGGAAGAGAGGCCCCAGGCCAAACAACGGCACTCCGCCCAGCAAGTGCGGCCCGATGATCACTCCGCCGATAAGCTCACCCAGAACACCGGGCTGCCTGAGATACCGTTCAAAGACTTCTCCGCAGAGCTTCGCCACCACAAGGATGACCGCTAGCTGCCCGACAAGCAGTGTAACCGCATGGGTGAGCTCGCTCTCCATCAGGCTGCTCCCAAGCCGATACGAGAATAGCAGTCACGGCAGGCGCCGGCCAAGCCAGATCGCGCGCAATCAAGATAGCCAGCACGTATTCTAGCACCAGGCCCAGTTGGCTACAATCCGGGAGCTTGCTTCCACAACGGCTGGTGCCGGTCACCGCCCATCACAGGCTCCAGTAGCCTCACGCCAATGCGTCGCTTGGAGTGAAAGGAGCGTGGCCGCCAATTTGCCGGGATCCAGACCAAGAAGATTTTGCAAGCAAGAGCGAGGAAAAAGAAGATAGATGATCGTTCTATGACTTTCTTTGCTTGCCTTTGCCTTTCGATATCGTACATCCTCAGGCTGTTGATTTGCGAGTGGAAGCTTCCGTGCTTATGATGGGCGTGGTTAGCACTCAAGACCAGAGAGTGCTAACCACGCAAGCGAGTAAAGCTCAAGTGCGCGTCTCGCAGCTGAACGCCGACGAGCGCATATCGAAGATCGGGAGGTTATCTGAAGCTATGGCGCAGATGGTGAAGCCACTAGGCGATCGGGTCCTCATCAAGCCGGCACCTCGCGAGGAGGTTACCAAGGGCGGCCTAGTCATTCCCGATACGGCCAAAGAGAAGCCACAGGAAGGGACCGTAGTGGCGGTAGGCCCGGGGCGAGTACTGGATGACGGCAAGCGGCAGGCTGTGGAAGTCAAGGAGGGCGACAAGGTCGTCTTTGCCAAGTACTCGGGCACCGAGTTGAAGCTCGACGACGAGGAGTACCTGATCATCAGGGAGAGCGACATTCTGGCCATCAAGAGGGACTAGGTCTCTGCTCGGGCACGGCCCTGGCTTTCGTGGCCGTTTCGGCTGTGCGTTTGCGGGCTGATTAGTCGTGCGTTCATCAGAGCAAACTGAGGAGGTTACTCAGAGCAACATGGCAAAGCAACTGGTATTCCAGGAAGATGCTCGGCGAAAGCTGAAGAGGGGCGTGGACGTGCTGGCCGAGGCTGTCAAGACCACCCTTGGCCCCAAGGGACGCAACGTGGCCTTGGACAAGAAGTTCGGCGCCCCCACGGTTACTCACGATGGCGTCACGGTGGCGAAAGACGTGGAGCTGGCCGACCCGTTTGAG
>Ga0123519_10015578_pt1 | contig 10656 bp, 10 predicted proteins | sample YelNatPaOPRAMG02_FD_87396 | JGI IMG/M metagenome (GOLD analysis project Ga0123519, IMG submission 87396) | Hot spring microbial communities from Yellowstone National Park - Yellowstone National Park OP-RAMG-02 (version 2) | ecosystem: Environmental > Aquatic > Thermal springs > Hot (42-90C) ...
GCTATTAAAACGCTCTTGCAGTGAAGTATATGTATCTATTACGATTTTGTCAACGCATGGACAAATTTAGCCCCTTTATAAACCTTTTGTTTGCCGGTTCGATTGACTTCCTGAGACAATCATATTATTATCAGGATGATAATATGGCGAAAACGATCAAAGAGATCAATGAAAAAATACGGCAGGGTAAAGCAGTAGTAGTTAATGCCGTAGAAATAATTGATATCGTCAGGGAAGAAGGACTGAAGAAAGCCGCTGAAAAGGTCGATGTGGTGACCACCGGTACCTTTGGGCCGATGTGTTCTTCCGGGGCATACTTCAATATCGGGCATTCCAAACCACGCATCAAGCTGGGAGGAGGCAAAGCCTATCTGAACGACGTACCGGCTTACGCAGCTTTCGCCGCTGCCGATCTCTTTATCGGCGCCAATGCCTTACCCGATGATGACCCCCGAAATCGCAGTCATCCGGGAGATTTTAATTACGGCGGCGGTCATGTTATCGAGGAGCTGGTTGCCGGACATGATATCCGGCTGGTGGCGACGGCTTACGGAACTGATTGCTATCCGCGCAAAAAGCTGGAAACCTGGATCAATATTAAAGATCTGAATGAAGCGGTCCTTTTTAATATGCGCAACGCCTACCAGAATTATAATGTGGCGGTTAACCTTTCAGATAGAACCATTTATACTTACATGGGAGTACTGAAACCCAGAATGGGAAATGCCGGGTACTCCAGTGCCGGAGAACTCTCCCCGCTCCTGAACGATCCTTATTACAAAACGATAGGGATTGGCACGCGCATATTTCTGGGTGGGGGAACAGGCTACATCGCCTGGCACGGCACGCAGCATAACCCTTGCGTGCCGAGACTGCCAAACGGCACTCCAAGAGGAGGAGCCGGCACCCTGGCAGTCATCGGGGACCTCAAACAGATGAGCCCCCGCTATCTGGTCGGTACCAGCATGCTGGGTTACGGCTGTACGCTAACCGTGGGTATAGGTGTGCCGATTCCCATTCTCAACGAGGAGATTTTACAGTACACCGCGGTTAGTGATGCAGAAATCTTTGCACCGGTAGTAGATTATTCGACAACGTACCCAAACCGTGAATCCGGGATTCTGGGAGAAGTCAGTTACGCGGAACTGAGAAGTGGCAGAATCAGGATCCAGGGCAAGGAGGTACCGACTGCCTCGCTTTCCAGTTATCCCCGGGCATTGGAAATCGCCAATTTACTGAAAGAATGGATTCAAAGCGGGAAATTCTTTTTGACCGAACCGGTAGCGCCCCTGCCGGGAGTTGAATCAGGGATTGTATTCAAGCCGCTGAATGAACGATCAATTACCGATTAGCAGGAGTTCTGAGAGGCAGATGTCCGAGAACAATAAATCTTCAAAACGAATCGTAGCCCGCAAAATTGTTTTGCATTTTCCCCGGCGCATGGTGGAGGAACCCATCCTCTTCCATCTCACCAAAGATTACGACCTTGAGTTTAATATTCTTAAAGCCTCCATCACGCCTGAAGCAGAGGGGTTGATGGTGGTCGAATTGAAGGGTGACCAGCATAACTATGATCAGGGGATTCAGTATTTAATAGAGCGTGGAGTGCGCATCCAGTCACTTAGCCAGAATGTCACCCGTAATGAAGAGAGATGCACTTCTTGCGGAGCCTGTGTAACAATTTGTCCGGCAGGAGCGTTTGAAGTAGAGCCGGTTACCCGGATAGTTAAATTCAACGATGCCAAATGTATCGCCTGCGGACTATGCATTAAAGCCTGCCCTCCCAGAGCTATGGAATTGCATTTTTAAGCATGTATCAGCCCAGAATATACCGCAACTGGGTCGGAGCACGCGACCTCATAACTTACCGGGTGATAGTAGAGGAATCAGATTGCCTGATCAGCACCAGGGTTCCTCTGGAGAACAAGGCACGCAGGGCAATTGTTAAATACCGGGAAATCCTGAAGAAATATATTGCCACCCATCCCTTATTTCTCACTTCCCTTGAACCGGTCACGGTCGAAACAGATTCTCCTGAAATTGTTAAAGCGATGGCGGCTGCCGGAGAAATGGCTAACGTTGGCCCCATGGCGGCTGTAGCCGGCGCGATTGCATTTTTTACCGGGAAGGAACTGCGTAATTTCTCACCGGAAGTAATAATTGAGAATGGCGGAGATATCTATCTGGCAAGCCAGAAAACCCGTCTGGCAGGCATCTATGCCGGCAATTCACCCTTCACGGGGAAAATCGGGCTGGAAATTGAGGGAAAGGATACACCCCTCGGCATCAGTACTTCCTCTGGAACGGTAGGACATTCACTGAGTTTCGGTAAGGCGGACGCGGTGGTAATCATAGCGGATGACGCCATTATCTCCGATGCCGTTGCCACTGCCATCGGTAACCTGGTTTTAAGTGTTGCAGATATCCCCGTAGCTCTTGAAAAGGTAAAAGAACTACCGGGTGTCAGGGGCGCTGTGATTATCAAGGGAGAAGAGATCGGAGTTTGGGGTAAAATCAAGCTCATCCGCACTGAAGCGCAGCCTTAAACTGGAAATTTCCAAACAAAGTTTCTTTTTTAAACGTCCTGTATTTCGTATCTAACTCTTCAAATATTTCTGCATATTTTCTTTGCGTCTATTAATTTGACATTTAATTGAAATAATGTTATACCAATTCTAATAAAGACCAAATCTTATATGATGCTTTAATACGATTGTCTTTCGTTCGCGAAGATTTATAAGCTGACCACCTGAATCTTTCAAAAGGAGGTGCGGCAGTGTTCAGCAGAAATGGTATCTATTACCACGAGCTCTACAATCTGGTTGCCACATTGAATTCCTCCCGTTCTCCCGCAAATATTATTCAATCCATCGTCGAAGGCGTTGCCAGAGCGATGAAAGCCAAAGGGTGTTCGCTGATGTTACTCACCCCGGACAGACAGATCCTGCTCCATACCGCCGCTTACGGGCTTAGTGACTGGTTCGTCAGAAAAGGCCCGGTCAAAGTGGATAAGAGCATGGAGTACACCCTGCAGGGCAACGCACTGGCTGTGCTTGACGCTACCTTAGATGAGCGGGTCCAGTTCCGCCGGCAGTTAAGACAGGAAGGAATCGCTTCTGTGCTCAGCGTACCTGTTACCTTACGGGATGAAGTGATCGGTGTCATGCGCATTTATACAGCCATTCCTTACCAGTTTACCGAAGCAGATATCCTGTTTGCCAGAATGGCCGCCGGCTTCGGCGCTATTGCGCTGGAAGCCGCACGCTTCTATCAAACCCTGCAGAAAGATTATGAAGAATTCAGAAAAGATATTCTGCACTGGAGAGCAGAACTGGGAGATGAATGGCTGATCGAACCAGCAGTTGAGCCTGTCAAAGAAATTCCGGTTAAGATCCCCTCTGGCGGTTAAACAGGCAATTTTATATCCTGAAAAAGATATCTAGGCACAGGGCTAAAAACAGCAGGCCCAGATAAGGAAAAGCCGAAAGACGGTAGAGGTGCCAGGCAGACCTGGAACGGCCTGTGATTAACATCCGACAGCTCGTATAGACAATACAGACGCCGAGAAGATTGGCAGCAATCAAATATATCATGCCTGAATCTCTGGTATAATAAAGACCGAGTGAGATCCCGTAAAGCAGCAGGCTGGCTGCCAGCAGAATCAGGCTAACTCGTTTGAAACTCTCATTTAGCGGGAAATAATTTAACCCCGCCGCCCGGTAATCCTCCCGGTAGAAGGTCATGATACTCCAGATATGCGAGGGCAACCACAGGGAGATTAAAGCACATAACAGCCAGAGCTCCAAAGGAAAACTCCGGTTAACCGCCAGCCAGCCCATCAGAATCGGGGCACAACTGGCAATCGCGCCCTGAGGAAAAACACAGGTAGCCCGCTTGCGCCATATCACCGCAGCCAGTGTTCCGAGCAGGTCGGCAGCAAATACAAAAGGATGCAGCATCCACGCTATTCCAAGCCCCAGAATAGATAAGGAAGCACTGAAAGCCAAAGCCTTCTCAGGGGGATCAATAATGCCCGCTGCCAGCGGTCTATGGCATGTACGGGCCATTCGTGCATCAATCTTACGATCGAGGTAGTTGGTGATTCCATTGGCTCCCGCACTGGCAATTATGAGCGTTACCAGGATAAAAAGGTAATTTAAGTAAGAGCCTTGACCCTGATCCGCCAGAATTGCGCAAACTAACCCGATAAAGGCGAGCAGGGAAGTCTCCCGGGGTTTAAGCACCCTAATGTATTCAATCAATCCACCCCGTCTGTTTTCACCAGCAACCTTTTCCGTTAGATGCACTGTATCACTCACAGTTAAAGCTGTTCACCATTCTCCGGAGGATATCCAAGCGGTTTTAATTCATTTAGATAAGATTGCAATATCACCGCTGCTGCAGCAGCATCATCCTGTATTTTCGCCTTTCTTGCGTATTTCTTGCCGGAAGCTTCTTCCATCAACTGCCTGGCAGTGACGGTGGTTAACCTCTCGTCCCGGTATTCTACCGGCACTGGAGAACCTTTTTTCAGCAACTCCGCGAAATTCTGTACCTTGCTCGCCTGAGGACCAACCGTACCATCCATGGAGAAAGGGATTCCCACGATGATAATCTGTGCCTGATATTGCTTAACCAGATCAAGAATAGCCGCAACATCTGTCGCGGGGTCTCTGCGTTTGATGATCGTCAGGGGACTGGCGACCAGTCCGAGAACATCACTGATCGCGACTCCGATTCTTCTATCACCGACATCCAGTCCCATACAGCGCATTGAACCATACCTGCATGTATATGATATTATGTTAATTACAATCGATCAGGAAGGCTGCAGATTATTTTCTTTTCCCCGGTCGATAGTCAACATCTCACCTTTCGGTTAAGTATCTCAAAGAATAAAGTTATTTAATCAGAGAATAAACCAGCTTAAGAGCTTCATCAACTTTCGTTTTGTCTTTACCACCTGCCTGTGCCATGCCAGGTCTGCCGCCACCACCTCCCCCCGTGATCTGAGCAACCCTCTTAACTATTTCACCTGCATGATATCCCCGCTGCACCAGATCGGAAGACACTTCGGCAATAAAGGCAGGCTTATCCTCGTATACCGTCCCCAGCACAACAATGCCACTGCCCAGTTTCTCCCTGATCACATCCGCCATTTCTCTCAAAGACTCCATTCGCATTGAATCCACCCTGGCAGAGAGAACCCTGATGCCATTGACCTCCTGCACACGATTCAGCAGACCTTCCGCGATCCTGCGTGACAACTCTTTTTCCAATGCAAAGCGTTTTTTCCGTTCTTCCTCCAGTTCACCGAGCAGGGACATCGCTTTCTCATAGGCTGAGGATGGGGAAGTTCCCAGTACCTGAGCAATCCTAGTCAAATTCGAGAAATTGTGTTCTACATAGGTCTCGGCGCCCCTGCCGGTTACCGCCACGATCCTGCGTAACCCTGAGCCGATGCTGCTCTCAGAGACAATCTGGAAAAAGCCGATCTGTCCGGTTGCAGTGACATGCGTCCCACCGCAAAGTTCCGAACTGACTGCCGGAATGCCGATTTTAATCACCCTGACAATATCTCCATACTTCTCATCGAAAAGTGCCATGGCTCCCTCACTGACCGCCTGCCTGTACGCCATCTGCTCGGCATTTACGATCAGGTTGTCCCTGATTTTTTCATTGACAATGCGCTGAACCTGCAGGATTTCCTCCTGAGTCATGGCGGTTAAATGCGAGAAATCGAAACGGAATTCATACGGACCAACCATCGAGCCACGTTGCTGGACATGGGTACCCAGCACCTGCCGCAGGGCATACTGTAAAAGATGGGTGGCGGTGTGATTGCGGGCGATATCCTGTCTTCTCTGCACATCTATCCCGGCTTCAACTTCATTACCCACCGCCAGTTGTCCGCTCTGAACCTTTCCGTGGTGTAAAATGTAATCACTGATACGGGTGGTATTGGTCACCTCAAACTTCCCCAGCGCATTACTTATGGTACCGGTGTCTCCTACCTGTCCACCCATTTCCCCGTAGAAGGGGGTGGCGTCCAGAATAATCACCGCTTCCTGCCCAGCAGAAACAAGATCAACCGGCTGATTATTCACCAGGATATCCAGTATTTTAGCCGTAGATTTATAATGGTGATATCCTGTAAATTCGGTTGCCTGTATGCCCGGTCTGATCTGATATTTGCCGAGCGACTTATCAATATCAAACCTGTGTGTAGCCCGGGCACGCTCACGCTGGCGTTCCATTTCCCGCTCAAACCCCTCCATATCCACAGCCAATCCAGCTTTCGCAGCAATTTCCCGCGTCAGTTCGACCGGGAAACCATAGGTGTCATAAAGCTTGAAGACCTGGTCGCCCGGGATCTTATTGCGTACCAGGCTGGCAGAATCAGCGATCAGATTGTCGAGCAGTGTAAGCCCGGTATTGAGTGTTTCATGGAAACGGGATTCCTCCAGCTCTGCCACCTTTAAGACAACTTCCCTTCTCTGTTCCAGCTCAGGATAAACGTGTTTCATCCTTTTAATCGCGGCTAGACACATATCGGCCAGAAACAGCCGGTCCAGCCCCAGCCGTTTGCCGAACAGGGCTGCACGACGTATCAGCCGGCGCAGGACATAGCCGCGTCCTTCGTTGGCTGGCATTACCCCATCTGCGATCAGAAAAGCCACAGCCCGGCTGTGTTCAACAACGACGCGCATGGCATGATCAGTCTGTTCGTTTTCACCGTATTTTTTACCGGCAATTCGGGAGATTTCTTTTAGCAGTGGAACAAAAAGATCCGTATCATAAACAGTGGTTTTACCCTGAACCACCGCGGCAATCCGCTCCAATCCCATGCCTGTATCTATATTTGGTCTTGGCAGTGGTGTCCTCACGCCAGACTCATCCTGATTATACTGAGTAAAAACCAGGTTCCAGATTTCCACAAAGCGCCCGCAGCCACAGCCCGGCCCGCAGTCCAGTCTGCCACAACCCGTTCCTTCTCCGAAATCATAATGCAGCTCACTGCACGGACCGCAGGGTCCTGCACTACCAGCCGGGCCCCAGAAATTATCTTTTTCTCCAAAGCGGATTATCCTCTCCCGTGGTATACCCACCACCTTCTCCCAGATGCTAGCTGATTCATCATCATCAATATACACTGTTATCCATAGCTTTTCCGGGGACAGCTTTAACCAGCCGGTAACATATTCCCATGCCCAGGTAATGGCTTCCTTTTTAAAGTAATCTCCCACACTGAAGTTACCCAGCATTTCAAAAAAGGTCAGATGCCGGGTATCTCCAACTGACTCAATATCAGATGTGCGGAAACACTTCTGGCAAGAAGCCAGCCGCGGATTTGGGGGTGTCTCCAGTCCCAGGTAATAAGGTTTAATCTGTACCATGCCGGCACTGGTAAAGAGCAAGGTTGGATCATTATACGGCACCAGCGATGAACTGGGTATAACTGTATGTCCTTTTCCCTCAAAAAATTTTAAGAATGAACTGCGAATCTGATCGGTATCCACAATCGCTCCTTATTATGTTACGTGAAATATATAATACGATTTTAGAGAATGGTATCGGGAGTGTCAATTTCAGAGCTTCACTGGCAGTCAGGTAATAATAACGGTTGATCGATGATTTATACCTGTATCTTCTTCATCCATCTCGAAGATCTCCAGGCTTACCTCCTTTGAAGAACAGGTTAACTATGAAGGCGATAAAGATTATTCCCAGGGCAATGAGAAAAATCAGGGAAATTGCCGACCCAAGGGATTCTCGCAGGGTAACCAGTACTTTTTCAAACAGACCGGTTCCCTCCGGCCCCATGCCATCGAACAGATCTTTCAATCTCATTTGCGCTCCAGGATTAACCAGAACCTGCGGATTATTCACCAGAGCTGCCAGTTGATCAGGAGGCATGACAGCTTTGATCTCGGGGGAGACTCCGGTTAAAAAAGCTGAGCTGAAACGGTTCGCCATCACCGAACCAAACACGGCGATACCCAGTGTGCTGCCGATGGAACGGAAAAACAGCGAGGCTGAAGTTGCGACGCCGAGCACTTTGTTTGGAACTGAATTCTGCACAGCCAGAGTATAACTGGGCATCAAAATTCCCTGGCCAAAACCGGTAAAGGCGATATTCATGACAGCGATGCCGTAGCTGGTATTGGGTGTCATACGCGAAAGCAGGGCCAGCCCCGTACCGGTCAGGATAATACCGATTGCTCCCTGCAACTTGTAATGACCGCCGGTGCGGGAAAGTATCTGCCCGGATACGATACTACCGATCACGGTCCCCAGCATCATGGGAGTCAAAAAACTACCGCTGGCAGTTGCCGTAGCACCCATCACCCCCTGAAAGAAAAGCGGCACAAAAGTAATTACACCAAAGGTACTGATACCGGTAATAAAAGTGATCACCAGCGAAACAGTAACCACCCGGTTTTTAAATAATGAGAAGGGGATGATCGGTTCCTGCCCCTTGCCTTCGATATAAAGAAAAATTCCCAGCATAATCAGAGAAAAGGCAAATATGCCGATGATCTGCGCAGAACCCCACGGATATTCCACCCCTCCCCAGGAAAGAGCCATCATGGCAGGCATAACCGCCAGCACGAGCGTAACCACACCCCAGTAATCTACTTTATGCTTAAGGTGCGGCGGACGCAAATTGGGGAAAAAGCGTAAAAACATTGCTATCACGAAGACGCCAAGAGGTACATTAATAAAGAAAACCCAGTGCCAGGAAAGGGTATCTGTAATAAAACCTCCCAGGGTCGGGCCGATAACCGAGGAAATGCCAAACATGGCACTCAATAACCCGCTGTATTTCCCGCGTTCATCTGGAGGAAAGATATCACCAATTACAGTAAAAGCGTTGGTCATCATAACGCCAGCACCCAGCCCCTGAATACCCCGGAAGATAATGATCTGCGTGATTGATTGACTGAACCCGCATAACAGCGACCCGAGTGTAAAGATCAAAATCCCAGCAATATAAAATAATTTCCGTCCATACATATCGGTCAATTTCCCGGTGATCGGCACCACCACGGTGGAAGTAATCAGAAAAGAGGTGGTCACCCAGGCATACTGGCTGAAACCTCCCAGGTCGGTGATGATGCGCGGCATGGCAGTACTCACCACCGTCTGGTTGAGTGAGCTTAAAAACATCGCCAGCATTACCCCTGCCAGAGTCACAGTAACCTGCCTGCGGGACAGGGACACGGTAACGTTGACTGATTCGGGACGAGTCCCCATGTTCATCTTTCAACCTCTTCCAGTTAGATTGCCGGGAAAGGAAAAAACAGATTAAAAAAATATATTACCAGTGGAATTGATATTATACAGAATACAAAGCTTGCCACAATAAACTGGCTGGTGATAGCCCGGTTACCACCGCGACGTTCAGTCAGGATAGGAATCGCTGTAATCGGCGGAACCGCGGCCTGCAGGATGATGGTGAACGCCACATGATAATCCGGCTTTAACCAGATCAGAAGGCCAAGAAAAAACAGTGGAAAAAGCAGGTTCTTGACCAGGGTAAATTTGATCACTTCTTTCACGTAAAACTGCCGGATGCCCTTCTCTTTGTACTGGAAATCATTATAAACGTTTCCACCCAGTATCAGCATGAAAAGCGGCACTGCCATCCCGCCGATCAGTGTTAAAATGGTTAGTATGAAGTCCGGCACATAAACCTGCACCCCCAGCAGACCAGCAACCAAACCGATCACCGTGACAACCAGCACCGGATTGAAAATCCTTCTCCAGTTTGATGTCTGAGCCTCCGTATTTTTCCCTACGAAAAAGGCATAGGTGCCAAACACGAAAGATGGTTGAAGGAATATAAAAAGGAAAACATCTACCAGATACTGCTCGGGATGAGCAAAAAGACCCGCGATAATTATTACCGGCAGAAAGATGCCGTTCTGGTAAATCAGGCTGATGATAAATTCCCCCCGAATATCCTTCCTCATCAGGAAAGAGGTTGCAAAGGATAACATTAAAGTAATCAGGGTAAAAACGACCCAGGCGAGCGGCATCTGCCACCAGTCGGGGAATTCCCGGGGAGAAAAACCATTAAGGATACTGCTGAGCACTAGGCAGGGAAGCGCAATATCGATAGCAATGGAGGTGAGTAGAGTCAGGGCAGCCGCCGGGAATTGCCGCCGCCCGATTATCCAGAATCCGATTAACCCGATACCCAGTAAGGCTATTACTGCCTGAAAAGTAATCAGAAAAACATCCATGACTGCAATATCTTACAATTTTTAGCCGAATAATGGAAGCCGTTACCAACAGGTTTCAGAATAAAATGTATTTTAAACTGGAATTCAGTCTTAAATCAGAGATAGACTATCGAAAAGAATTTTAAAACTGTATAATTATGACGAATGTCTGTCCTGAGGGAAATTGATGCGAGAACTGAAGCCGCTGGAGTGGCGGGACAATAAGTTAATATGTCTTGATCAGACCAGATTACCTGATCAGGAAATATACCTGGAAATCAATTCCTGCCAGCAGGTAATTGATGCAATCAAAAGGCTGGCAATACGGGGCGCACCCGCGATCGGAATCGCGGCCGCTTACGGCATTGCCCTGGGCTCCCGCGAAATCAGGGTACAGGCTAGAGAGAGTTTTCTCAACCGGCTGGCA
>Ga0123519_10015580_pt1 | contig 10655 bp, 7 predicted proteins | sample YelNatPaOPRAMG02_FD_87396 | JGI IMG/M metagenome (GOLD analysis project Ga0123519, IMG submission 87396) | Hot spring microbial communities from Yellowstone National Park - Yellowstone National Park OP-RAMG-02 (version 2) | ecosystem: Environmental > Aquatic > Thermal springs > Hot (42-90C) ...
ATGAGGAGAGGCGCCAGACTAAAGACTTAGGGGAAAGGGACCGCCTCACAGGAAAGATCGAGGAGCTCCAGAGGATCCTGGAGAATCTGAAAGAGGAGAAAGAAGAGAGGAAGGATGAATAAAAGAGGGGGCGGAAGCCCCCTTGAGCCGAATTAGTTGGCGGTGGCCAGCCTCTCTTGCGGGTTGCCCACCGCCGAGGTGATTATTCCCACCCGCCCAGCTCCGGCGGCACCAGTCGCAGGGAACGCCTGCTCCCTCGCAGGCGGTGGCCAGACCCAGCCTCCCCACCGCCTGCGTGCCGCCTCCGCTACCCAATATTTAAGCTGAGGTGTTTAGAAACTGAGCGTAATGCAATAGGCCATTTTGCCATGAATTATAATGGTTGTAGTTTGATTTCACAGCTAAATCCTCAGGCTAAGTTTTATGTCTTTTTCAGGAAATCGTTTGCTTCTAGAAATTCCTCTGGAGTGTTATAAACGGTGAGGAAAAGAGGGGTACCAGCAAAAGAAAGAGGCGAAACGGGTCCAATGGTCATAAAAGCATATTGACGGGAGGAAACATCGAAAGCACTATGAGGGTCGCGAAACGATTGATAAAGTTTAAGAGCATTGGGATCACCGCCGATAATCTCTTTTAGAGCCATAAATTCAGTCCCCAAAGCCAAACCGAATCCAAAGAAAAAAATCCTTAATTGACTAATAATTTCTTTGTGCAAACTTGACAAGGTTTGGCTAATAAACATCCACCCAAGCCCATATTTCCTTGTTTCTTTTGAAGCTTTAACTAATGTATCTCTGACTTGTTGAAATTCTTCTTGATCCGGCTTCTCTCGTGGTGCAAATCTGTGAGCCTCGTCTATTATTACGAGCGTATTTAAACTTCTATTACCTTGGTATTTTGACTCTGCTTGGAGGTATATACCATCTAAAAGTCTCTTAATAACTAATGCTTGTATAATATCATTCCAATAAAGTCCTCTTGCCTCTTCGCTGGAAACATTCACAATGATTATTGGCTTTATTTTTTGTTCAACGAAAGTCTCCCTTAAAAGGTCATCCACTGTTACTGCATTGGTTCTATTCGTTTGAAATAGCTTGCAAACAGGTAGCCAATAATTTTGATAGTGGTATTTAGCATCTACCTGTTGAATCATATGCAAAAGACGATTTCTATATTCCGTTCCTGAATAAATTTGCTGTAAAATTGTAGGATCTTGCAAAATACCCCAAGCAGTTTGAAATGACTCTTCTGAATGCAGATCGCATAGCCTTACTCCTCTATTTTTCAAATTTTCCCCTAATACCTCCGCCGCTAATTGCCTTTTATCTGCTGTGTGAATTGCAATGCGTTCAAAAAATTCTGCTTGGGCAAGTATTTGCACAAAAAGGTCCCAACGGTCGAGCACCAAATCTTTAACGCTGATGGTTTTAACCGCCTTGCCAAATCTTCCCAAAATAGTACGCAAAGGCAATTGGAAACCTTCTAATTGAAGTTGCCCGCTTACATCCTTACTAAATTCTCCTTGAGGATCGATCACAAAAATAGCCATATCAGGATATCTCGTATAGGCGAGAAGGATCATCTTAGCAAGAACCGATTTGCCTGAACCAGTTTTGCCGAAAATTCCAATATGGTATGCTTCCCCTGCTCCATGTTCCCCTGTTCCGAAATGTTTAAACCACAGAGGTAGTTTTGGTGTGGAACCAAAAACATGGCCCAAGTAAAATATTTCGTCTTTGTACTTTTCCAACAGAGTATCTAATATGCTGTCAGTTACTAAATGAATAAAAGTCCCGGTAGCGGGAACTGTCCCTAAGATACTTGGTTCAAATCTATCGCCATTATCACTAAACACCGCACTAACTGTCATATTCCCAAGATGTGTATCCTGCTGTCCGCTTACAGGGTTTACTTGCCCTCTTTGTCTTGCCAGGGATCTCATCGTAGGATCCTCAAGCCAGATATTTCTGAGTTGCACTTCTGTTATCTGACCTAAAGCATAATGGGGTTTGCAATCTTGAACAAATTGAAAAAGTGCAAGCTCGCCAACCAATTTTTTTGTAACAGCGGTGCCGAGGATATCTAAAGAAAGCTCACTGGTCGAAGAGGGAGAACCTATGGCGCCAATCCGTTCAGATGAACTTATTAATTGTTGAATGCCGTCTTTTTCGTTCATTATTATTATCCACGCCAAAATTGGTATATCAGTTTAAAAATGACCCATAAAAAATAAAAAAAACTAACTGGAAAATACCACCAGCTCCATTGTGGCAAAGATTTAGCAAAAGCAAGGGAAATGGTTCCTAAACTAAAGAATATATCAGCAGCTAAGTTAAACCTCCTATAAAGCATGTTCCTTGTTACTCTAACAGGCAGGTTTATGTCCAAGTGTAAAAAATTTTTAGCCCCTTCTTCTACTTTATCTGCTTCCTCGGTTTTAAAAGAAATATTGGTCCATAAGTCTTTTTCCAAAAGAGAAGGAATAATATACCACGATTCTTCATAGTAACGCGAAGCAACTTTTAATCGGTATTCTTCTGGAGTGGAAAAAATCCGCTTATCGCATGAAAGTGTGAACATGGGGTAACGAAAAGATTGTTTAAGGAAGGATGGAGGGAAGTATGGAGCAAACTCGAATAAATAACGGGATCCTTCTTTAAGTTTGTAGTAACTTTTCCTTGAAGAAGGATCGTAACTGGGCTGAATCAGTTTTCCTTCTTGATCTCTTAACCCTTCGATATAACAAAACAAAGGAACATAAAAAGAGCCTTCAGGAGTTTTAAAGTGATTAAAGTTAATCGAATTGCACAATTGGAAAAAGGCCGATTTTTCTTTTTCCTTTACCATTTCTTTCTCTTCGAGGGGAAATCCATAAACCGCATATGCCTGCCCAAATTGATCCCCTATTCGCTCTCTCAATTTTTCCGTAGTAAAATCATTCCCGTTGTAGGAAATATAGTTGGTTAATTTAAAATAAAAGTGGGCGATATTCCAGTCCTCGTCACCAGTTCTATATGCATCAACTAAAATTGCAGTTCTGATTGGATATATTGCCTTCCATTCATATTCATTTTCCCTTTTTTCCTGATAAAGATAGCACACCACAACTATGCTATCTTTTAAATTTCCTTTTAGCCCCTCTCCTTTCTGAAGGAGGCATTTTCTTATATCCGGATCTAGCCACCTTAATTGGTATCTAAAATGCAGTACCGAACCATAGGGCAGTGAAAGCGCTTCCATTGTATCAACCATGTACTCTTCGTTCGTGTTGGAGGACATTAAATAAATCCACTTTTGATTACCTTCCATTTCCCATCTCTCCTTTTTTATTTTCTCGAAAATAACTAATCAGGATCAATAAGTTTTGCTTTTTCTCGGTTTTTACTCTCCAAAAATCTTTTGTCTGTTTGTTCCTCATCATTTACCTCCTGCTTTCCGTTCTATAGCCATGCATACTGAAAAAGATATCCCCTATGTCCCCTTGATGCAATTCTGCCATTCGTTGAGTGGCTGTTTGCCTGAAAGCCGGGATAGCACCTCCAAGATGCTTAACCATGCGGTCTGCGATATAAAGTGGATACGGTTCAAGAATTCCAGGAGTTCCACATTGATATTTTAGACCTTGAAGTAAGACCGCTATCCGAGAAGTATTTGCGGCAATAGAGGAAGCCATTTCAATCCTAAGAGCCGGTGTCCAATTGTGAGGTTTATAATATAAAACATGAAGACGCCTAATACTTGTTATTACCTCATCCTTTGACCTTTCAAGCTCTTTATCACCGTAAGGAAGACTCAAATGCCATGGTTGTAGAGGTTCTTCTAAGGGGATTGGCCAAGTAAATTCGCCGGGTGATAAAACCATAGTCAAAATTGCCCTGTCATCGTAATGGGATGGCCAACCGAGTTTTTCGCCAAATTCCCTTCTGGTTGTATATTTCGGTATGGCTACCCATAATTTGTCAGTTCTGGTGGATTCTAAAATTGTTTTATATGATTCAAGGCAGTATCTAAGATTTTCTTTCACGCAATTTCCAATGACTGTGTCACCAGACTCTAAGATCTTGTTTATCGCTTGGTTCAGATAAATTAAAGGTGTTGTCAGAGAGCCGTCCAAAAAGACTATGTCATGAGGGGCTTTTGCTGCAAGTTCAAGTTCCATTTCCATCATTAATCCCCTGATAACTGTGCCTGTATCTGGATCATGCTTTTCGGGACAAATTAATACTCTATGATGAGGCTTCTCCCAGTGTCTTTTTTCAGAGGGCGGAGTTAATCCTTCAATTGCAACGGCTGCACAAGTAGCAAAATCATTCGCTAAAAGTTTCTCAACCGCATAAGAGCCATCTATGCCACAAGAGGTAGGTATATATGGATATACTAACTCTGCATCTTGTCTCAGAATGTTATTTCCTTGCAATTGTTTTCGAATTTCAAATTTATTATCTTGGATTTCTTTAAAAGATTCATAAAGGCTATCGCCAATTTCTTGACTTTTGGAAAGCAACTCTTCAACAAGAGCTTCTGGCAATTCTGCAAAAGGAGTTTGCTCGTCTTTTCCCATTTACAATTCCTTCAACACCTTTTCCGTCTTCTTAAGAAACTCATTTTTTTTGAAATTTTTCCACTCAGGCTTTCTTGCAGCTCTCGGCAAGGCGTATCTTTCCTTCCAGTATTGTTCTATGCTGGTAAAAGGCCGGTCAATCCAAACTGGATTTTGATGATAACGAATAACCTCTTTTAAATTTTTTACAAGAGGAAACAAGTAAAATTCTCGCTTAATCCCATGATATTCAAAATTTGGCAATTCAAGGTACTTTAAGCCTAAACTGATAAGTTTCAGTTTTCTTGAAGGCCCATGCCCATAGCCTCTTGAAACATCTACGCCTCTATTTTTTAGTAATTCAAGGATTTCATCATATAATTTTTCTGGAATATGAAAGGAACCCGAACCCTGAGTATATCCCAAGCGTTCTACTACCACCTCACCATGAAATTTTAAACGATTATATAAGCTACTCTTTCCAAAAGCGCTTGTAGTCGCTATAAACAAAAGGTCTGGCTCTATTTTTCTTCCTCTAATAATGGATACAGAGCTTTGGTATTTTTTCCTATACGAGTTTCTAATCTCGTTGCTAGTTACCGCAAGAGCCACCATTTTTCCGCCCAATAATTCGTTATAAGGAGGCAGGGCGCCAATCCGCTGGGCAGTCATTGATCTATTTATCCATATGTCCAATTTATCCCTGGGTATTCCCAAATAGTTGTCACGGACAGACATTTTTAATACTGAACTTTGTAAGCCGATTAACCCAAATGGGGAATTGTGTGTTTTATCCCACAATATAAATCTCATTTGACGACCATATGAATGCTGGTAAGGAATACTCCACCAAATTAGATTCCACCATCTGAATAAAATCTCCTCTAAAGAATCTGGTTGGACTTCCCTCAACTCTAAAGCAATGTCTTCTGGAATAACTTCACTTCCATCCTTACAATATTCCCTAATCTTTTCTCTTGACTCTAAGAGGAAATCTTTATGTAGAGATAATTGTTCAAGCTTGGCTTTTTGCTGAATTTGACGGTAGGCTATTTTGCTATTCTCGCTGGGCCTAACATGTGGGTTAATCTTAAACCCCTGTTCTTCGAGGGCCTGGACGATTTTCTCTCGAAGGCTTCTTTCTTCAGGGCTCAGCACCATTTTTAGCTTTTATTGGGTGCATTTTTTATTTCCACGCAGGTATCAGCTTTCTTTTTAATCTCTCTTGTAAATCAACCTTATATGTAAACATTATACCAGACTAAGAATGCTTTATATAGGCATTAATTTAAGGTTTTGTGACTTTTAGAGTTGCATCATCACAGAGAAACTGATATTTCATGGACTGCACCCCTTTGACTGGACAGTTAGGGTTAGGAGAGTCTAACCGGGTAATTTATCATGTGCTTGCGTAATCATTAACTCATCAAAGTCATTCGGCAGAAGATAACCTAGTCCCGGATGCAGCCTCTTTAAATTGTTGGCTTCCTTCTTGAAATAGGGAAGCCTGACTACCACGTCCGCGAAAGTCTCATACTTACATAAGTAGACCTCCTCATACTTCAGCGTTTTAAAAAAGCTCTTCATCATGAATTCTCATAGGGGTTTCCTTTACGTTCCATGCTGGTAAAGCCCCTATTGTCTGAGCTCCTCTACCTGTTTGCTTGAGGCATACTGCACTCCCTAGTTTAAGTGGTGAATGACACCCGGTCCGGGTTGTCGCTCAGCTATGGCCATACGCTGTACCCCCAAAGGTCAATGGGGTATCCATTTTCAGGAGAGAGCATGGCCAATTACTTTCCGAGAGCAGGTATCCAGGATCGCCTTAAGTTAGACGAAACCCTGTCCGGATACGGATGTAGGTAATATCGGCAATCCACGTCTCCTTTTAAGAGATTAGGGTATTTGGGGAACCCATGCCTGCTGTCTGTGGTTTTCACCCACTTCCTTTTAATCCGACGTAAAAGGTTGCTCTCTTTCATCAAGCGCAGTACCCTTTGAGTTTGATACTCTATCCCTCGCGCTAAGGATGCTTGTTAATTCCCCGATACCCGTAACAGGGAAACTCCATACAGATGGCCTCTATACGGTCTAAAAGGTCCGCTTCCATCTTTATCCACTTAGAGCTCTGGGACCCGGGTTTGTAGTAGAAGCTCTCCTTGAGATATTCATGAGCCTGCATCCTCTTCGGATACTGCCGGGAGCTCTTTTCATCGGGCAAGGATTTTCCTCTTGTGTTGGTGCGAGTGAGGCTGTTCTCTAACTCCTTTTTTAAAAACTCATTCTCCAGAGTCAGCTTACCTAAAAGGCGCTCCAGTTTCTCTATACTGTCTTTCAGGGTGGTTTCTCAGGTAGGTTCATTATGGAACTTACCCAGGCTGTATTGTTCCTTCCAGTGATAGAGCAAGCTAGGTGAGATGCAGTACCTGCGACAGAGCTGAGCAGGTCTGCTCTAACCGTTTAATTATGGTAAGATCGTTTTCTCTCCTTTCATTGTATGGTAATCCGACCTGCCAGACGTTCCAAACCAAAAGTGTCCAGTTTCAGGGGGTTCACTCCAGTTCCAAAAGAACAAGCGCATCATCCAAAGGGGTGGATAGTGAAATATTCATCTATCAGCCTAAATTGAATTGATATATGATATTTTGTATATGAACAAACAATCTGCCATTGCGAGAAAAATTAGAAAAAATTATAAAGGCTCGATTATCCTTTGCTATAAAGAATGAGAAGTGGGGAGAACATGTACGATCTAACAACGGAATATCTAAAATTACTCGATAATAAGCAAATTGATAAGAAATACAGAGATTGTTTGGAGGAGCTTATTTCTAATATTATTACTGCTAATTATCAAAATATCGAAGTAGTTTTGTTATATGGTGGATTAGTAAGGGATTCTACAATATTTGAAAATTGGTCTGATATTGACATCATTATTGTTTTTAGGGACATTTCGAAACGGAATGCCTTTAAGCTTGCCCAAATCATTGAGCGCCTTGAAACTAAATATTCTATTCGAATTGACTTAACTCAAATTTCATTGGAAGAAATAGCAGACGGTGTATTAGGAAGATACTGTTTTAATAGTGAAATTATTAATGCATTATCTATGAGAGAGGGCGTTTCAATTGTTGTGTTTGGTTGTGTCCCGAATGTGAATTTCACTCCTGAACAAGAGAGGCAAGCCTCATTGTTTTACATCACGAATACATTACACCTCCTTCGTAGATTTGTTGTAGAAGTTCTCTACAGGGGTAAATTGGAAGACCATATTAAAGCAGATCTTAAAAGGATCACTCGTTGGTTGTTTTCAATTATAAGAGCTTCATTAAGGCTTTTTAATGTGTATACACATCCATATGAATACTCAATACCTTATCTAAAGCAAGTATTCCCTGAACTTGATACATTACTTCTAGTGCAGCTTACCCATATAAGAAAAAACATTATTGCATATAATACTTCTGAATTAGTTCAAATAGTTCAAGAGATAGAAAGATTCGCTGAAGAATATGTTACCTTATGCCTTAGGAGGTATGCTAATGAGATCGAGAGAAATAAATAACGACTGGGTGGACTCTAATATTCTATTTGCTGACATCGTGAAATTTTCCCAGCGTGATGAACTCAAACAAAAAGAAATTTATGATTATCTTTGGGAAGTTATAAGCGGAGAACTAGCGGAATTTAAAAAGCAAAGTGACTATATTTTGAAGTCAACTGGAGATGGTATATTATTAATTGCTTTTAACCCAAAGATTGATATTTTAGAGATTTCCAAAAGATTACAGGAAAAACTAAAAAAAAAGAATAAGATATATCTTCGTCAAGGTTTAAATTGTGGTAAAGTTTTGCCTCGCTTAAATGGTAGAGATGCCATTGGTGATCCTATCAACATTTGTCAACGCATTATGGATTGTGGGGATGCAAATCATATTCTAGCTTCTTCCCATTTTGTGGTAACACAAATCGGGAGACGACCACCCTTCCAGTACTTTCATGACCTTGGAGAAGTTGAAGTTAAACACGGGGCAAAGCTAAATATTTTCAATTACTTTGATAAAGTTTATGGAAATCGAGACTCCCCCCAGAAACTCTTTCCTTGGAGGGTGCTTTGGCTTGATGCATCTGGGGAGAGAATACAAGCATTCCGGGAGTTAAGATCTAGAGCTAAAAAATCAATACTAGTAATGGGTATTGGTTTGACTTACTTTTCAGCGGATTTAAGTTTTCTTGAAAGCCTTCTTGAGAGAGACCTTACAGTTAGACTCTTGATGATTGATCCTGATATTGTATCCAAAATATTCATCAAACAAGAACTTTTTGATGAATATTTTAATAGAAGAGGATATAGTGAAGAAGTTAGATCTTCTTTAAATAGGTTAATAGATTTTATTCAAAGAAGAAAAAAACAAGCTAAAAAAGGAAAAATATTCTTAAAAAAGTACTCATATTTTATTCCAATGAATGTAACCATAGTAGATGAAAAGCATAAAAACGGACAGATGCTCATCGAATTTTGTCTTCCATTCAGTGAGTGGAGATTAAGTAGTTTTTTTTCCTTGTCACAACATAAGGAATTTTTTGAGACCATCAGCAACCGTGTTGAGGAATTATGGAATAAGAGTGAGGTTATCTTTTTATAAAATAGAAGGCAAAAGAGGTGGTGAAAATGGGTTTTTGGAGAAAACAGCAAATTTCATTCTTTTTAACCTCCAAGTGCAACTTAGCCTGTTACTATTGTTACATACCTAAAATTGAGATAGATCCCAAAGATCAAGTTATCGATATTGAATTCGCTCGTGCAGGTCTTCGTGATTTTTTTGGGTCAAATCCCTCTCGGACTATTCGCTTTTTCAGCGCCGGTGAGCCCACTTTGGCTTTTGAGCAAATGGTCAAAATAACGGAAATGGCTCGCGAAATGGCGGGTTCAGCACTGCGTGTTGAATTAGAAACAAACGGTTATTTTGAGGGAGAGGTGGCAAACTGGATTGAAAAAAATGTAGACATTCTTTGGATTTCCTGCGATGGTACACCAGAAATTCAAGATGCACAACGACCTACTTGTGGGGGAAAACCTAGTAGCGGGATAGTGCTTGAAAATGTGAGACGTTATGCAAAATGTTCCAATATACAGTTTGGAGTACGCGCAACGATAAGTGGAGAAAATCTTGATAAACAAGTCAATTTAATAGAATTTTTTAATAAATTAGGTGTAAAAAATGTTGCAGCATCTCCAACTTACTATTCCTATGTTAACCCAAATGTTAAAAAAACGCCTTCGTTAGTTGAATTTGCTGAGCACTTTGTGCCTGCATTTTATAAGGCTCAAAAATTAGGCATGTTTTATCAAACACTTCTTATTGTAAATTTTGATGAAGAGGTGGACATTTATTGCCAAGCTTGTATACCTTGTCCGCGACTTACTACAGATGGTTTCGTTTCATGTTGCGACTGGGCATGCTTCGGGCCAAAATACTTACCTGGCCCCCTACAAGAATGTATTTATGGGCATTTTGATGAAACTACCGGAAAAATTATTTATGACCAAGAAAAAATTGAGCGTATAAGACAACGAAATGTTTTTTATCTAAGTCAAAACAATTGTAAAAGCTGTAAGGCACTGCGTCATTGTGCTGGTGGATGTATGGGAAAGATGATAGCTGAAACTGGCAATATGTATAAAGCAACTAGTGATTGGTGCGCTGCTATTCGTTATTTATTTGATAAATTGCCTGTGAAAAAAGGAATATTTCCGTATATACACCCATAGATGGAAATACACCATATATTGGCTAATAATCACTTGCAACGGCAGACAACACGGGCTATACGGCCCACTTCGTTCGCCCAAGTCTCGACTTCGTTGGGGCTTCGTGTAACCCAAATACGTTAGATGAAAATGCCCGCAAAAGCAGAAATAAACATAGTGTACTTTGATTTGTGTCAGGCCCCAAAAATCAGTAACCTCCTGTTGATCAAACCAAATCCTAACCAACCAGGAGGCGGTTTCTATGAAAGCACAATACCAAAAACTGATCAAGGAGTTGGGTGGAAGCGAAGAAGAGGTTAAAGCCCTATTGCGGAAGCTGGTGGAGAAGGAAATTCTGGA
>Ga0123519_10015586_pt1 | contig 10652 bp, 18 predicted proteins | sample YelNatPaOPRAMG02_FD_87396 | JGI IMG/M metagenome (GOLD analysis project Ga0123519, IMG submission 87396) | Hot spring microbial communities from Yellowstone National Park - Yellowstone National Park OP-RAMG-02 (version 2) | ecosystem: Environmental > Aquatic > Thermal springs > Hot (42-90C) ...
CCCCTCACATCCCCCCAAACCCTTTTTTGATAATTTTTCCCTGGAAAAATCTGTATACATGGGGGTGAAAAATTGGAAATGTCTGGAAGAATCGGAAGCCTAACGAGCGAGCATAGTATGTGTTTGGTGGGGTGGGGGAAACAAAGATATCCTGATAATCAAAATCACCAACAAGATTTTTTCAAATAACTATTGACAAGTTTCAAAATTTCTGCTATAAAATATTGTATGCTAAAAATATTTCTATCCTTGATACGCCTGATACTCTGTGGTGAAAACTTCACAGTGGTAGTAACCACTCAAGGAAACGAATCCACAAAAAGATGGGTAAGGGTAGTAGAGGGTAAGAAATAAATATTTTATTATAGAGAGGTAAAAAACTATGACTATAAAAATAACACCAGAAGAATTTCAAGAAAAACACGCAAGACGCCTGAAAGGTGCTATAGAGGATATGAGAAGTGGCGTTGAAAAAGTTGATGTGGCGCCAACAAAACTTGCAGGCGAGAAAGTAGCAAAAATGAAACAGAGACTCATCGCCAAAATAGATGATGGAACTTGGCAAAAAAGAGTTCAAGCTGTAACACTCGATGAATGGAAAAACAAAATGATTGAAAAAGGGTTGAATCGTGTCAGTGCTGGAATAGACGCTTCTGCTGAAAAAGTGAAGGATTTTGCTAGTCAGTTGATTCCGGCGGTAAGTTCTGCACAATCAAAGATTCAGAATATGCCAGACATCACACTCGAAGACAGTATCAATCGTATGAATACTTTCATTCGAGAGATGGCAAAATTCCGAAAGAAATAAAATAGAAAAAATATATATAGAGAGGTAAAAATATATGGCTAAGAAAGAATCATATATGATTAAGACAGTTTCTGGGAATACAAACCTAGAAATAACCGCAAAGACGGGTGAGTCACTGCTGATAAAAGATGTTCGAATATACAACCCATATTCCACATATGTGACCCTGAAAATAGAAAAGACAACTGTGGGATATTTCCGTGTTGGTGGAAATCTTGGAAATCATCTTTCACTTCCGATCGGATCAGCACTACACAGTCATGGGCTCAATGTTGGAACTGGTGGAACTAGTTCAGCAGTGAAGAAATACGAAGTGATAGATGCTTTTGGGGCTGGATCTGAGAAATATCTCATCGGAGAAAGTGGAGCGTTTGGAGACATCTCCAATGCAGTCACATTTGGGAGCATACCGTTGCTTCCGTATGACAGTATACTTTCATATCTCTGGAAAAATGGAATTTTCAAAGGATACCCAGTAGCTGAAGGTGAAACATTCCAAATATCTGGAGCAGCGAAGTCAGGAGCAATCCAGATGATTGTCTATGAGAAATACGATGCTGGCGACATCAAATCAGATATGGAAAATGGTTCTGCATCGAAATCATATTTCTATATCAATTATGGGACTGTCTCTGATGAAATATCTACGACAGGGGACACCCAATATACAGTTTCGAATTGTCCAGCAGAGTTTCCAGATTTTCCTTTCGGGAAGACCGTCCCAGCCAAGACGAAGATAACACTCTATGGAATACTTGCTTCAGATATTGTCGACGATAGAGGTTCAAACGACTCTATGAATTCAGAATATCTCAAGTTAATTAAGGAAAGGGTAGTGTTGTTCGACGAAAATAGGAATGGACTATTGCTGAAAGGAATCACAGGGACAACCGACACTTCCGCACAAATAGCTCGAGGTGTCTCTATACTCGGAAATTTCTCCGACATAGACCTGAAGCCACCATTTATGTTACCCGAACCGTTGGTGTTTGGGGACGGTGACGAACTGAATGTGTATCTCACGACTACTGCTGGATCAGGCCAAGATGCTTCTGACCTTGCAGTGGCAGATGTAGAGGTGGGGTTCATTCAGAAAGTAGAAAGAGCAGAATAGAAATATATATAGAGAGGTGAAAAAATATGGCTGAGAAACTATATCAAAGTTTTTCTGTGACAGGAGTAGCAAACTCTGAAGTATTGGACTCTGGTATTTCCTCGACGGAAACAGAAAAGAAAAAAGTGATTTCTATTCTCATCTGTGTTTCTGGCTATGCAGGAAACATGGTTCGAGGATGGCTTGAACGAGAAAAGAAACTCGAGATATATGACTATGTCCTCGATACTTCTGAAGCGTCAGGGACAAATGCGTATCGTTCTACTACGAAAATCATACAGATTCCAGTAGAATTGGAAATACCTGTTGGCCAGACCTTCAAGGTAGGAATATATTGTGGTGGAACTGGAAAGAATATATACGGTGCGTATCAATATGAAATCATCGGGTGAGATAATATGGAACGAAAACCGTTGGCAGTAGACGAAGAACATCAGAACATTCGAGAGAACAATCTCATCGAGGACTATGATTTTGACCCGAAGCAACCTCGTAGATACTATGTCAACAATCTTTTTCAGAGGGTATTTTCTCATCTGATTGGGTGGAGCACACTGGGAGCAAGGAAACTTCGGTGCACTGTTGGAGGTATACTTCAGGTTGCACCGATAGGAACAGGGTATGAACACAACGACACATATTCTGGAAACGCACCGGATACATATGGCGCTGCAATTGTATTCGACAGAGTCGTTTCAAGAATAGACATAATGATTTGGGACAATGATGCCGTGATAAAAAGAAGTCTTGATGGAGTGACATACGACGATGAAATGGAAATACCGTCGAACTATGCGATGAGTTTCGATTGTTCTACATATTCAATCTTGGTCAAGAACAAAACCGCAGGACAAAAAGCACGGTATCAAATCACGGGGTGGTATTGATGGCGAATCTTTTGATACCTTTTCGCATTTCTACACAACTGATTTTGGACAGAACTATCAAGAACGATGATATTTCTGAGTCAGCGAACATAGACCGTTCCAAGATGAACGAAAGTCAGAATCTCCGAGTGAGAAGTGGCAAGTTATTCGAAATATACAATGTTGACAACTCTAAATATCTCCGGATGTATTCGAACAATACAGATTCATATGTTGTTGGAGTGACTTTGAATTTGTTTTTGGGTAGTTCAACAGGTATAGTGAAAATGGGATATTCAGAAGTAGACACCGAACATCGAATATATGATTCGACATTGGCAAAATATGTTTCAATCAAACAAACATCAACAAAAACAACAATTTCAAACAATGTTGGTGATATTGAATTTTCTCCGACGGGAAATATTAACTGTGGGACAAAACAACTGACTGTTGGAAGTCTGGCGGGATCTGTTCTTGGACAAATAATGGTATATTCATTGATGGGGGTATAAAAAATATGACAATTGCCTTTCGTATAGGTTCAGTAGCACAAGATACAACAACAGGACTGAAAGGTTTGTGGGCGGGACAAAATGCTGGAAGCTATATGACATTTCAGTCACCTGTTGGAACATACTACCAAGTTCCTACGGGAAAAAAGTTTATAATAACCAAAATTGTATATCACGGTGAAGGAGCAAATGTCCAGATTAGGATAGGATATGGAGATGATACAACAAATTCTGGTTCTCCACCGACGAATGCAGTATATCTTGTGCAGTTTCTATCTGGAGTGACTGCCTTTCTAGAATATAGTATTGATTGTTATTTTGAAGTTCCAGAAGGAAAATATCCTTTCTACAAAGCCGAGTCACAAAATAGTGTTGTGCATATTTTTGGAGTAGAAGTATAGGAGGTATATCATATGAGAAAAGGTTGGAAAACATCTGAATTTTGGGTAGCAGTTGTTGGAGCACTTCTTCCCGTCGTGAAAAATTATGTTTATCCTGAACTGCCTGTAGAAACTGTATATACTCTGATTGCATATATCATCGGTAGATGTTTTGTGAAAGGAATGAGACCAACAGATATAGAATAGATACATATGAACATCAGCATTGAAACAATTGTATCGACGATATTATTGTTGTTTTCCATCATTTCCGTAGCTATTCGTATAGAGTATCGATTAACAAAGTTGGAAACAAAAATAAATTTTTTGGAAACAATATACAATAGAATTATAGGGGTGAAAAAACTATGAAACCAGAAACGTTGAAAAGTATTCAAGAAACGATACTGTCTACAGAAAAATTGCTCCGAGAAATGGCAGAGGATATTGCGAAGGCAAAGAAAGCTGGATATGATGTGACTGAACAGGAGAAAATCTACAGAGAAAATCTTACTAAATTATCTCTAATAAAATCAGTATATATACCCTCCTAATATAATATATATGCTTGTTCTCTACGACGATATTTCACCTTTCTATGCGTGGGAAGTTCGGACAGGAAACTTCTACCTACCTGAAGGATACCGAGTGCTACGTATTCAAATGAAGCCGGGTCAACCAGCATATTCAATTCTTGTTGGATATGGATATGCTCCGACATATGACCAATATGATTGGGGGAATTTTCTCATCACTATGGATACAACCATAGATGTGAATTACCCAAAAGCAGGGACATATTATGTTCGTGTGGAAGCACGAGGTTTTGGTGGTGACCAGAGGACAACGATTACAGCTCTTTCTGAGACGGAGTTCAATTTAGGGAAGGGTTTCGACGATATTGACAAGAAGTTGACTGAAAATCTTGTGAATAATATGAAAATTTTAAATGACAATATTGTAAAATTGTCTTCTCTCACATCACAAGGGTTCAATACATTGAATGAAAGTTTTTCACAACTTCTGTTCAATATGGGAAACAATATATCGACGGACATACAGTTTCAACTATCACAAATTCAAAATTCATACAATGAAGTTGGTTCTACTGTATCAAACTCTATATATTCTATAGGATACCTCACATATGCTGGTTTGGAGGATATTTCATCTCGAATATATTCTGAAATAGGAACGAATCTACACCAAATCGAAAATTCTATATATTCTGTATCCACAGCTATTCGAAGTGGTCTCGAGAATATTGGAAAAACAATAGATGTTGGAATCAATTCTGTATTGGGTAACTACTACAAAAGACTTGTAGATGCGTTGGAACAATTACCGTCGAAACATTGGGCGGAAATCAGGGACTTCTTTTTTGAGAAGGTAACATAATGGCAGATAAATATAAACTCAAGGACGATATACTCGATAGTTTTTCAGTTGCACGCCAATCAACAACTGTCACAGAAGACAGACTTTCTGTTGATGATGTGAATTCTATTCTGAAGCCAGTGCTGCAAATGACTTCTCCGCCGGAGAAACAACTTTCTCCTGAGGAAGTGAAAAATCTCTACCAAAATACATTTCAAATTGTGCTGAACAAACTCAACGAAAGTGTGAAAAATGGAACTGCTGGGAAAGTGGTTCTATATATTCTTATGATTGTCACTCTACCAATGATTCTTGGACAAATAGCAGGAATAATGTCTGAAAGAAACCTGATGGCTCCATTGAGAAAAGTTGCGAGACCAACTTTTCTGACAGCTATGGAATATATAGAACTCCGTCGGAGAGGAGTCATTTCGAAGGATGAGGAACTGGTTGAAAAACTGAAGGAACTCGGATACAGTGATGATGATATTCGTGGATGGCTATCTATGGTATGGACTATACCATCTGCAGATGATGTGATTCGGTTTGCTGTCCGAGAAGCATACACACCTGATATTGCTACTCGATTTGGGCAGTATGAAGGTTCTGAGGATGTCTACAACACAGCGAAAAATGACCTACAAGGAGCGGGTATATCGAAAGAACTATTCTCGAAATTCTGGGCATCTCATTGGGAACTTCCTTCAATACAAATGGGATATGAGATGTTGCATCGAGGCGTCATCAATATGGACGAATTGAAAATGCTGATGAGAGCACTCGATATTTTGCCTTTCTGGCGGGACAAACTAATTCAAATATCATATACACCATATACCAGAGTTGATATTCGTAGAATGTATGAACTCGGTGTGCTTTCTCGTGATGAAGTGAAAAAAGCATACAAGGACATAGGATATAACGATGAGAAAGCAGAAAAGATGACTGACTTCACTGTCCGAAGTATAGAGAAAAAAGAGGAAAATGAGAAAACCAAACTTGACAAAGACAGAGATGGGTTTGTGGATTTGTCACGATCTGATATGTTGAAGGGCTATCGATTGGGACTTTTGAAAAAAGAAGAAGTGGTGAAATATCTTCAGACGATGGGATATAGCCCGAGTGATATTGAGTTTATGATTTCACGAGAGGAATACCTGAAAGCTCAAGAACAAACTGATATGTATATCAAGGCTGTTCACGACGCATATCTGAAAGGTATCTACAACAAGACTGATGTTGCTATTGAACTTGGGAAACTGAATTTACCGTCGAGCTACCAATCAGAACTTCTATATATGTGGGATATAGAAAAAATCCCAAAGAACAATATGCCCACAAAGTCAGAAATACTCGGATTTTACAAGAGGGGTGTGATTTCACTCGAACGATGCAAAACAGAATTGGAAAAACTTGGCTACAACAAAGAATATATATCGTGGTATCTGTCTGGCATATCTATCTCAGAGGAGGGAGTATGAATACACAATTGAAAGAGAAACTTTTAGAACAGTTGGAGAAACAGAAAAAGATACAAGAGGCACTACAAAAGACAGTGCAGGAAGTGAAAAAACCTGATCAACAAAAAATATTAAAACCAACAAAATAGTTATACCTGAGGCTCGAAAATATCTACATTGAAACAATAGGGACAATACCCAATTATAATTCTACCGTCGATAATTTTGTCAAGAGTTTCCTGAGATATATCTATCATTGAAGTTAAGTCTGGACTGGAATACATATCACCACCACATTTGGGACATTTTCCGACGATGTCTTCAGTGTCATACCTGAAGTATCCTATTTGTTTTATAACCATTTTTCTCACCTCCTTTCTGTATCATATCTTGTAGTATCACTTTTGGGTCTGAATATTGTAGCCCAGACAAAAGTTTCTTTCCAGTTGCTCTTTCTGTCCATATTCTTTTGCTGTCACAATTTATGTTTATATGTTTTACGTCGTTGACAAACAGGTTGATTTTATCGATTGTATCTGTTCTGACGGCTTCTATCCACGATTTCACTACCATATTCGGAATATCATATGTGCTACGATTTCCCATCTGTTTCAGAATTACAAACCAATCTATATTTTCCAACGATGAAATCCCACGATATGCTACTTTGTTACCAATCTGATACATACCAGACATTATTACGACGGTTTTACCGTCGAGACACAATTTGAATTTCCCTATATCGTTTCCTATATATTCATCTGGAAGTGGTGTGTCAGTGATGACGCTGTCTGTGTGAACAGCAACACAATGTTTCCCAAGACGATTTTGTATTTCTGACATTCGTATTCGAACATTCGCAGTGATGACTGCTGAATATATTGGATTCCAAGCACTTCCTGCACGAAGTGTGCCGTCATACATTGGAATGAGTTGGCACATTTTTCCATAGAAACTGTTCATCATCAGTTTTGCTATTTGTGATAGAAATGGATTTTTGGTTTTCAGTGACTCTTTGAGACGATACAACTTCTTGATTCTGTCTCTATACGGATACGATATTTTTTCTGGAACAATCCAGTATCCAGAAAGAATTTTCACTTTTACTCCTTTTCCGACGATGAAATCGTATTCTTGTTTGGTTATGTATGTTTCAAAATTTCCAATAGGATATATATTCACATTCGTGTCTTTGAACGTCACTGGAGAATAGAAAAGTGTTTCATTTTCGATATATACTTTCAGAAATCCATAGACAGCTTTTTTCACATATTGGGATGACTTCACTATATGTGCGTCAGAAATGTCTACGAGATTCGAAATTTCATATGCATACGCAGATATGATGTCATATTCATATCCATAGAAACTTCCTCGTGCTGTGACTTCGAATTTTCCTCCGTAGTAGCTATGACAAGCATATTCAAGAAGTTCTGGGTAGCATCTCCAAAATCGCCAGACATCGACAATTTTCCCATTGTTCTTGAACCAGTTCAGTGAAATACTTGCCGTCGAATATAGGTTGTTCGGGAACACACCGAATTGGTTCAGATGTTTCAGAAAATATATAGCTAGTTCACGTGTCAGACGACTGTCTTGAACACAATATCTTCCTATCATATCCAGATTTTCTGCTACATATTCCGGTGAAAATTTTTTCGTCGGTATATCTATTTTCGATTTCCTGAGATACTTTTTGGCATTATAATTTAAAGACCCACCATAGAATTGTGCAATGTCCCAAAACTTGATGGACTTTTTTCCCCTCGATATACGAAGGAGTTTGTGGGGTATGTATTCATATTTGTATCCGTCATATTCTGTCTCGGTTTTCAGCCAGAGTTCCTGAAGTTTCTCTTTTGGTAGGTTGTAGAGAATTGATCCAGAATCATATTTCAGATTCCAACATACGAAATGTGATGTCTCGTATTTTTGTGAAAATATTTTTTGTGGGATATCTTCTGGAAAATAGTATGTCCCAAAACTGTCTGTATACAGAAACGGTTTTCCGTCGAGAAAACTCTCAGTATCAAAGCCTATTACATCTGTTATTTCATTTTGGTTTTCCACAAAACATGGTTTTCTATATGTAATTTTATTAAAATCAAAATTCTGCAATGATATTTATATCCTTTCATTTTGTTTGTCTCATTTATGAGATATTTCTTTCATAGTCTTCATATCTTATCTTTGAACGACTCATACCACGAAGGACATCTTGAACATCTTTCCTATGTTTTTTCGCTATCCCTTCTGCATATTCATACATTTGCTTTCGTATCTTTTCTATATATGACGGACTTCTGACTGAAAAAGCTCTGGCATCCACCTGGTTGAACCCATGATACCGAAGGTAGTTGTATGTGATTTTTTTGTAGGTTTTGGCCAGAATTTCATACCTTCCCGCAGAAGGAATAATTCTGCCGGAAAGGTATCCGTATATTGTTGACTGTGGGATTTTCGTCAGGGCTGAAATCTGTGAAACAGACCTAAATTGACGAAGCCACGCTGCTACAAGTTTCGGCACAGCCATTTTTCATACCTTCCTATATCTCATCTCTGAAATTTTCTACCGACGATATGGTCACATCTATCGCCGTAACTATATCACAGAGTTTTTGATACAAATCAGGATGGGTTTCTTTGAACTGCATTGCTTCCTCTATGATGTATTTTTGGCCTGTGGCCAGATGTTTTACAACCTGATCGAACCGGCGTTTTATCCTTTGCCTTTCACACGCAGGCATAGCTGTTCCTCCTTTCTTTCTTCATCTCGTATGTCCAGATGAAAAAATTTTCTGTCTGGATAGTATTTCATATATGTGAACCCACATTCTTTGGCGTGTTTTTCCATCTCTTTGGCTGTGATTCCTTCTACTACAATGTCTACTGCTTTTCCTACCATATGATATGAATCGTGAACTCCACCTACTGCTTTGTTCCGCTCTGGTGTTCTATAGCCAGATGTTATTTTGATTTGTTGATGTATTTTATCCCGAAGTTTCTGTAGACATTCTACTAGTCTCGGGTGCAATATCACTTCACATGTGTCTGGACTTTGAAACTCCCGGAGATTGAAGTTTTTTGATACTTGAAAATCGTTCACTTTTTCTGATACCATATATTCTCCTTTCTGGAAGGGACTTGCTCTGAAATGAATATATATTGTATCATATATATTTTACTATCGCAAGCCCCTTCCGATATTTTTCCCTACATCATCTCATACGATGGTGTAGTATTTTCCTTTTTTCTCTATTTTCGCCATCACGGGAAAAATGTTCTTTTTCAATACCATCGCCATTTTCTCCATCACTACTTTTCCTCGTGCAATGAATGATATTGTCTGTTTTGTTTCACAATCATACCCGAAAACCAGAAAATATTCACCCCACATTCCATTCATACGAATGATTTGGTCTATACGAATGGTGTGACCGAGAATATCATTCTGTTTTATTTGTGCTTCTACTTCTATCCTTTGTTTTCCTATAACTTCCGAAATGGTTGGGATTGTTTCTATCATTTTTTTCCTCCTTTCACACTCCCCTCATCCCCTTTCTCTAGAAAGAGGTCTCCGAGATACTGGTGTAACTCGTCCAAAATTCCTGAAGACCTACCCATCTCCAGGTAAGCTCGAAATACTCCATTTTCATACGCTTGAATTTTCGCTTTCTTGTCATCACCGTATTCTCTCATCATTACGTCCACGAGATATTGGGACGATTCCTGAAGATTCTGAATCGTTCTCTGCATCTCCATATACGCTTTCTTCATTCCGTTCCAATATCCTTCTATCTGTTTCTCGTATTCTACCATTGTCCGTTCACCTCCTTCCTAAATAAAAAACCGTTGGCGGACTATACCTATACCAGTATATTTTACCAACGGTTTCTATATTCCGAATTTTTGAAAAAGAAAAACTGGTATGCACGGTATAGTCCATTGCTTTCCTTTCTACTATATATTATATCAGAAAAAAATATTTTTGTCAATAGTTTTCTAAAAAATTTTTCTTCCCCCACCAAACACATACTATGCTCGCTCGTTAGGCTTCCGATTCTTCCAGACATTTCCAATTTTTCACCCCCATGTATACAGATTTTTCCAGGGAAAAATTATCAAAAAAGGG
>Ga0123519_10015588_pt1 | contig 10651 bp, 9 predicted proteins | sample YelNatPaOPRAMG02_FD_87396 | JGI IMG/M metagenome (GOLD analysis project Ga0123519, IMG submission 87396) | Hot spring microbial communities from Yellowstone National Park - Yellowstone National Park OP-RAMG-02 (version 2) | ecosystem: Environmental > Aquatic > Thermal springs > Hot (42-90C) ...
GCAACAGAAAAACCTGCAGTCAAGGTGCTGTCGCTACGACCTCTGAAAGCAACTCAGCAGAGCTTTGCCGAAGATGAACAGCAATCGACAGCAGAACCTGGCGAGTTTGTTCTGCCGCCTACGACTCTGCTTTCGGAGCCGCAGCCTCCGCCTCCAAGAGTGGAGAGCGAACTAAGAGAGAACATTGAAATCATAGAACGGACGCTGGCCGAGTTCAAGGTCGAAGCGAACGTTGTAGAAATAGCGCACGGGCCGACCGTTGCCCGATACGAGATCAGACTGGCGCCCGGTATAAAGGTCAACAAGATTGTTGGTCTGGCCGACAACCTGGCAATGCAGCTTGCGGCTATCGACGTGCGAGTGGAAGCGCCGATTCCGGGCAAGGCCGCGATTGGAGTCGAAGTGCCCAACAAGAACAAAGGCACTGTGGGTTTGCGAGAGATCGTCGAAAGCAAGCCGTTCCGGGAAAATCCTTCAAAGCTTGTTTTTGCGCTTGGAAGGGACGTAGCGGGAAAGCCGATTGTCGCGGATCTTGCAAAGATGCCGCACTTGCTGATAGGTGGAGCCACCAACGCCGGCAAGAGCGTTTGCTTGAACTCGCTTATTGCAAGTCTGCTTTTCCGGGTTACTCCGGACGAGTGCAAGTTTGTGCTTATCGATCCCAAGCGGGTAGAGCTGAGTTTATTCGACGGCATACCTCACCTGGCGTGTCCGGTTGTAAAAAGCCCGAAGCAGGCTGCCGGTATATTTCGAGCGGTGGTGCAAGAGATGGAGCACCGCTATGACTTGCTGGGCCAGAATGGTGTTCGGAACATCGACGGCTACAACGAGAAGGTGGGAGCTTCCGGTGAACGGATGCCCTATATGGTCGTTGTGGTCGATGAGCTGTGCGATTTGATGATGCAAGCGGCTGCAGAAGTGGAAGGTTCGATCACTCGTATTGCACAGCTTGCAAGAGCAGTTGGCATTCATCTGGTCATTGCGACGCAAAGACCTTCGGTGGATGTCATCACAGGAGTAATCAAGGCGAATATTTCGTCGAGGATTGCATTTGCGGTTTCTTCGCACCACGACAGTCGGACAATACTCGACCAAAAGGGCGCGGAAAGGCTGATCGGCCGCGGCGACATGCTGTTCTTGCCGATCGACGCATCGAAGCCGGTAAGGATTCAAGGCTGCTACATATCGGAAAAAGAGATTGAGGCACTGTGCAAGTTCCTGAAAGACCAGCGCAAGCCCAGCTACACGATCCAGCCAGTACAACTTGGTGAGGGTGGAGGGCCGGATGCAGGTAACGGCGAGCGCGATCGGGCACTAGCCGACGAATTCTACGAACCGAGTGTACGCTTTGTTGTAAACACGGGTTACTGCTCGACTTCTATGTTGCAGCGAAAATTCAACATTGGCTACACGCGCGCAGCACGGATAGTAGACGCAATGGAACAACAGGGTATTGTCGGACCACTTGACGGAACAGCAGGTAAAGGTCGGCAAGTATTAGTATCTAAGGCGGATTTGGAGGCGATACTAGGAGGTAAGTTGGGATTCGCGCCCGACGCTGACTACGATGAAGAGCCGCCGCCGGCTGAAATAATAAGAGACGATGAGGAGGAAGAAGAATAGCGTCGGTTTCGACCGCGACGCTCGGAAGGATTTCAAACTTGGCTAGAGTAAGCTTGGTAAGCCTGGGTTGCCCAAAGAATCTGGTAGATTCAGAAGGAGTGCTTGGCGAGATAGTCCAGGCGGGACATCAACTGGTGACGGATAAATCCCACGCGGATGTGATAGTGGTTAATACGTGTGGGTTCATAGACAGCGCGAGGGCTGAGTCTGTAGAGGCGATCCTGGACGCTGTAGAGCATAAAAAAGTAGGGAATTGCAGAGCTGTAGTTGCAATAGGCTGCCTGACGCAACGATTTGCGCGGGAATTAGCCAAAGAGCTGCCCGAAGTGGATGCGTTTTTGGGAATTGATCACGCGGGCAAGATCGCACAGGCAATTGATGCGGCACTTTCCGGTCGCAGAACCGTTGAGGAATGCGGTCCGCCAAGAGAATGGCTTGAGCGGAAGGTAAGGGTGTTGTCCACGCCGCAGTGGACCGCTTATGTTAAAGTTTCAGACGGTTGCGACAACCGATGTTCATACTGCGCAATTCCCGATATAAGGGGACCTTTTAGGAGCAGACCTGAGAAATACATAATCGATGAAGCAAAACGGCTGGCGGATTCGGGCGTTCGGGAATTGATCCTAGTTGGTCAAGACCTAACCAAATACGGAGAAGACCGAGGACAACCGAATTCCTTGCCGGATTTGCTGGAGAAAATCAACGCAGTAGAAGGGTTGCGATGGATACGCCTTCTCTACTGCTATCCGACGCGCATCACGACGGAGCTTATTGATGCAATCTCAGGGCTGGAGAAGGTGGTAAAGTATATTGACATACCTCTCCAGCATGGCGATGATGCGGTGCTGAAGGCTATGAACCGGCGAGGAACCTCGGCCGATTACCTGCGCGTAATCGATGCGTTGCGCGAGAAGATGCCGGAGATTGCATTGCGAACGTCGTTCATAGTAGGATTTCCGGGCGAGACCGATGAGGCATTCGATAGGCTTCTTGCGTTTGTGGAGAGAATCCAATTTGACCGTGTGGGAGTGTTCACCTACTCACGCGAGGAGGGCACTCCGGCGGCTCGTATGAGACCGAAAATAAGTCCGAAGATTGCCAAAAGTCGGCGCGATAGACTGATGCGCATTCAGCAAAGTATATCGTTAGCAAAGAACCGGCGTTTCATTGGTAAGAAATTGGAGGTACTGGTAGAAGGTCGCACGGAATATGGAGTATTTGGCCGGAGTTACCGTGATGCGCCGGAGATCGATGGACTTGTATATGTGAACGGAAGCACCGCGGAACCCGGACAATTCGTGCGGGTTGAGATAACCGCAGCAAAGGAATATGATCTCGAGGGAGTTATCAGCTCTGCAAACTGATAACCGATAACTGCCCCAAGAATGGAGGATGAAATTGAACGAATCAGCAATTGAGCTGACTAAGGAGGATATTGTTCGACAGACTGCGCGTCGCTACTTGGCGGATTTGTGCTATCGTCGTTTGCTCGGCACACCGCAACCGGCTAAGCTACGGCAAATAATGAAAGCGCTCGAAATTGAAGGTGTAACCACTCGCCTTCTTAAGGATGTGTTGACCGAGAGTGATCGATTCGAATGTACGGATCGTCGCTGGGCTCCTGCTGTGCGTTATGGTGACACGCACAGGCCTTTTGAGCGCATACTTACCGAAGTTATCCAAGCAGCGGGCGTGCCTGTAACGCTCGATGCGCTTGCCTCGGAAATGGCGCAGGTATATAACCGAGATGTTGGTTACTACAAAGAAGCACTGCCGCGTATACTTTCGAACAAAGAGCGCTTCTTTGAAGTGGACCACTCTTATGGATTGGCGTCTTGGTTATTGATTCCGACATCGGACGAGGAGGAAGACATCATCTTCGATAATGCACTTTCAGAGGATCAGGTGCAGCAGTTTTCCGAATTATGCCCAAGCGAGAAATGGAGTATTGATAAGATCGCAGATACAGCGGCAAAGATAGTCGGCGAGTGTAAAGAAGCGGTGCCGATCAAGATTTTGGCGCTGATGGCGTGGCGAGACTTGGGCGAGGACTATGATCCGGTGGACTTCTATTCTGCTTTGCTGGAAGACGACCGGATCGTGATACTCTCCGATCAGCGTGCGTATCCGGCAGGTGCCGTCAAGAAATGGACGGAGGTTTTGAAGGCACAAGCTGATGAGCTTGCAGCTATGCCGATGGAAGCTGAAGAAGAGGAAGCTGAAGGTCCGATCACTGTTACCGACACGGACAAGGAAGAAATTGTGAACATGATCCTTGAACGCGGGAGCGCTTCGGCGGAGGAGCTTCTGGATGCCGTTCTCGAGGTCGGTCCCGACGAACCCGCTTATGCAGGAGCCTTAGAAAGCCTCAATGAAGCTCTACGCGGAGACGACCGAGTGATGTATATCGGCGACAATCGCTGGAGTAAAGTTGTCACGTTCCCTGAAGAAGTGAAGGTGATTCCTCCGTCGCTGATCGTGCCGGAAGTTCGGCCATTCGAGACTCCGGAAGGTGATGTTTATGATCAATTGCTCGAAGAAGAAGGGTTCGAAGGCGATCTGAAGTCGGCTATTTACGATCCGCTTGCCGAGGACGTAACTGACGAGGATCCTGCTCGCACGTTGTATCAGCCAAACGGCGATTCTCAGCGATGCGTGCTCAAGTATCATCACAAAGTTGAAGGCACGTTTCCGATGTGCCAAGTGAACCCTGAGTTCTTCGGTATCGAACCAGAGATTATTCCAATAGTGCTTGTGGACGAAGGGAAACGCAAGCAGGCTTTTGTGAACAACTCCACCCGACTTATTTACGGCCTTAAGGACTTCTACAAAGACATAACTGAGATATCCGGTGCGGTGTTCTACATTGAGAAGACGGCAATCCCGGGCGAATATCGGTTTAGGTACGACGGCGAGACTGATGACCAACTTCACATCGACACGGGCCGCAGCCTTGAACTTCTTGAGCTTAGAGGGCGCTACGAGAGCGGGGATATGCCGGTCTTCGACGTAATCGTAGAGATATTAGAGCGCAAGCAGGGAATGACGTTCCCGCAGCTTGTAAACGAAGTCAACATTGTCAGACGATGCTCGCGATTGCTGGTCGCGTCCATTCTAAGTTCGTATCACTGCTTCACTACGAAGGGAAAAAGCGGTCAGTGGCGATATGACGAGAAAAAGCGCAGTCAGGGGTTCAATAAAGCGAAGCGCAAATACATAAAGAAGTAAAAATAAAGAACACGAAGAGCGGAGCCACAAAATCTCCGCTCTTCCTATTTTGTAGTATCAGATCAGTTGGCCTTCGACGGCGATAACGCGGGTGGGCGCTCCATCGAGACCGACCATCCTAAGCGGCAGTGCGATCAAATAAACTCGGTCCTGTGTGACTTTGTCCAGGTTTGCTACGGACTCGACTAAAACCATGCCCGTTGATAGCAAGATTTTGTGAACCTCCAGGTGATGCTGAGCATGGACTGAAGGTTGCTCTATACCTAAAAGCTTCACCTTGCGTGCAGCGAGCCACAAAGCGGCGTCTTTGGTTATGCCGGGGAAGTCGGTGAAAAACTCATCCTTACCAAAACGCGCGCTCCAGCCGGTCTTGATGAGAACCCGTGAGCATTCTTCAACCCTGTTCGCAAAGACGTCCAGATCGGTTGCCGTAATCTCGGCAGTTGCGGGTCTGTCGGTAAGGTCCAATACTTCTGCCCAACCAACCAGCGCATCGAGCAGTACGCTATCTGCTCCACGTTCATCATCTAAGCAATGCCGCGGTACGTCTATGTGGGTTCCTGAGTGTGTCCCAATACATACTCGAGTGACGTTGTAGCCGATTTCCGTTATGGAGTGAATCTGCTCAAACGAAACCTCAGGATCGCCCGGAAAAACAGGCATTGCGTGGCTGATTGGGTGTGAAAGATCTATTATTCGCGGCAATCCAAAATGCTCCTTTCAGATCACGTAAGCATTATAATAGTGCAAGGACTTGCGAGAGGCAAGCACTCTTGCTGTTATGTAAGAGTGGGCAAAGGAACGAGAATATTTGCCGTTTGGGCAATATAAGAACGAATCTCGGTTTAGAACCTAAAATTCTGAGGAGGGGTTGCAATGGCTAAAGTTTTGATTACTTACTACTCGCGTACCGGCAACACGGAGAAAATGGCCAAGTTCATCGAAGAAGGCATAAAGGCAGGCGGGGTAGAAGCCGTTACCAAGCGAGTGCAAGATACAACAGTAGACGAACTGACCGAGTACGACGGGATAATAGCCGGCTCGCCTACCTACTATGGTTCGATGGCATGGGAGCTGAAAAAACTGCTGGACGAGAGCGTCAAGCTGCACGGCAAGCTGGATGGTAAGGTCGGAGGTGCGTTTTCGAGTGCTGCGAACATTGGCGGTGGAAACGAGACTACTATCCTCGACATCCTGAACGCATTTCTTATCCATGGAATGGTCATCCAGGGTGATCCGATGGGCGATCACTATGGTCGGGTGAGTATAAACGCGCCTGATTCCCGCGTCGAAAGCCAGTGTCGAAGAATGGGCGAGCGGATCGCCGCATTGGTGAAGAAGCTGAGTAAGTAACGGATGCATTAAGAGATGAATATTGCTGCAAAGATGCTGCCCTTATTGTTGACGGCTTTGGTACCTTCTTCGGTCGGTGTTTCCGCGCCGGGACAGCCTGCCAATACGCGCGAAGACGGTTACCAAGGCATTTGGTATTACAACCAGCCGTCCAACGATCAGTATGTTTACAAATACAGCGGTGGTATGGCCACGTATACGGCTTACCACACGCCAATTGCCATCTACTCGCCTAAAGCCGACAAAACATTCTTTGTGTATGGCGGGATGCGCGACCCGAAACAGCGGAAGCTGTTGATAATGGCAAGCTACTACGATCACAAGACGGGCTTGGTGCCAAAGCCAACAGTGGTTATGGAGTCCAACTCCGACGATGCCCACCGAAATCCGGCTCTCACAATTGACGGTATAGGTTATTTGTGGGTATTCGCGCCATCGCACGGAGGAAAGGACGCGTTTATTTTTAAAAGCCGTCAGCCCTACTCAACAGACGCATTTGAGCTGGTAGTGCAAAAAGAGTTCAGCTATCCTCAACCGTGGTGGTTCGACGGTTTCGGGCACATGTTTTTCTTCACTAAGTATACCAAGGGGCGTGAACTCTACCTTGCCATCAGCAAGGACGGCATTACTTGGAGCGAAGACACCAAGTTGATCGGGTTCGGTGGGCATTATCAGGTAGGCTGGACGCAAGGCACAAAGCACGGCGCAGCATTTAACTGGCATCCTCCGCAGGGTGGTCTTAACGCGCGCACGAATCTCTACTATATCGAGACCACTGATTTTGGAAAGACGTGGACCAATGCTGCAGGTAAGGTACTCAAGATGCCGCTTGAGACGATTGAGAACGACGCGATGGTACGTGACTATAAGCGAGAGGGACTTCTGGTCTACGTTCAGGATATGATCTTCGATCGCCAAGGCCGCCCGATTATCTTATACACCACCAGTCGCGGCTACGAATCCGGCCCGAAGAATGATCCGCGTGTTTGGACGATTGCATACTGGACTGGCAAGAAGTGGGACTTCCGCAAGATTACAGAGTCGGACCACAACTATGATACCGGAGCTATCTATGTAGAAGAAGACGGCACGTGGAGAGTGATCGGGCCGACCGAACCTGGACCGCAAGCATACGGCACCGGCGGCGATATTGAGGTATGGGAAAGCCGAGATGAGGGCAAAACGTGGACAAAGATCAGAGCCTTGACTTCAAACAGCCAGTATAATCACTCGTTCGTCCGCAGACCTGTGAACGCTCATCCCGATTTCTATGCTATCTGGGCGGACGGCAATCCGTTCAAACCATCGACGAGCCGGCTCTACTTCACGAATAAGGCCATGGACAAAGTATGGGTCCTTCCGGAGATGAAAAGCGATTTTGAGGCGCCGCGACAGTTGTCATTCTGATCGCTTGAACTCGCGACCGTCAAGCAATATCTTCCCGATTTCGCAGTACATTTTGAGTCGAGCTGCGAAACCTCGGGCAAAGCCGAGCTTTTCTTCTTTCATATAGTGAGTGCAACCATATAGGCTCACTCGCTCGACCCGAAGACGTCTGGCCCTGAAATGCTTTGTGATAGCAGTCTCGACGCCCGATCTGATTTCGTCGATTTTTGGAATGGCAAGAAATACGTCGCGGCGCATCGATCTCTGGCCGGATATGTAAGGGGCTATAAGCTGGGCGAGGTCGGTGATGCCTCGGCCATTTCGGAAGATGCCAATGGCCATATCGGCCCGATTCTCCATGACAGGCGCGACCAGCGAATCAATTTTGTTGCCGTCGAGACCTACGAGATCGGCGTCGAGGAACAAAACGACATCCGCATCTGTATTCAGAGCGCCCTCACGCATCGCTCCGCCTTTGCCGCGATTGATATCCAGTCGAACAGCTTTAATTTCGGGATCGCGAGCGACAAGCTCATAGGTGCCGTCTGTCGAACCGTCGCTTACTACTATGATTTCATCGACGGTCTGTGCAGCTTTTAATGCCTCTAAGACGGCGGGTATGCGTTCTCTTTCGTTGTACGCCGGCACTATGGCCGCAACTTTCATCACTTCACTCCACTAGCGTGGGTTATCTTGCTGAACGTCAATCTTCTTCAGCTTTGCTTCCTGAGAAATATCTTTCCACGCTTGCCGAAATACTTTAGTAGCTCGGTCACGAGCCTTGCCCATATATTCGGCAACGTCGCCTACAATATCTTGAGAGACGTTATTTGCCGATCGCAGGTTCTGAAGCGCGCGATCGAGTTCCGCTTGTGCTTCTTTAGTTCGCTTTTTACGGATGAGCTCCTTCGCGCGTTTCGTATGCTTTTCGGCTTGAGCTAGTGCTGTCACAAGATCGGCATTTCCCGTCGTTGCCTTGCCGTTGTCTTGTATGTGAACTTTGCTTGATATCGCCTTAAGCTCCCGCCGCATTTGCTCTATTCGCCACTGATCCCAGGCAAGTATCAACAATGCCAGAGCTAACACGGCGCATCCGATTCGCTGCACTTAAGCGCATTCTCCTTCAATTCAAAGTGTTTCCTAATACGTCAATCCGAGAAACCATTGGTTCTTTTCACGATTAATCCTTCGAGCTGATAATGCCGGCGATTACTGTCTTTCCTCCATAGACCTGATCGTTAATGCCGACCTTAAACTCCACATTTTCTGTGAAGATCATCAGATCTACCTGGCTCCCTCGTTCGATGAATCCTATCTTCTCTGAGTAGCCAAGCGATTGTCCTTCGCTGACAAAACACTTAATTTTCGAGACGAACTTATCGGCGATCAATATGACAGCCATCTTTATGCCGTTGCAGTCGAGCAGAATGGTGTTTCGTTCGTTCTCAAGGTGGTACTTTCGAGCGAACATATCCACCATCCTTCTCAGCCATACAACCCGCACATATTCCCACAAGTCAAGCATGGGCAGATTTATGCGAGCGTGAGTGCGATTTATAGAGAGCACCTTACCTGGATATGGGCAGTAGTTGAAGTGGACATCCAGCGGCGACATGTAGATGCCGATCGCCCATCCTCGATTGTTGTTTCCTGCGAGATCACATCCGGCGATTTCAGGAAGCGGTATTCTCTCGCCCAATTTTTCCGCGTAGATGCCTCCATCTTCGATTCTTTTGATGTAGACCACGCGGCCATCTGCCGGAGCGAGTATCATTCCGTCTTGTAAGCTTTCGGGAGCTCGTTGCGGATCACGGTAGAACCATACGCGCCTAAGGAAAAGTGTGCCGAGAATCCACAAAAGCCCAATTCCAAGAATTAAGTAAACAAAGAACATGTTTTCTACATCTCTTTCAGCCCCTTGAGCGCGTAGTAAGGCAGGCGGGGCAAGAAGTAACCAGCAAAGCCAATTATCCCGTCAGCCAGGTGCGACCGACGTTTCCACCTGACTTCCCTTGGTTGAAACACGCCGTTCCGATAGGCATTATCCGCCGCGCTGTAGGTGGCCACGAGTCCATATTTTTTATACGTATCAGCAAGCTCATCTGATGCGGTATGCATGATAAGATCCTTGGGGAAATTTACCAGCGACGCCAGTTCCTCTACAAGAGGCGCGATCTCGTCGATAAAGCCTCGCCGGCAAATATCCTCTCTCAGCGAATTATAACGCTCCACATTGGGTTCAAGATTTGTGTTCAGCTCGGATATGGCCTTGACAACACGCAACAGCCACCGGTAGCGTTCCAAATCCCAGCAGGCGTCACATACTCGAAGCTCGATAGTTCCAAGTCTTTTGGAAAATATGAGGTCCTGGAATCTTACTGACCAGTCGGACTTAATCGGGCCAATCGCAAATGAAGCGTGCATGCGATAGCTCTGTCCGAAGTATGTGCCCGAGACCATCGGCGAGTTAGCCGTGAACAGCGGCAGTACTGGTAGAAAGTGTAGCAAGTTCTCATAGAGTCGTTTCTTGTCCTGCACGCCGTCGATGTGAACGTGAAGAGCACAAGTATTGCTCGGAGTGTTGCAGTCAAGCAGATGGCCTACCGGCACAATCAGGCCGGACGAAACTGAAGCAAGATCGGCGCGTCTGGTCTTGAGATCATCGATGAGGGTGTCTACGTCTTCATGAATATCTGTTGATATCTCGACACCACTCATCAGCCCCCACTTTAGGTCCTTTCCGCGGGTAAAGTTGTGAGCGGAGTGGGTGTAATAGAACCTGGGATCCTTGGCGAGTAGCCTTGCCAGGTAGAGAAGCGAACGAAGTGTCGGCTTCTCCGGCTCGGTTATAAAAACTTCTTCCTCGATTCCGAACCTTGGCATCGCGGATAAATTATACCAACACCAACCTGTTACGGCAAACCGGTGGTTCTCTTTTCGGGTAGCGTCAAGTGTTGTGTGTAAATTTTTTTGGCAGATAGGCAGCATCCCACTTACGATTCTGGTATGTAAACACTGCATACAGCATCCTGTCTACGCTTCGACGGTTGGTGAAGCACGA
>Ga0123519_10015589_pt1 | contig 10651 bp, 4 predicted proteins | sample YelNatPaOPRAMG02_FD_87396 | JGI IMG/M metagenome (GOLD analysis project Ga0123519, IMG submission 87396) | Hot spring microbial communities from Yellowstone National Park - Yellowstone National Park OP-RAMG-02 (version 2) | ecosystem: Environmental > Aquatic > Thermal springs > Hot (42-90C) ...
CTAAAATGATTTTAGTAAATCGACTTAGACCGAGGTAGAATATATGGCTCCGACAATTAGAGAAGTTGCTGAGATGGCCGGCGTTTCAATAACGACAGTGTCGTTTGTCCTAAACGACAAACATCCCCAGGTCGACGGCATCTCTGAAGCTACTAAACAACGCGTAAAGGCGTGCGCAGCCGCATTGGGATACCGACCAAATCCTGCCGCTTCCTCACTGAGGTCTGGCAAATCACTTTGGATAGGCGTAGTAATCCAACCAGTCCGCGATGAAACCGAAGCCCAAGCCTGGGCTCCATACGAATTAGCACTGATTTCCGGTATCGAAAATGCGCTTCTTGGATTGGGTTATTATCCAGTGCTCGGCTCCAAGTCTACAACTGGTGAGACAAGCGGTCTTGACACGCTGGCATGCTCTGGAGTTGCAGGTCTCATATACCGCCGTCCCCTTAGGCAAGAAGTGGCTCGACTCGAAGAGCTAAGGCAAGAAGGTATTCCGTCTATAGTAGTCTTTCCAGCGCGCAAAGAAGATCTCTATCCCTATATCATCGATCTAGACAACGTAGCAGCCGGGAGACTTGGTGCGCGACTACTGTGCAATGCAGGCAGTAAGCGACCTGCAATTGTAGTAAGCAGACTGTTCGGCCATATAGAAGAAGACCGAGTTGCTGGGTTCACCACCGGCGTCAAAGAAATACTAGGTTGTGAGCCTATGGTTTGTGACACGGGAGGAGTTAGGGACGAAGAAACGCGCGTTAGGATAATGCAAGAATTCCTACGTGATAATAAACCCGACGCCGTACTGGCGACCGAGGCTTGGGGATCGCATCTCCTTAGTTATGCAGCCGACAACGCAGGTTTCAAAGTGCCGGAGGAACTGATGATAATCGGTTTTGACTGCTACTCATTTAAGAGCGCCAATAATATGGTCGTCTCAGCGATAACTACCTCGTGGTGGCGAGCAGGACAAGTAGCCGCGCAGTCGATCGTGGACGTAGTAAAGAATGGCATCGTTTGGACCGAGCCAAAGAAACTGGAACCTCGTTTTGTGCCGGGCGACACAACCCCAGCAACACTCGCTGCGGAAAAGCTTGAGCAATGGTTACTATAGGCCGCAGCACAATTAACCTCCGAACGCCTAATTGTCCCACAATTAGAAATATTGTCCTCATTTTCAATAAGACTCTGGGAGGGAAGAATTGAGTAGATTTTTCATTTTGACCCTGTTTTTGGCGACAATCATGTCAGCAGCATGCGCAGATCCAACTCTGCAAGACCTCCTCAACTACCCCGTTGTAGACCAAAAATGTCCAGAAGAGATTATCAAGGAAGAAGCAATGGGGCTTGTTAAGCAGGGTCAAGCAAGCTTTTTAGTGCTTTCGAAGAAAAATCCTGTGGGTCAAACATTTCGCGTCGGTGAAAATGCGGAAGTGCTGTGGAGAATTTGCGTAGGTATATGTCATTGGCCCGACAGCTGGCAGCAAGGCGAGGAAGTTACGCTGACGCTCTACGACTCACCTGAGAAGCGAGAAAAGCTCTATTGCCGCACGATTGATTTCGATCACAAGTGGTTCAAGTGGGATGTAGCCTTTGACATTCATCTACCGACAAAGCCAGGTGCGGAATATTACTTTGAGCTCACGCATAATGGCGCAGGCGACGACGCCATTAACGTTGCATATATTCCTCGAGATGCTTACCCTTACGGTTCAGCCTACGTAGGAAACCAAATCCAGAAAGACATAGACCTATACTTCGTTGTCATCTCAAAACTCAAGAGCAATCCGGAAAAAGACCTAGATCGATTTCTGAACCAGTTTGACATGTCACGACCAGAACTTTCGCGTGCCAGGCAAGCGCTCCTGGATGGCGATCGCCAGGCTGCTGTTAACGCGGTTTTGGACTGGTTCAACTCCTACCTGAAAACCGCCGATTGGGTATGGAGATTGGATCCAAATACAAAATACGACACAACCAGGATGGATGAGGTCTGTGACCAAGGCAGGCTTTATAGGAAAGATGCGCAAACTTCGGCGCAATGGATACCTATGGGTAAGGAGACGACTTGGCGAGAGGTTTGGCCTGAGAGTTCGGACTACGTGCGAATGAACGATTTATTTGCATCACTTGGACACGCCTACGCAGCTACGCACGATGAAAAGTATGCGCGCAAGCTTAACGAACTAATGGCAGACTACATGCAAGACAATACTTCGCCATTTGAAGGTGGCATGCGCGGAGGCAGATGGGTTGCGATGTTTCAGGCGTGGCGCTTGGGAGACGCTTGGGATGGTGTTGCCAACGCAGTGGAGTCTAAGGGTCTGACTGGAAGCGTAAGGTTAGCCTGGTTAGACTACTGGGCCAGGATGGCAGACTTTGCGATGAGAGAACCGTCAGGCGGTAACCACGCTAACGCCGTCGCCGAGGCTTTAATGAAATTTGCCACTCGTTTCCCAGTTTTCAAGAACTCTAAAAAGTGGTTCGATTTCGGCTGGCAGAAGCTCGTAAGCAACTCGTTGAAGCTATTCCGCGACGATGGAGGCTGTGTGGAACCCGCTATGAACTACCACGGCTTCTCACTCGCAAATCTGATGGCGGGAATCGAAACTGCTAAAAGCTTCGGAACACAACCTCCTCCGGAACTTTTAGCCAAGCTGGAGAAAGCATTGGCTTACACTGCATACATGCTGAAGCCAGACGGACAGATCCCCAGTTATGGCGACACAGACTGTGAAGATTTCAGACCTGGCGTAACCAAACCAGACGTATGGCGAAAAGGGGAAGCGATGGAAGGTGCAAAACTGTTCGACCGCAGCGACTTGCTCTACATCGCAACCGCAGGCAAGCAGGGCACTCGACCAGCTCAGAACTCTTATTGTTTCCCAGAAACGGGACATTTTATCCTCAGAAGCGATTGGGGCGGCGAAAATGGTAAAGGCTTTGAAGACTCAAGGTACTTGTTCTTTCGGGCCGGGAGATTTGGCAGTCATGGTCATGACGACCTCAATAGCGTAACTCTGTATGCCTATGGACGACCATTGCTCATTGACCCAGGACGAACTACCTATGGCACACCACTGATGTTTGAACTGTCAAAAAACCGTTCCCATAACGTGCTTCTAGTCGACGACCTCGACATGAATCACCCTGAACCTCATCTCAAGGCTTGGCACACGACTCCCATAGCAGATTGCGTCGAGAATGCCTATTCTGAGCTATACCCAGGAGTCGAGCACAGAAGGGCAATAGTTTTCGTTCGACCCGACTACTACGTGCTTTTTGACAGAGCGCAATCAGATAAACCTCATTCTTATGGGATCAACTTCTGGCTCACGCCGCCGGAAGTCACTATAGATAACAAACAATTGCTAGTGTATACAAACGAACCAAACGGCTCAAACATTCTTCTGCAAGCAATATCGCGGGATGGAATCTACATAACAAAACGTAATGGAACAGTAGATCTGGGCAACAAGGAAAGAAACGATATACCCGTCGTTACATTTCGAAGAGACGGAAACACTGCGACAGACTTCGCTACACTACTCTATCCGTTCCCTAAAAATGTAGAACCGGGATATGTCCGGGTGAGTCAGTTTACTGTAACCGGCGGCATTGGATGCACCGTTACCACACCTGAAAGATCACACATATTAGTCTACTGTTGGGACGGGGGTCGCGCACAGCTGCCCCGGGACACATTCGAATTTGCAGGCAAAATGTGCGTCTTGGACACCCAAAGCATGAGCTTTTCAACGACTGGATGCACTTCATTGCGGCTGCAGGGCAAGCAGATCTTAAGCGCGGAGCAACCAGTAGAGGAACTCTGCGTAGAGTATACTCCTGACGCGGTTCTTGTCCACTGCAAGAAACCAGAGCCCACCCTAAAAATAGCATCCCTGGAACGCAGGATTGCTGTAGTCAACGGAACCAAACTGCAAATAGCAAGCTCAACTTTTGAACCATTCCGCCACTTTGCGGAACGCCGATAAAAAACTGTCCGCCTGCCTTTTGGCAGGCGGACAGCACGCGCTATCTATACAGACTCTCTACTGCCCAAGTATCTGGACGTCGTCACCAGACCTGAGCAGAATAACCCGGAATCCATTTGCACCGTCCCACGCAACGCCGGCTATTCCGGTGACTATTACTTTGTCACCATCGCTTCCTGGAATCCCTGGGTCATAAACAAGCCTAATTGGATAACCTGATCCATCGTCTATCTTGTAGACCCACGGATAAGTGGAAGTGTCAACGCGCAACGTACCAGCCACGCGAATGAGCAAACCTGTAGTGTTCAGGTTGTCGGGCCACTGGTAATTGTCACTACCGCCCCGAAGTGTTACCGGCTGAATACCGTTTGGTAAACCGCCAACGCAGCGACCATTCATTGCAAGGGGCTCTATGACTTCGTCGGTCGGCGTAACTACTACTCTCGAAGCAAATATCACGGCTTCACCGTTCCGAACACCTATACGACCTTCGACCAGTGCCTTTTCTCCGACCTTGGCGACTGGTTGGCCAGGCGCTGGAATGACTTTGATACCGCTGATTCGCGTTTCATCTTCAATGTAGAAGTAGTCGGAGAACCCTTCGAAAGCCGGGAATGTAACCGGCTTTGGAACACCCGTGGTGATGAACGTTCCCGGATAAGCCTGTTTCGCCTCGGCAATCGACATGGTTTGCGGTCCAGGCGTCTTGTAGTATACGGAGTACTCACCCGTGGTCATATTGCATGTGAGCGCATAGACCTTGCCTCCATGGAACCCCAGTGCAACCGTCTGAGCACCGGGTTCAGGAACGCCCTCGTAGCCGAGCTCGGAAACGCCGGTGCCGACCACTCTGCGCGTCCAGACGGCGCCGAGCGGATCGTAGTTATACCCAGGCTCGCCGTTCCAGCTCATCCAAGCTTCGCCGTCCGCCGGGTTGCAGGCAATAGCGGATATCCAGTAGCGTCCGCCGTTGGATACCAGGCTCGTCTGCGGATCGTTGCCGTTCGCGTGCCAGGAGAAGAACCACTGCGCCGGGAAGAAGCCCTGACCATCAGCACCCTTCCAGCAGGTCATGATGTTGGTCGAGCGGAATGCAGTCGGGTCTCCGGCACCGTCCAAGTACCAGCCGAGACCTGCGGGCCAAGACTCTCCGGGAAGCACCACCGCGTTCGCATAGCGGACCCAGTCGAACGTGACGGTTGCGGTGTATCCGGTGTAGACATCGGACTCCCGCGTGCACGCGCCGAAGCACACAAACCCGCTGCCGTCCGTCCGCAGGCCGTTCGGCTGACCGTCGAAGACATTCTGCCCATCCCAGTAGCAAATAGTCTTCTGGGTAGCGCGGTCCGCGGTAATGCGCACCTCATGCCAATCGTTGTCCACCGGTGCGATCTGGACTGCTGTGGTCGCAGAGATGAACTCCAGTTGGAAGTAGCCGTTCTTGACCTTAAGAACCGGCCACGGAGCTCCGCCCGGCGACCCGACGATGCGCAGGTTAAGGATAGTATTTCCCGTGTTGGTGCTGTGGCTGTCGACCCTGAACCGGGCGGCCGCGGTCGCGGAGGAGTAGTTGCCGTCCATTCGGAAGTAGGCATCATATTGCGCACCCTTGCTGATTGCTAAGCCCTTGTTGCCGCCGCCTAGATCAGCGATGCTCCAACCTGAGTACGGAGCGCCTCCAGTTCCCCAGTTCGTCGCACTCCAGCTCCAGGGCCCGCTGCCGCCGCCTCGGCCGCCGACCCAGAGAACGTCGTTGACCGGGTCGTATGCGGTGGCGGTTATCCAGTCACGCCCCCATCCGGGGTTGCACGGGTTGCCCGCTTGACGCCCGGATGTCCAAGACATATTGTCCAAACGCCAGGATATGTAGCTCGGATACTCCGGAGCGATCACGCCAAAGTCGTAGCCGTCCGGCGACGAGCCGAGAAACTCGAGGTCGAACATCCTGTGGGTCTCGGACCAACCATAGTTCGTTCCCGCCTGCGGCCATTCCTCTACAGTTCCCGCTGCAACGTCGTACCGCCAGAAGAAGTGGTACTTCCAATAACTGCTGGCGCCGTTAGTGGTCCAATAGAGGTTGCCGTCCGCCCCGACCGTCAGCCCGCCGATACGGTTGGCATCGTTCTTTGCGCCCGAGTTCCACACCTCGCTCACGCTGCCGTTGGGCAGGATCGCCAGTATCCGGTTTACGCCGCCGGCATACGACCAGTTGATTTCCAGCCAGTTCTGCAGGGCATAGACCACGCCGTCACCGCCGGTAACGAGCTTGGTGATTGCTCCGAACTTCTCCAGTGCGTTGAGGTCCACGTCTGCGATCTTCGTGCCGTTAGGCTGGAATATGCTCAGACCCCCAGGCACGCCGTCGTTGTTCGCGTTGCAGCACGTGGCGTAGATGTTGCCCTGGCCGTCAAACGCGATGCTGTTGAACCGGATGCGCTTCCAGTCCTGCATTATTGATGGCGACGTGGTAAAGCCGCAGGTTCCCAGCTTTGTCCACGTTTGCGCCGTCGCGCTAGAAGCCAAATATACGGCTACTAGCACCAGAACAGTTAAGACTGTCCTTCTCATACATATGTCCTCCTTTCGTTAGAAGATAAGTTGTCAGTTTAGTTACAGAACTCTTTTCGTGAACACCTATTGCCTACGAGGATATTATATCCGGCCTTGACTACGAAATCCTACTTAGTACTTGTAGACGAGGGCGTCCCACAATCGTTTTACCTCAAAAATCGGCTCTTGTCAACGATTGAAGTTATATTTTGCACACTTTGTGATACTAGATTTCACTGCAATTGAGTCTATAATCCAACTGAGTGGACAAAAGAACGATCTACAGCCAAGCGATACGGTATCTTTGCAAACGGACAATTTCAACTGGCATCCGAATTCATCGCTACTACCAACAAATGTTCACCCTTTATCTCTTTCCGGAGGAAACCCTTGCGCGCGAAAAACAGCAAAAATGCCCTATTGACAAACGTTTTAACATGTCATAATCTGATATGTAGAAGAGTCAGATGCCTAGCACCCGAAACTATAGAAAAAGCTGAACTTCGGAAACAAATCCTGACCGGACGGGACTAGGTGCTAGATGTGGAGGAAAATAAAATGAAAAGGACAAAAGGGTTTACATTGATAGAGCTGCTAGTGGTGATTGCTATCATAGCGATACTGGCAGCCATTCTGTTTCCCGTGTTTATGTCTGCGAGGAAATCTGCGTGGGTTAGTGGCTGTACCTCTAACATGAAGCAGTTTATGAACGCGGTTAATCTGTACCGTGGAGACTACAACGGCTTTCTACCTCAAGCAAACAACATTTGGTACATCGACTATAGCAAGCCGGATACACTGAAATACAACTACTTTGATGAGCTTTTCCCCTATATGAAAAGCACCAACGCGGCAATATGTCCGGCAAAGCCGATATTGGCTATTAAGAACAGTCTGGTCAACCTCTGGTATTATCCGGCGGAAGGTGGCAGTTCAGAACGAAAGCCCACCAAATGGCATGGAGCCGTCTACACACCATCGATGTGGCCTTGGCCCAAAGGATACGGCGGAGAACGACGTTTGGCACATATGGTCTGGTCCCAAGGTAAGAACTTGGTAAATCCTGATACTCTTGACTACTGGGCAAAATACAATTGCCGACCAACTGAAGCCGTTATGCTATTCTGTATGTCGGGCACGTGGTCGATAACTTGGGACGATGCGCGTATTAGACAAATGTTTCCTGACAAGATCGCTCATGGGTCTCATGACCGCGGCACACCTGCTTTGTTCGCTGACGGACATGTGAAGTTTGTCGACTATGATAGGGTTGGCAATCTATAAAAAACTTCCCCAACCGTAATGAACCTGGTTAACTTGGCCGCCTTTTCAACCGAGGCGGCCAAAATATTGAACTGTGCGGACGGACAATCGTGAAAAACTTTCTCCACTTGCTCGTAGCTGTTGTATTGACTGCCAGTGCCGCCCAAGCTGGACCTCTCTTTGATGACTACCTAAATCCTGTGCGTCCAGGTCCAGGAACAGGGCAAGGCAATACTACGGCATCAACCGAACCCGGAAAAGGAATAGGACAAACTTTCACACTGCCAGGAAAAGTGAGCGAGGTATATCGCATCGGCGTTCGACCTGTGTATGATACCTGGGACTCCGGTGAAAGCGTAACGCTGACGCTTTACGAAGACGAAAGGAAATCCTCGAAGCTTGGCGATTACACAATCGATAGCTCAACGAGTCGGGTTCAGCAATATGTAATTGGAGATGGCTCGCACTTTAGACAGTCTGGTGACCGAGTTCTCTTCTTTCAATTGAGAACCCCAACTAAAGGACGAACACGGTTTTATTTCGAGCTGACATCATCGGGCGGGGACGGCAAGGTTTCATTCCAAGCGTTCAGCAACGACGTTTACCCAGATGGCAAAGCATTATCAGCATCTGACGTTGCTGATCTTTCATTCGAATGCCACATAAAACCAATCGCAGATCGAGAAGCCAACCTAAGAAAATACTTTACAGAGAGACTCGATCTGTCCCGTCCCGAATTAGCTGCCGTAAAGAAGGCAGTCGAGCAAGCAGACTGGGAACGTGCTATAGCTGAGACAGTCAAACACTTTCACGGCAGAATGGAGTTGTGGAAAGAATGGCAGAGCGTTATGCATGTACAACCAGATCCCAACGCCGACACAACTACAGCTGATCTAATACTAAAAGGAATGGTTCTACATGCAGACACTGGAAAACCCATTCCTTGGCGGAAAGAAAGCTGGTGGGCTCCTGAGATCCCAGACGCAAAAATGCCTAATCACGGTATTAAGCCGAGCCCCTATCTATGGGATTTTGATCGTGTACTGGCCGCTGCCTACACAGCAACGGGCAAGCCTGAATACGCAAGAGCAGCAATCGAAATCCGAATACAATGGATCCTAGATAACCCCAACCCAAAGCTAATATACGCCAGTCCGGAATTCCCTTACCATCACGAATTGTGGAACGACCGAACCGCTGCAGCAAGAATGCCGGGTCACGCAGACCTTGTATATGCTAGGCTTTACAACTTTGATGGTTGGACGAACGACGAAAAGCTAATCTTCTTTTCATTCTTCGAAGACAACGCACGCTGGGTATATCAGTGCAAATCGGGAGGAAACTGGCTGGCAACCGCAGCCGAGTCGGCGCTGGATTTTGGCATCAATTTTCCAGAATGGAAAATCAGCGGTGCTTGTAGAAACTGGGGAGCAACAGCTCTATTACAAGTTAGCAGAGAAGGCGTTAGAGGAGACGGTACCTGCGTGGAAGGGTCCATAAAATACCACGCAATGGTCGCGAGGAGACTTTTAAGCCTGTTTAAGTACTGCCTAGACGGAACAGTTACCCTTGACAACGCAGCCTACGAAGATTTGGTTCGGACTCTTAACGGCATGTACGACCATATGGCGCACACGCTACAGCCCGATAGCTACGTAGTTATGTGCGGAGACTCTTGGTACGAAAATTATGCCGAGGCACCGAGCTTTTCGAAGAGTGATATACTGGACACCGCTGGACTACTGAGGCGATTGCAAGAGCGATCCGACGCTGTATCCGCACGGTTAATTTCACTATTTAGTCCGGAATGCAAAGAAGCTATTAATTCGTGGAAAAGTGGTACACCTGTTCCAGAGCCCTTGGTCGATGTTTTGGTAGGCGAACTGAACCGCCTGCTTGAATCGGAGGATTTGTACACTCCCGAAGCCTGGAAAAATGTGCACTTGCGAAAGCGAACAGCCCGCGCACTGCGAGAGCATCGCGTAACGGCAGATGAAACCGCATTCCTTAACCGATGGCTTATCGAGGACGCATTTCCACGCGAGATCGCAAAAGCCTACAAAAAAGGCGAACTCTATCAAGCCGGGACCTTGCTAAAACGTCCAGACATTATCTGGGTTGCTTCTCGGGGAGAAGAAGGGACTCCCCCCTCGCCCGTCAGCAAAGTTTATCCTGAAGCTGGATACTTCATAATGCGGTCAGACTTTGGCAACCACAATCCTGATTACCGCGACTCTCGACAGCTCTTCATCCATAACGGCGGTTGGTTTGGAAGTCACGGGCATTGGGATCTTACCAGCATAAATCTATACGCATATGGCAGAACACTCATCATAGACCCAGGACAGTATGACTACAAACCACCGGAAGGAATTGACGTTTACTGGACAAGCAATATCCACTCGATGCTTGTCTGCGATGGACAAGATGTGAAGCGAGAACCTGGACCTAGCCGTTGGATGTCCAACGCCGTGATTGACTGGTTCGATGGCCGCCACTACGGCTATAACCATCTAGGCGATATAGAATACGTAAGAAGGCGTGTTGCTTTCATTAAGCCGGATTATTTCCTCGTCGATGACTCCGCTAAAACGACCAAAAACGCCAACTGGACACAAGTCTGGAACCTCACCGACCCCAACTCACAATTTGACCCGCTTACTGGCAACATTACGACCAGACACATTGACGGAGCTAACGTTGTTATTCTGAACCAAGATTACGCCGGGTTAGCCGTACAAGAGGCTCCCGGCATTACAGCTGCCGAAAAATACGCAAAAACCAAAATCTTTAGACTTACCCGACGAACAAGTAACCCGAGATTCCAGACTTTGCTTTACCCATAC